>Ga0180007_10004960_pt1 | contig 13833 bp, 24 predicted proteins | sample MM_PC_MetaG_FD_121122 | JGI IMG/M metagenome (GOLD analysis project Ga0180007, IMG submission 121122) | Groundwater microbial communities from the Aspo Hard Rock Laboratory (HRL) deep subsurface site, Sweden - MM_PC_MetaG | ecosystem: Environmental > Aquatic > Deep subsurface > Groundwater... | reverse complement strand
GCTTCATGAACCTCATTGATAGGCTTCATGATAGTTTCATCTTCTGGTTTTAGCTCACAGTGAAGTTCTGATTTTACAGCTTCAAATTGTGAACTGGCCTCACAGCCACCATGATTTTTAAAACAGCTATTCTCACAGTGACCACCCACAAAAAACAAATTCCTGTTTGGTACTCTGTAACATGATGATCCCATAATAATTCTTCTTTCAATTTTGATAAGGCTTTTAGGGCGGCGACTAGGATTTTGCTTCCATAAAGTACCCAGTCCCTAACCGCCCCATCAAGCCTCTAATGGCAAGCCTACATACCGCAATTCCATGATATCCCGCGGTTCCTACCCACTCCACCCCTCAGCTTGCCATTTCCATCCCGCCGAACAGATCGGTAAGGGCAGAAATTAGTTAATGTTGCTGTGGGCAGGATTTGAACCTGCAAATGGGATCAGTTTTAGTATCTCTACTTCAATACCTTTCGACAGATTTAACGCCACAATAAAAATATTATTGTTTTGTTCGTATCCCTCATCCGCCTTGTAGCGTCTAAACTCCAATGGTAAGCCCACACCCCGGTCCAAAGCGCTATACATCGGGGGACAACTACACTATTTTATTGAGCGCCTGAAGCTCACCAATTTCGCCACCACAGCAAAAAATTATCATAAATCAATGTTTGATATATTAACAGTTACCGTGAACTCATGCAAAGAAGACTCGTGTGAAGATTCTTTGTGAAGTATATCCTCGTCCTTACACATGGTCAAAGTCTTAATCCGCTTTTTAGCAAGTCTCACAGCCTTTTCTATGTCTCCTTCTTTCTCAGTTAATGATATAGTAAAAGTCTTAATTTCATTAAGTTTCATTATATCCCCCTAATTTTCTATATAGTGAAGGCCATGCCAAACGTACGTCTCTAGCATCTGGCAATTTATAAGGATCAGGCCACGCTTCCTTCGCTCTTTGAAGTAACATAACCTCCAACTCATCAATTGTATTAGCCTGAGATAGCACAGCTTCATCTTTGCTACCAAATGCTTCGCGCCTAAATATAGTAGTTTCCACATCGTAACTCGGACCAATCCACCATAAAGGACAAGCACAACCCCAAAAACTCAGCACATGCTCTCCACACATCGACACCACACTTGTTCTAACTAAATACCCATAACCCGCTTTTAATAGTTTATTCATTTTTGCTCTCTTTTAGAAGATAATCAAACAAGTCCTCTAATTCGTCGGTCATAAAGTTTGCAAATCCATACATTACATCAAACTCGCCCTTTGGAAATTTGTCAAGATGATAAATTACTAACGCCTTTCCCTGCCCCACCGCATACCCCGCTTCAAGGTGCGACGATTTCCCAGCAGGCAGTATAAGTAAACAAAGATCACACCAATCCAGTTTCGACTTATCCTCTTGAAAAGCTTTTTTACTTCGCTTATCTTTCAAGAAATTAATAGCATCTAATTCCTCAACTGAACCAATCTCAGAGAAATGAAAGACGTACCTACCTGTTGATTTATCAGCAAAACAATCAACATCATTTCCCATCTGCCTTAACTCTTTCGCATATTGAACAATTATAAATTCGTTACTCCAGCTACTTGCAATATATATTTTCATCTCTACACTCCTAACAGTTTAGCTTCCCTTTTCGTTGGTATAACATCAAAGGCACTCTTGAACATAAAAAACACTTCACCCTGTTCCAATCCTGCTGGGTACCTCACAGAATTAATAACAGACATTGCCTCCTCCCTCAAAACAGGTTGGGTATCCTTACCACGATTAAATGCCCTGAGCACTCGTCGCTTTGCAATATCTTTACCAACACCCTCCACATAACCCATGCTATCCTTCATTTCACTATGACTACAAAGTGCAATACCACGAGCTATTATATCATTTTTAACTCCAACAGCTATCGTAGCCTTCGGCATCCCACTTTTAATGCAATTTAAGCCATAATACCTAACCTTAACTGGGTTGTTCCTGAAACTTACTTTTTTAGTCGCCGCTTTTCCAATTTTCTTTGCCATAGTTACTCTCCTTCTTTAGTCAAATATGTTTTTACTACAACTTCCTTCACAAGCCTATATTAGAAACTATTATAATTCTCACCGCTCATTTACTCTTTCCTTAAAATTCCTCATGAACTTACTATCACCAAATCCTTGGCTATATATCCAATCGCAGATGGGACATATCAAACCAAAGAATTCCAAATCAGCTGAAAATATGTGCGCCTTTACATCATCAGCACAACAACTATCATTAAATCTATCTTTCCTATGTATAAAAGGCCATTTATTTTTATCCACCATATTAATCATCGACATTTCAGTATTTATCCTTATACTGCATCTTTTTAACAAGCTTATATAATCTCGTTATATGAAAACCATACAGTATTAAAGTCTTAAATAAATCCTTTATCCAGCACCCCATATATTCCTTTTTCCTTGTTGAATTAAATATTGCTTTCCAATACAGCTTTTGAAAAGGCCGTAATGCCCACATGCGTTCAAAGGCGGGGGTTGCTTTGAAACGTCTATTCCACTTCTCAAGTAGTTTCCACAAATCCAAATTATGACTACTCATCTTAAACCTGTCTTGTGAAGGGTTAAGCCTGTTATTAATCAACAAACGGTATTCGTCCCTCCTCAATGGCTCGCAATGCCGCTGGTAAATCTTTGTCCCTGGATACGGAGTTGTCACACCAAAAATAACCCCAGCCGATGGTTTTATCTCCTTCAAGAAATTGTAAGTTAGCTTCAAGTCTTGTTCCGTCTCCCCTGGTAGATTCAAAAGCATTGTGGCGAACGATCTTAACTTGTATTTTTTGCACCATGAGAACACCTGCCTTATTTGATCAAGAGTTATTTTTTTATTAACACCATCCAAAAGAGTTTGACTACCTGATTCTACACCAATATCCAATTGTATACATCCAGTTTCTTTTAACCCTTTAATCATCTCCTCTGAAGCTATGTCAGCTCTAGTTTGAGTAGCGTATGGAAATGGCACACCAAATTTCTCATTAGTAGTTAAAGCGTAATCAAAAACAGCTTTCTCATCAAACCATTCTCGCATCCACTTCTTACTCATGCCAAACATATCATCAAACAAATAGAAAAAATCTGGGTTATAATAATTTTTCAAATGGCAAAGTTCCTGAATTACATTGTTGACTGGCCTTAGTCTGCACGCTTTCCCTTTATTAGCTTGCCATACATTATTTGCGGCGCAGAAGGAACAGTCAAAAGGACACCCGCGACCGGCAAAAACGCATACCATAGAAGTATATATACGTCTGATGATAAGTTTTTGGGGACGTAAATAATACTGCATATCAATGAGATGATAATCAGGGTATGACAAATCAGCCATATTCAATACATGTCTTTTACCAGTTCTGACAAACGGTTCCACCTGATCTGGATCATAATACGCTATTCCTTTCACTTTACTTAAAGCATCTAAATTATTAATACTCCATTCTTCATACCACTTCCAAATCTCTAAACAAGTTACTTCCCCTTCACCAAGCACAGCTATGTCAAATGGACTAATAGAGTAAATAAAATCTTCTGGGTTTAGTGTAGCGTGGGCATTGCCAACAAGTAAAGTAGTATGAGGTTGAACAAATTTAATCATCTCGCCCAACTCCAATATCATGTCATAGTCACTATGAAAAGCAGCTAGACCAACAAACCTTGAAGTGTTTTCTGCTACCTTACTAACTATATCAAGCATGTGAAGTTTCATATCATCTGGCCTATCGCCGCCCTTTGGATCAATGATTTTCACATCCAACCCTTTATTCCTCAAATAGCTCGCCAAGTACATGAAGTAGTAAGGTGGATGTGGATTCCTTGCATTAGTTGGGCTTGTTATAAATAAGAAGTCAAGCATCACTTATTCCCTTTACCAATTTCAAACACACTCACACCAGAATCTAAAAAGAATTTCCCTTGTGAATCCACAAATATCTTAGAAGAAGGTGTATGGATATTGAACTCCGTAATTGTTTTATTTATAATAGTAGGTCTTGATTCTGTATATATTAGTAGACTACCAAATAGCACGAACACAAACAGGCACAATACCACTACTACTGTATAAAACCTCACTCGTCATCCTCGATGGCATCAAAATCAATATGTTCTGGATGCCGGACGATCAAAGGACTCTTTACAAATTCATCATCCTTATCCTTCAAATAAAGTTCTGTAAGTACTTGCGCTATACCATCGGGTATAGACAACACCAGACCCTCCCCGTTTGCTTGTGGATGCTCACCACCAATACCTTTCAATTGGTCTATCACTTTGTAAACACTAACACCACTGCGCAATACCAGCGACACCATTCTCCCTATCGCCTCAGTCTTAGCCATCACACTCTTGCCTGATTTGCCTATAGTGGCAAATACTTCAAATGGCTTACCATTCAACTCATTTACAGTAATGTATAACTTGCCCATACCTGTTTTAATTTTATACGTCACACCAGATAACACCCTTGGCCTTTCTTTAACAATACAAGGCTCTTTTTTACCCACTATTTCATTTTTATCCATATATCTCCTCGCTATTTCATCTTTATTCATATATCTCCTACTATTTTCAGGCAAAATACCCAAAAAAGAAATACAATCAGTTTTACCACACGCCCCACATTTTTTATTTTCTTTATTGGTCAGCGTAATAACATCCATGGTAGATTAAATTATAAACTCCTCCACAAAAACTTTAACCTTTGCAATCGCACTCTTTGCCATTTGCCCACAATTCAAGCATAGATAAAACACTTTCCCGAGCAATATTCCATTCTTTACAATACACTACCACTCTTGTAGTAGATTCAGATAATGCTTTTATATCAGTATATAAGAAGTACCACCCTTGTGAAAGCAAACTCACAGATATCTCACCCTCTTGAATATCATTATAAAGTTGCCCTCTAACCCCCCGATCACCACGTCGATAACACTTTCGTTGTGCCTCAAACAATCTTCTATAAACAACTTGATAGTTGTAGTTAACCACAAAGTCTCCATCGGGCTGCTCCCTCATCTCCTGAATGATACTAGGTGCGCATCCTACAATAAGTGATAGTATTAACAGCACTAACATTATTTTAAATTTATACATAATCTACCTCCTCCTTTTTTCAATTCGCTCCTAAATTTATTATGATGGCCAATCTGCTGAAGAATTAGAGAGATTCTGTTTTGTAATTGTAATATCATTGAAATGATCTTCAACAGTTACCCAACCCCTACCATAACAACCATGACACTTTTTAACTTTTCCCGCTGTTGTTCTTTGATCTATTTCTACTACACCATTTCCTCTACAAACTGGGCATATCTCAGAATGACTCATAAACCCACTCCTCCTAAATTTATTATATCAAAGTATTATAAATTACTCCACAAAAACCTCAACAGAAGTGCTCACCATAGCTGGACAGCCTTTCTTAAAATTAAATAATGAGTAGATTGTATTCACATCCATAACTCTAAAAATTCTGCTTTCACTTCGGCCATCCATTAACGAACATATAGTGACATTCTCACCCTTGCTCGGACAAAAGTCAATTTCAAATTCTGCTACTTTCTCATTCTTTTGCCCTCTTGTTTTCCTTGTGAAAGTTATTAACATATTATTCCAAGTCTCTTTTTAGTTATCTCTATTGCTCTCTTACTTATATCGCACCCCAAATACTTCCTGCCCAATTCTTTAGCTACAGCAATTGTAGTTCCACTTCCACAAAAAAAGTCAGCAACTAAATCTCCTTTGTTGCTACTCGCTTTTATTATCCTCTCAAGTAATGCTTTCGGTTTTTGAGTTTTATATTTACCATACATTCTTTCTTTAGATGCTCCAGGAACAGGGGAACAAAAAAACCAGCTATATGGTGGATGACCTTTAAAATTTTTATAAAAATCTTCCTCATCTTTAATGATAATTTTTCTCTTTGACTTAAATTCATATACAAATCCTTTCTTTAAAGCTTCAGGCAAAAAACGACCAATAGTACTATTCGATGGCCTATCTTCTCTTATTGATTCTAAATTAAATGTAAAACCGTTCTTAATTTCTTTCACATAATACAATATATTATCATGCTTGGCTGAAAAATTATTAGTTGAATAGCCTTGAACAGAATAACACCAAACTAACTCTCTTCTGAAATTGTCATACCCAAAAACAGCATCCATTATACACCTTATCCAGTGATTAATCCTCCAATCACATTGAATATAAATACTTCCTGCATCTTTCAAAACCCTTTTCATCTGTTTTATTCTTGGAATGTAAAAATTATATACCACTTTTTTATCTGCTTTTATGTCTTTGTAATCGCCAAAGCATTGCCCTGTCCCATAAAGTATATCACAATAAATAAGATCAATACACCTATTAGGCAACTCAGCTAACAACTCTATGTTGTCTTTACAATACACTTTGTTTGTAAAATTTAACATTAACCACTCCTCGTAAAATAATATTCATCTCTAAACTTACAAATTTCCGCTAACTCAGTTGGGCTGGCACTACACTTATGATCGGGCCCATCAGCCAATTTGTTAAAAGTGAAATGCTTTTCTACTACTTTCGCACCATACGCAATAGCCATCTTTGCAGCAGTAGTGCTAATAGTGTGATCTGAGTAACCACCCCAACTATCATAAGTATTCTCGAACATACTCCGATATAGCCCGCACTCACCTAATGGTGTAGGATACTTAGAAACACAATACATATAAGTAGTAATCATCTCATCAGTAAATGGCATCCACAACCTCTTCCAAGTATCATATATATCTTCCTTGGTCTTATCTACCATCCCCATACTCACAAAATATGGGCTACCCTGAGCTTGTATAGTCTTCACTAATTTGTAATCATAAATACTCCTACTCGCTATCTTGAATCGCTTTACAGGCAGGTTAATCAACCAATCTAACCTCTCAAGATCAAACACAGACGCCATGAACTCTATCCCCACTTCCTCACAATACTGGTATAATTCTATTACTTGCTCTTGGGAAAGTGTGGCTGCTTTCTCCACATTCTCCCAATCACTTTTCTTGAAACACTTAGGATCGAGAAGTAAATAAGGATCATAGAACTGGAACTTTACCACGTCGGCCCCACACACGTTAGCGGTATAAATCATCTTCTTCGCAATCCACATGTTTCCGTTATGGTTGATGCCTCAACCGGCTTCAGCAATAATTTCTGATCTACCACTTTGCTGAAGTACCATAAGCACCACCCCCTCCCAAGAGATTGAGAATATAATACTCCCAAAACTCCCTATTGGCATTTATTTTACTCTCCTATATTGCTGATGGCCTGAATTTCATTTTTAACTTTCATTAAATCATCATATCCGATCCTCAGTCCTGCGGCGATAGCTAGTTCATTCATTTTATCAATGAAGACACAACTCCAGTCATCGCGTCCTTTTGTATACATCCGACAGTCCGGAACTGTGAAATTTGCAAACCTCTCCGCCTCTGGGATTAGATCATTTATTGCACCTTCGTTTTTATGTGATAGATAGTGCATTTAGGCTCCTTTATGATAATTTTGATATTATTTTGCAATTGCCTTCTTTCCACATGTCGGGCAACATGATCCGACAATAGAGATTCTTCTTACTCCTGCACCGAGTTGCTCAACTTTGGGGATTAACCCTGCTTCGGCAATTTCTTTTACGAGCCGTTGAGCTACTACATTCCAAGAGGTTACGATTGGTGTAAATGTTATAGATTGATGATCTGCTATAGCAGTTACAATAGCGTTGATATCTCTTCGTCGTTCATCTATCCATTTAGGATTTACTCTCATTGCTATTACTCCCCCCTTTTATTTGGGGGCGGGAGTGAGACTCGAACTCACGATCTCCAGGATATGAACCTGGTGTCTTACCAACTTGACTATCCCGCTCTATCCACTTCCAAACACAATTACAGTCCGGTAATTTATGTGACAAAATTGCCCCACATGTAGGGCACTTCCATTGAATATTTATTTGATTATTAAACATCATGTTTCTCTTTGTCCTTCTAGTTACATTATATCATAAAATAAGTAGAGTTTAGACAATTATTTTTAAAAAATAATACTCTCACCCAAACGCACGCCAAATAATAGTAGCAAAAAGGACACCAGAAATAAACGCAAAGGTTATATTCTTATTTACAAAGAAATGACCAAAACACATACCTGTTAAAAGTGCTTGAAGACTACTAAAATAATCTATATCTGACATTACTTATACCTCTCCTGTTCGTACCACCACGCTCTTAGTTTGTTTCGCATAAGCGCTGGTAACAAGTCCACCACTTCCATCAAATAGTAATAAAACATCACTTTCCTATAGTACATACCATCTACATAAGGCAACCATTTTCTAATCACTTGCCTTGACTCTCTCCTCCTCTTATGAACCTCACTTATAACTGAATCCCAATGAATAGACAAAGTACCACCAAGTATATCAGGGATGAAATGCAAGTCATTCTCAAACGCTACTCTAAGCCACAGGTCCCAATCATGGCTCACCTCTAAACTCATATCCATGCTGCCATAATGTAAGTATGCATCTCTAGTTATAAGAACAGATGAAGTGGGGATAAAATTCTTTCTAAGGAGATGAATGAATACAGGCCCCGATTGACAAGTCGACATTCTACTCCATATTTCACTCGTCCCCCTATCAACATATTTAACCAATATATCGTGGTAAGAAAAACACGCACCAATAGTTTCTAAATAACCTACTTGCACTTCTAACTTCTCTGGGTGCCATAGGTCGTCACTATCAAGGAATGCCACATACTTACCTTTCGCTTTACGAACCCCCCAGTTCCTTGGTATAACAGGCGTGCCACTATTCTTAATCTTACGCAGATGTATAATCCTTGGGTCAGTAACTTGATGGGAAGCAATCACTTGATTAGTGTTGTCGGTGCTATGGTCATCCACTATGATATGTTCCCAGTCTTGGAAGGTCTGGTTTTTTACAGAGTTGATCGCAGCACCAAGCATGTCAACTCTATTATATGTTGGTGTTATGATAGATACTAGTGGCATGTTATTTCCAATCTTTTCCTATAATTATGATTCATCACTATAAAATACTTCTAAAACAGGTAAATCACAAGTCTTTGAAAACAAACCTGGAAGTATTTCCTTAGTCCCTGTTTTTATATAACCATCAACATCTTTATAAAGAATATGATAAGGTGATCTGTCCATATTAGTAATTATAATTCCATCTAAACCCTTATTACAACCAACAGAATATTTTAACAAAACCAAATCAGACCACCCACAGCGAAATTCTCTTTGCCATTGATTAAATTCGTTATGGGCATCTGGTAGCATTTTTGTCAATGTATGTGATTCCGTTGCAAAATACCCTAAACCATGTCTTGTTACATAAGATCGTACAACTCCAATATTATATCTTTCCATATCTACATTCAATCTACTTAATAATTTGTTAGCACTATATAATGCAACCTCAGATCTTGATATATATGGTTTAAACCCAAATTTAATGTCGAGAAGTGTTCCTTGCGAACCTTCTAATATAACATCTCCATTTTTGATTTCCTTTTCGAGTAGGTTATCAAAATCTCTATGGATACAGTTTATAAAATTAATATTATTCAAATTGTTAATATAATCACCAATAAAAAAACGCGAGTTATGAGTATAACAATTTTGCGCCTCCTGTGAGAATTGCTTAACTATTTCTAATTTCTTTCTAGCGATATACTCTATTTTTTCATACAACATATCCCAGGACATTCTTACAACATCACCAGCCCTTAGTAGTAATTCAGGGTTACTCCACTCATCATCAAACACCTCTCCAACACCAAGTCCAGTTGTGCTTATTCTATCTTCTCCCCTGTTGATTTCTCTCGCTTTGTTTAATGCTTTGTGATATGGAGTTATAATAGGACATCGACTATCAATAAATAATCTTGGCCATAAGCTATTAACCCCATTACTATGATGAACTGATATTTCGTAATCTAAATTCAAAGGATCTATAGCCATTTGACTTGAAAGATATGTTTTTACAGTTGGAGAAACAGCGCTCCCTGATCCTATTTGAGCGAAGATATGACTTTTCCCATTATATACAACTCTATGAGCTGCTTGACTCCCACCTGAAAATCTAACGATAGCGGAAGGATCATACATTTGTGTCAATTTAGATACAGTATGACCCTTCCCCTCATCTCCAAACATTAACCCGATGACAGTAATAATCATACTATTTTCCTTTTTCTAAATGGGTCTCTATTTGACAATAAACCAATATTCTTTTTATATTCTTCCATTTTAACATTTCTCACCGCTGGTAAGTTTTTACTTTTAGAAAGAATGTCAACAACCGTTTTGATTCTATCAGGGTCTTGGCCTTTATCCTTCAAATCTTTTGCGTAGCTATTTAAATCTCTAATTCCGATACTCATAGCAATGAATCCTAGTATAACGTCAACGATAGCCTTTGGATCTTTCAAAATCAAAAGCCTTTCTCCAAGAATGGCTCTCCAATCTTCGACTATTCTTTTATCATCAATAGTGCTTTGTCTATAGGGCCAATGGATGAAATAAGTATCGAAACAATTCATCAATTCTTGGAATATTGGCACTGTACTTTTTCCATCTAATAGTGGATAATATCCTTCATCACCGATAAAGAAAAAAAATCCATGTTCCATGTTTGGGACAGAACATTTTTCAAGGAAGAAAAGAGCCGCAAGATCATAACTTTCCATAGTCTGTCCACCACCATTCCCCTCAAGCCATATTTTTTTCAACCATGGATCTATAGCAATACCTTTTTCAAAATCGGTTACTTGTAAGGGGGCTTCATCAGTATAAGCATCTCCAATAGCAACAAATGAAACTGCAGGATCTTCCAAGTATCCTTTTTGTTCAATTTGCCCCCAAAACATAGGCATCTTATCAAACATGATCTTAGTGCTTTCTCCCATGCTTCCCGTGACATCTAATGCAATTACAATCGGATTTTTAACATTGGTGGAAATACGTCTGTCTCCAGAAGGAAGAACATCTTTATGCGCCTTTTCCACTGACTGGTAAGCTGCTCTGGATTTATTAGAATGACTTGACCCTTTACTTGATGAATACACCGGTCTTGAATAACTTGATCCTCCCATTTTACACCCTCCTTAGCTAAATGGTTAACCCCATAAGTCAATGTACTTCCCTATCACTACGTCGTTAGAGTACTTCTCCTCAAATTTTGTCTTACTGTAACTGCCAAGGAACTTTCTCCTCCAGCTATCGGCAAGAAAGTAACTCATACGCTTTTCTAAACAACTAACATCACCAGGTGGTGCTAACATTATCTTATCTGCCACCATCTCAGGCATACCCGCTAATTCACTCGCGATGATCGATTTACCGTACATCATAGCTATAAGTATCACATTTGGAAAGTCCTCGTCTGCTACACTTGGTACCACCAATACATCGCAAGCATTAATGAGTTCGAAGTCTGTATATAATCCTGGTAAGTGTCCTAAAGCATTACTAAGAACAGCAACAAAAGCCGTTGACTGTTTTGCTCTTTTCTGTAAGTACTTATAATCTGAACCATCGCCAAATATCCACAAACTTCTTGGTTTATTATTACTAATTCGCTCGAAAGCATCTATAGCATACCGGAAACCTTTACGCTCTTCAAATTTACCTACACAGAGAAACATGCACTCCCCATCAAGTACTCCTAACAGCTTGCGTACTTCTTCTGCTGGTCTTATGTACTGCTCCCTTATAGTATTGGATATTATTGACCAATTATCCAAAGCTAATTTTCTCCAATATTCATCATCAACATACTCGCTATTCAAAAACCAGCTCACGTCTCTTAAGTTACAAGAAGCAGTGATAAACTTGGTAACAGATTTTTTAACAAGTCTTGTCATCCATCTCTCCCACCACCTATCTCGAGTAGTAGAATTAATCATGTAAGTAATCTTAGGAACTCCAACAAGCTTACCAGCTATAGCGGCGGCATTGCAAGAGGAAGCTGCAGGATAACCACCATTATTAATATGTAAAACATCAGGTTTAATATGTTTCAATAACTTATACATTCTTCTTATTTCATCAAAAAATAATAAATATTTAAAAATCATCGCTGGCTTAAAATAAGGTTGTAGTCTATACAAGTAAGATATAGGTAATTTCATTGGATAAAAAATTATACTATAATCCAAAATGCACTTCTTTATGTCAACCCACTTTATCATCCCTTCTAAGTATTCTTTACTATACCTATAAGAGAAAGTAATATCAAATATCTCATTCAACTTCTTGTCTTGCAAGAACACGCCAGGCATGTTCTCACACCCACACCAAGTGGAGTTATCACTATGAATATGTAACTTCTTTTTTGCCATCTTTAAACTCATCACCATATTTATTATATATACATAGTGGCACCAATAACACCCTCCATTGCTTTGTGTAAGATGTCTAGAGACACCCTTTTGTGAAATTTTGCATCATTATACACTCTACAATAGACAGGAATGTTTCAGTGCCACTATGTATGTGAAGTTTCTTTTTCACTATAAACCCCAGCTACGGCTACAATTTTATTATAAAAATTTTTCCAATAATCCCTATTAGTATTAGCTTTCCCATTGCAACTCCTGCACAAAGTTATTAAATTATTCGGCTCACAATCCTTTTTATTATAATTAATATGGTGAATAAGCAATGGCAAATGATCGCTGCAATGATTGCATCCGGGATTTTGACATTTCCACCCATCTCTTTCTTTTATAAAATCTTTAAATTCTTTACTACTCCAAGCAAAACAATAAGGTTCACAAGAAATGCCACCTCGCCAATTAGGATGATTCTCACCCTGAAGCGAAATAGCTATCTTAGTCCTTGTTTCTTTAGAACGTTTTTTGCCAAAATTAGGATGATTTATACCACTCATAGCCTTTGACATTTTCTCTATAGCACCTCTGGTATGCTTCTTACCTTTCATCCAAGAAAGTTTCCCCTTTAATGATTCAGATATTCTCTTTCTATTTTCTTCAGAACGTTTTTTGCCTCTCCAATTATGCCCACGAACAAATTTATCATTGACAGGTTTACCACATCCACATCCACAAAGTTTTATTCTTTTATGTATTCGCTTTCTTTCCATTTTATTACTTCAAACTAACTCTTCCAACCATGCGTGGAAAAAAAATCTATCATTGACACCAATAACCAACATCCGTGAGTACAAGAGCATTCACTACATTCATCGCTGATACCTTTAAGTGCCCTCTTAATGTCCCAACCAAAATCCTTTAACTTTGCCCTCGTTGGCAAAATCTCACAAGGGGCTATATCTCCATTAGCGTATACAACTGCCGCCCTATCGCCAGCAAGACAAGGGAAAGGCCAATCAATATTTAAAAGTGCTTTATCTAATTGCAGTCTAAACTTGTAGTCATTTACTAAGTGATACTCTGGGTAATGTCCCTTTATTAAAGAAAGTAATCTACTAAACAACCTATCAGTCTGTGCATATTTAGCCCTAAACATTGCATGAACTGAACTATCACCCCTCACAATTTCAAAATTATGGTAATCAAGGTCAAACCCAATTGCGAGCTCCTCCCCTAATTCTATAATCTCACTCATATTCTCAGGCATAACAGTTGTGTTAACCATAACAGTCATACGCGGATTACTCTTCCTTAGTAATTGTAACACTCGTAATGTATCAAGTGCTCTTTCAAATGATTTATCATT
>Ga0180007_10004958_pt1 | contig 13835 bp, 11 predicted proteins | sample MM_PC_MetaG_FD_121122 | JGI IMG/M metagenome (GOLD analysis project Ga0180007, IMG submission 121122) | Groundwater microbial communities from the Aspo Hard Rock Laboratory (HRL) deep subsurface site, Sweden - MM_PC_MetaG | ecosystem: Environmental > Aquatic > Deep subsurface > Groundwater... | reverse complement strand
TTAGAAGGTAACGTGTTGAGTATCAAATCTATTCTCAAAGCAGCTCCTGATTGTATGGGGCATAATATAGAAACGGTACAGCGACTGAGTAAGATATTGCGTCCGCAATCAGACTATGCGCGGTCACTGAAGGTTATACGGACTATTAAGGATTGTGCGCCGCAGACGAAGGTTAAGTCCTCTCTTATGGTGGGATTAGGGGAAACCGAAGGTGAAGTTATTGAGGCCATGCGTGATTTACGCGCACATCATTGTGATATCTGCACCGTCGGACAGTATCTGGCCGCTTCATCGCGGCATTATCCGGTTCAGGAATTTGTCTCTCCCGCACAATTTGCGCGGTATCAAGAGATAGGAAGACAGCTGGGATTTACTCGGGTATTCTGCGGCCCGAAAGTGAGGAGTTCTTATTACGCCGAAGATATCTATCAGGAGGCCCTTCATGTATGAAGTAATCATAGTCGGTGCAGGCCCTGCAGGGCTTACTGCCGCATTATATTGCGCGCGCGCGCGCCTAAAGACACTCTTGATAGAGAAAATGGCGGTCGGCGGGCGGATTCTGATGAGTGAAAGAATCGAGAACTATCCAGGTTTTGCAGGGGGAGTTTCTACTCATGAGCTCATCGGGCAGATGGAGAAGCAGGTCAAAGAGTTAGATGTGGCGATAGAAGCCGATGAGGTTATTCAGATTAATTGCGTAGATAAGAAAATAAAGACTTCTTCCTCGGAGTATCAAGCCGGTAGCATTATTCTGGCCTGCGGGGCGCGTCCGAGAAAACTTAATGTTCCCGGTGAAGAAAAGCTAACCGGAAGGGGTGTTTCTTATTGTGCCACCTGCGATGCGCCGTTCTATAAAGAAAAACATGTCGTGGTCGTAGGCGGGGGCAATGCCGTTGCAGAAGAGGCATTATATTTGTCCCGTTTTGCCAGGAAGGTGACTATTCTTCACCGCCGTAAAGAATTACGCGCTACCCCGATCATGCAGGAGCGGCTCCAAAAGAATGAAAGAATTGATTTTATCCTGGGTGCAGTCCTTCTACAGATCCAGGGAACGCAAAAAGTGGAGTCCGTAATTCTTAAAGATGTTACCAGCGGTAACGAGAAAAGTATTGCCTGTGACGGCGTATTCATCTATATTGGGTATGAACCGGAGACGGATTTTCTCAAAGATACAATTTCCCTTGATGAGAAAGGGTTTATTATCACTCAGGAAGATATGTCGACGACACGCGAAGGCATATTTGCCTGCGGAGACTGCCGCAAAAAATCCCTCTATCAGGTAGTGACCGCCTGTGCTGATGGAGCCATTGCCGCGGATTCCGCGTATAAATATATCACCCAAGGAGGAATCTAAATGGCGAAGTCGCCTACTCATAATAAGAAGTTAAAAGATTGGGTTCAGAAGTGCGCGCGCCTGTGCCAGCCGGATGATATCGTCTGGATAGACGGTTCCGCATCTCAAAAAGAGCAATTAGAAAAAGAAGCGCTAGAATCGGGAGAATTGATACAGCTTAATCAGGAAAGACTCCCCGGCTGTTTCTTGCACCGTACCGCAATCGATGATGTGGCGCGTACCGAACATCTCACCTTTATTTGCACACGCAAGAAGAAAGATGCCGGGCCGAATAATAATTGGATGTCTCCGGCGGCTGCGTACCGTAAGGCCCGCGCGATCTTTAAAGGGGCGATGCGCGGCAGGACCATGTATGTGATTCCTTTTTCTATGGGGCCGATTGGCTCTGAATTCAGCAAGATCGGCGTAGAACTTACTGATTCGCGTTATGTGGTTTTGAATATGTTGATTATGACGCGCGCAGGGGAAGCAGTCTTACGTCAATTAGATAAGGGGGGAGATTTTACCCACTGTCTGCATTCTAAGGCAGAGTTGGATATTAAGAAACGTTTAATCTTACATTTTCCCGAAAATAATACTATCTGGAGCGTAGGGTCTGGCTACGGCGGTAATGTGCTTTTAGGTAAGAAATGTCTTTCTCTGCGTATCGCTAGTTTTATCGCCAAAAAGGAGAAGTGGTTTGCCGAGCATATGTTGGTGATGGGTATAGAATCGCCTAATGGGCACATTGAATATATTGCGGGGGCATTCCCCAGCGCATGCGGAAAAACAAACCTGGCGATGTTGCTGCCTCCGGAGGGGCTAAAAAGAAAAGGGTACCGTATCTGGACCGTGGGTGATGATATTGCGTGGATGCGTGTTGATTCAGATGGGCAATTATGGGCGGTTAATCCTGAAACAGGTTTCTTCGGAGTTGCTCCGGGAACCAACTCTCATACGAATCCCACTATGGTTGAGACGGTGAAGAAGAATACTATTTTTACTAATGTGGTACTTAAGACTGATGGGACAGTATGGTGGGAGGGATCTGATGGGGAAGTTCCCCGTGAGGGCATTGATTGGCAGGGCAGACCCTGGAAACCCGGCCAATTGAATAGTGAAGGCAAGGCTATTGCGGGGGCTCATCCAAACAGCAGGTTTACTACACCGATTAGTAATTGCCCTAGCGTTTCGTATCGAATAGACCAACCGCATGGGGTACCTATTTCAGCGATTATTTTTGGAGCCCGCCGTCAACACCTGGCGCCTCTTGTCTATGAAGCCTTTAATTGGCAACATGGGGTTTTTGTAGGGGCGACGATGGCTTCCGAGCGTACTGCCGCGCAGGTCGGAAAACTCGGCGAGGTCAGGCGTGATCCGATGGCAATGCTTCCTTTCTGCGGGTACAATATGGCGGATTATTTCCGTCATTGGTTCGCGATGGGCACACGTATGGCCAAGGTTCCGAAAATATTCCATGTAAATTGGTTTAGGACTGATGCGGAAGGGAAATTCTTGTGGCCCGGTTATTGCGATAACCTTAGGGTCTTGGAATGGATACTTGATCGCTGCAACAGTAAGGTCTATGCGGTCAAGACTCCTATAGGGTATGTTCCGCATCCCGCAGATATCGATAAGAAAGGATTGGAGATGTCAGAGGGAGCGTTGGAGAAATTATGCGAAGTGAATAACCAGGATTGGATCGAGGAGTTAAAGGGGGTCAAAAAGTTCTTTCAGCAATTCAAAAAAGATTTACCCAAAGAATTATGGGAAGAGTATGAGGCGCTTGCCTCACGCTTAAAATAAGATACGGTGCATAGTATGGAGAGAGTAATAGTAAAGACGGATTTCAAGGAGCTAAAGCTCTTTAGACGTGGGAAAGTAAGGGATGTCTACGATTTAGGGGATACGCTTTTGATTGTCTCCACGGACCGGATTTCCTGTTTTGATGTGGTGCTGCCTAATGGCATTCCTTTCAAGGGTAAGGTTTTGACTGGTCTGTCCTGTTATTGGTTCGATTTTATCAAGGATATTGTCCCGCATCATCTGATCTCTACGGATATTACCTCATTTCCGAACGCATTGGAAAAATATAAAGATGAACTTTCCGGACGCGCTATGTTGGTTAAAAAAACTAAGCCTTTACCGGTAGAGTGTGTGGTGCGAGGGTATCTATCAGGATCGGGTTGGAAAGAATATAAAGAGAAACAGTCGGTCTGCGGGGTCACGCTCCCGGAGGGATTGAAGGAATCTGATAAGCTTCCTGAGCCTATTTTTACCCCTTCTACGAAGGCTGACGTGGGGCATGATATGAATGTGGATCAGAAGTACGTCGAGAACTTAATCGGTAAGAATACCGCCGATTCCTTGGCGCGTCTTAGTATTGCACTCTATAAGAAGGCCAGCGATTACGCCTTTACGCAGGGAGTGATCATTGCCGATACTAAATTCGAATTCGGGCTTCTTGATGACCACATCATTCTCATCGATGAGGCGCTTACCCCTGATTCTTCGCGGTTCTGGCCCAGGGAAGAATATGCGCCGGGGAAAGGACAATCAAGCTTCGATAAGCAATTTGTACGGGATTATCTGGAGACATTGGATTGGGATAAGACTCCGCCAGGTCCCGTGCTTCCCGAAGATATCATTGCGAAGACCACGCAAAAGTATTTGGAGGCGTACCGGAAAATTACGGGAAGGGATTTTTCTTAAGATACGATGAAGAGATTTAAGAAGATATTTTCTGTCTTGTCGAGGATAGGGATAAGTTGTGTTTTGCTATATTTTCTATCCAGGCAGGTGAATATTCCTTCATTGCTTGAATCAATGAGGAATGCGAATAAACCGTTATTACTTCTTGCGTTCGGTATCTACTCCCTGAACTATGTGTTTTGTCTTGTGCGTTGGGAGATGTTGTTGAAGGCAGTGAAGGTTACGTTGCGTTTATCCCGCGTTCTGAGTTCTTTCGCGGGAGGGATATTTTTCAATCTTTTTCTGCCTTCCACGATCGGCGGTGATTTAATGCGTACCATGGATCTGGCGGCCTACACCAAAAAACCAAAAGAGATTATTGCAACGGTCTTGCTTGACCGGTTGAGTGGGTATGTCGGTATGGTAATCGTCGTATGCGGAGCTCTTATTTTTGGCTGGAGGTTTATCGAAGACAGAAGCGTCTTGGCGGCTTTGATTGCTCTTTGCGCGACGCTTATCTTTTTTTTGATGGTGCTTTACAATAATTATTTGTACTCAAAGATTAATAACCTGCTTAAATCGCCCAATGCCGGGAGAATACGGGAACTTATTACTAATCTCCACGAGGAGATCTATTATTTTAGGAATCACCGAAAGGTGATAGTAATGAATATTATCATTTCCATCCTGATCCAGGTAATTACGCCGTTAGTATACTATGTGGTGGCTTTGGCCCTGGGATTCAAAGTATCAATACTTTATTTCTTTATCTTCCTTCCAATAATTACTGCGATTGCGCTCTTGCCTATTTCGTTGGGGGGGTTAGGTTTGCGTGACGCGACGACTATCTATTTCTTCGCTAAGATCGGCATGGCCAAGGACCTGGCGTTTGCGATGTCTTTGTTAAATTTCTTTTTTATCTTCTTCTTTGGAGCGGTGGGAGGGCTTATTTATGTCTTTACAGTACATCATCGACGCATACAACCTCATCAGGCATCCTCTGTGTGCCCCCCACGCCCATAAGATAAGGACTCCCCGTTTACTTGCCGCATTCATCCGTTTAAGGAATCTGACCGGAAGCGCTAAGAATAAAGTTGTTATTGTCTTTGATGGGTTCGCTCCTGAAGAATCCTCTCAGGCATGTTCGGGTATCGGTATCATTTTCTCAGGGGAAGAAACCGCTGATGAGTATATCCATAGAATGGTCGAGAGTACTTCGCAGCGGCGCACGCTTATCGTTGTTTCCGATGATAAGCAGGTTCAGATGCAGGCAAGACTCTTAGGTGCCTGTACGCTTGGCATAGAGGATTTTATGGGAGAGAAAAAGAAGAGTCATAGGCAGCGGACAAGGGATGAGAGTAAGCCGGAGCTCACCTATGCGCAGGTCTGTTCCATCACAAAAGAACTCAAGAAATTATGGCTCCAAGAGTAAAGAAAGAAGGGAAGGATTCTGCCTCTTGTCAGAGAAGCTTCATTAAATTCCTCGGGACCGCGGGAGCCCGGTTTGTGGTGATTAAGCAGCTGCGTGCCTCAGGGGGCATTTGGATTTCGTATCGCGGCACCAATGTATTGATCGACCCCGGTCCGGGCAGTATTGTTCGTTGTGCCGCTGCACGTCCAAAGCTGGATCCGACTACCCTTGACGGTATTATCCTTACCCATAAGCATCTTGACCATGCTAACGATATCAATGTAATGATTGAAGCAATGACCGAGGGAGGATTCAAAAAGAGAGGGGTGGTTTTTTGTCCCGGAGATGCGCTGGATGGGCATTCGGTTATTTCTGGGCATGTAATAGGTTTCCCTCAAAAGATCACGGTGTTGAAGTCCCTGCAGGATTACCGTATAGGAGAGTGGGGATTTTCTACTTCCATGAAGCATATTCATCCCGTCGAAACGTACGGCCTGAAGTTTTCTATGGGAGGAAAAACAGTCGGCTTGTTGACTGATACCCGTTACTTCGAAGAACTTACTTCGTTTTACTCTGTCGATGTACTTATTATGGCAGTGGTATTTTTACAGCCGCGGGAGGATATCGACCATTTTAGTATGCATGATGTGGAAAAGACACTCAGCGCACTGCGCCCTCAGAAAACAATCCTTACTCACTTTGGTATGACGATGGTGAAAGCAAAACCAACTCTACAGGCGAGAATGCTCTCTGCGCGTTTAGGAGTAGATATACAGGCAGCGTACGACGGAATGTCTATCCAGTTTTAATTAAAAAAAACTTGACATAACTCTTTAGATGTGTTATAGATATAGAAAATGTACTTATATAGAAAGATCCTCATCCATGGAGGGTGAGAGTTAACTTAAGGAGGTGGAGATGAGTAATCAATTGCTCGTGTTACTTGAACCCGCGAGAGTTCTTTTGGGACAATTTGCGTTGCTGGGGTTGAAGTTTTTGGTTGCGCTTATTATCCTATTTCTTGGTTGGATGGTCTCCCGGTTCGTACGGACCATTATCGGCAAGTTGACCAAGCCGCTTGATGGACTTTCAGAACGTTTTGGGTTGGAGAATGTGCTAAAGAAGGGCGGAATAGGATTAACGCTCTCCGAGGTTTTAGGGGTAATTGCGTATTGGTTCGGTATCTTGATGACCGCAATGCTTGCAATAAATGCCGTAGGACTGACTATGGCGGCAGATTTATTGAATCGGATTATACTTTTTGTTCCTAATGTGGTTTCCGCGGTATTTATCATGATCGCCGGTCTTTTTGTGGGTACATTCATGAAGAATATCGTGCAGGCAGCAGCAAGTAACGCGGGGCTTTCACAGGGGCAGGTCTTAAGCAAAGCAGTTGAGGTGGCGATTATTATATTCGCGATTTTTATCGCCTTGGAACAGCTTAGGATTGGTATACGTATTACCGAATTAACCATCGGTATCGTCTTCGGATCTGTGGGGCTTGGGTTAGCACTTGCGTTTGGCCTTGGATGCAAGGATATCGCAGGAAAATTAGTCAACGAGTTCATTGAGAAATTAAAAAAGAAGTAGTTTGATCGTTGGAACGCTTGATTGCGAGCCCGCGCTTCTAGTGGTAAAAGCGCGGGCTCGTTTTTTCATGAAGAGGAACCGCTGCATTCCTTTATACGATTGTCGTGTTTACACAATCCGTGGGTTTTATGATTAGTTGCTTGGATAACCACACACTATGAACTATCTTAATGAACAAAATATTTTTATTTTTCTTATCCAGATAGTGATTCTTTTAGGCTTTGCACGCGGATTAGGAGAATTGTTCCGCAAATGGAAACAGCCGCCGCTTACTGCAGAGATTTTAGTCGGAATACTCTTGGGACCTACTATTCTGGGGAGGTTTCTGCCTTTTTGGCATCAAGCCATATTTCCCAATAATGTAATCCAACAGAATATGCTTGAGACGGTTGCATGGATAGGGGTTTTATTCCTCTTGCTGGAGACGGGACTTGAGATCGATTTTGCCTCCGCATGGCGGCAAAGAGGAGATGCGCTCAAGATCGCATTAGCGGACATTATCATCCCGATGTCGATCGCGTTTATCCCCTGTTTTCTTCTGCCGGACCGCTATTTGGCCAATCCGCAACAAAGGATCATTTTCTCAATATTTATGGCAACGGTGATGACTATAAGCGCGATGCCGATTGCGGCACGTGTCTTGCATGACCTGAAACTTTCTAAGACCGATTTAGGCTTCCTGATTATGTCCGCTCTATCGGTGAATGATATTATCGGCTGGATTATTTTTACTCTGGTGCTTGGGGTCTTTACGCAGGCCGGTTTAGATTTTGTCAAGATATTTACTATTACGGGTGCAACTATCGCGTTTACCGTATTTTGTCTTACGATAGGCAGGAGATTCGCAGATAAAATAATTTCGGGAATAAAGGCTGCGCAGCTTCCTCAACCGGGAGTGCCGCTTACATTTATCTGTTTATTGGGAGCATTCTGCGGCGCGGTAACACAGAAGATAGGGATACATGCGCTTTTTGGTTTTTTTATTGCCGGCATCATGGCGGGAGGTTCACGCGCGCTTTCCGAAAACGTACGGCAGGTCATCTCGCAGATGGTCTATGCGATATTCGTGCCTTTGTTCTTTGTGAATATCGGCCTGAAGGTTGATTTCTTGCGTAGTTTCGATATTTTTCTTGTTTTGTTAATAAGTGTGATCGGTATTTCTGGAAGGTTCCTTGGCGCGTGGTGGGGGGTCAATCTTACTAAACTTCCAAAGTCAAACCGTCTATCGATTGCGATTGCGCATACCCCGGGCGGGGCGATGGAGATTGTGGTTGGTTTGCTTGCGTTAGAGTATAATCTCATTACCGAACCAGTCTTTGTCGCTATTGTGTTTGGGGCAGTGGTATCTTCTGTTATTCTGGGCCCGTGGTTCGATTATTCGATAAGAAAACGTACGCAGGTAAGTATTTTAGAGTATTTCTCTGGGAGAAGCATCATTGGGCATCTTAAGCATAATCAGAGAGATATGGCTATTCAGGAGCTTTGTGCGCTTGCGGCAGTTCAAGAAGATGTGCTGGAGCAGGAGAGTATTTACGAGGCAGTCAAAAAACGCGAAAATGAGATGGGGACCGCCATAGAAGAAGGCATTGCGGTGCCGCATGCCCGGCTTCCGGTGATCAAAAGACCTTTAGTTCTTTTTGGCAGGTCGCTTGATGGGATAGATTGGAATTCGCCTGATGGAAAATTAACCCGCCTGGTCTTCTTAATATTGACCCCTGAAGAAGACTATGATACGCAAGTCAAGATCTTGAGGTGTATTGCAAAGGCTATGGGCGATGTCCAGATTAGGAACGCTATTCTTACCGCTGAGGATTCGCACGATATCTGGCCGTTACTACAAGATATATTTGCCTCTAAACATATCGTAAGAAAAATAACAAAATAACAGAATAACATGAGCAGGAAAGTTTTTATAAGGACCTTCGGCTGGCCGATGGACACCTTATAGACGGATTCTGGAGAGTTTGGCGGAGGTGTTGGAAGGAACGGATTAACGTAGAATTGTTTATATTTGCATTTGAAGCGATTAGATGGTATAATTATATCATGAATTGAAGCGATTATCTGGGATAATCGCTTCAGGAGAATCCAATGAAATACGTTTGGGAACGCGAAAACTGGTTTGATTTCAAATATGATTTTGATGCTTTGCTTAAGCCCTTGAGCGAGTTACGGGTTTTGCAGGGGAAGTTATTGGGTCGCATCTCATCTCTTGATATTAAGCTTGAGACAGAAGCTCAAAGTGCTATTTTAGTTGAAGAAGCCGTACGGACCGCGGAGATCGAGGGGCAGAAACTTAACCGTGACGCAGTCCGCTCTTCAGTTGCTATTAGGCTTGGTTTGCCCAAGGGTGTCGGCTTGCATGACCGCAATATTGACGGCCTGGTGGATGTTTTATTAGATGCGGTTCGTTTTCATGATAAGCCTTTGACATTAAAACGGCTTAATGGCTGGCAGGCGGGATTATTCCCTTCAGGACATTCTGGTTTAAGGAAAATCACGGCAGGCCAGTTGCGAGGCGATGAGCCTATGCAGATAGTATCTGGTCCCATCGGCAAAGAAAAGGTGCATTTTGAGGCATTACCAAAGAATCGTCTCGATAAGGAGATGCGGCTTTTCTTGGAATGGTGGAATTCATCACAGGGTAGCATGGATGGCATCTTGCGCGCGGCCGTGGTCCATTTACGGTTTCTGACAATTCACCCTTATGAAGACGGGAATGGACGGTTGGCGAGGGCCTTGACGGATATGGCATTGGCTCAGGATGAGAAACTTAAGGTGAGATTTTATAGTGTCTCCTCAGAAATCGTGCGTTCACGCAACGAATACTATACGATCCTTGAGAATGTGCAGAGATGCCGTCTTGATGTGACAGAATGGTTTTTGTGGTTTATTAAGTGCGTTACGGCATCTATAGAGGATTCGCGCGATATCATTGCGGGCATATTTATGAAAGTTGATTTCTGGAACCAGCATGCCCAGGACGAGCTTAATGAACGGCAAAAAAAGGTTATTAACCGCATGCTAGAAGCCGGACAGGGGAATTTTACCGGTGGGCTGACGACGCGTAAATATGTGAGTATCACAAAGACCAGCCGCGCCACGGCATTTCGCGAAATTTCGGATATGCTGGATAAAAAAATCCTACGCCAGTTGCCCGGCAAGGGCCGCAGCGTGCATTATGATCTAATCTGGCCGCAGGTAGAAAAATAATATTTCAACAAATTATGCCTAAAGTCTATATTAAAACATTCGGCTGTCAGATGGACAAATTGTTACACTCGGATTTTACACTCCTTAAGAGAGTGGTATGATAAGAATTAACTGCACGTGGGATAAAGAGTTAGGATAATCAGCAAAAAGTGAACCGAACGTAAGTGGAAAACCAGAGGAGGCTAGATGGGTGATGCTAAAGTAGAAAATATTATATTAGATAGCTTTGTTGATGAAGGTCTTTATTTGCTTTTTTCCGATTCAACCAGGATTGAGCTTACGAAAAAGAATATCGAAAACTCCAGTGACGCATTTTGGCAAGATCCTTCAAGAATTACCCCAGCGATGAAAAAGGCAATCGATTTTCAAAAATGCCCATTTTGCCCCCGCAAAAATAAAGAGGATATTTGTGACGCTATTCGACCAGTATTGCCTTTTTTAGACAAGATAGATAAATATCTTTCATTCGATGAAGTAACAGCTGTATACAAAAGTAGTCAAGACGGCATGGTTCATGTTAAACAGACCACCATGCAGAAAGCCCTGCAGTATGTCTCTATCTTGAGCCTATTGCGTTATAACTTGATACTACGTAGATATTGGAAATATTATTATGGCGCCATACCCTTAATGGATGGGCGTGAGGTTGCTGCTAAAGTATACATAAACATGTATTGGTACCATAAAGGAAACAAGGAAGAGTTAGATAGAACTATCGCGCAATTCAAGGAAGAATTAACAATCTCAAGCGAGAATCAAGTAAAGCGTATGAATCTCGTATGCAAGAACGATGTTTTTATGAACGCTTTTGTAAATACTCAGGTAGTTTCAGAATTCCTGACCATGGATATAGAAGATACTCTTAAGAAGACATTTGAGAACTTTGAGCAATCTTATATGCACCATTATTAATTTCTATGGTAGAATCGGCACAATCGGAACGGTCTGTTTTTGATATGATAGGAATATTCTCAAAAAGGAGGCGGCATGCAAGAGAGAAAAGAGGAACAGAAAAAGGATAGTGCTTTTGATAAAGTAAGGGAGGAGCACAAAGAAGTTTCAGAGCAAATGTGGATGCTCAAAAAATCATTACAATATTTAAATGATGAGGAGGCATATTCTAACATCAGAAAAGTGATTGATTTTTTTAAGGATTCTGTTCTTAAGCACTTTGAATGGGAAGAGCACGAAGTGTTTCCTATAGCATTAGCTATTGGAGATTTGGAGATTAAACAAGTGGTTAGGGAACTTCAACAACAGCATATCTTTATTATTAGCAGGTTTGACATTATCGCAGACATAATTATGAAATACGGATTTTCTCTTAATAATGAGATGAAAAATAAATTTATCGAGACGTCGAAAGAAATGTTAGGGGCGGTGTTGCAGCACGCACAGAAAGAAGACAAAGAATTGTTTCCATTCCTAGAAGATAAAAATGTGGATTTGAATTTTGATAATTAAAGGCAATAATTAGCAGTCTGCTGAAAAAGTCCTTTGTACAGTTTCAGACATCGAGAACCTCTTGAAATGGCGAAATTCGGCCAAATAAAGGGTTTTTTAGTATTCATAACGTTCGGTTATGCAGTTTTAGACACTTGGTTTAAAAGTCGTAACTCGCTGATATGAAAGAAGATAAGAAAAAAGTTTTCATCCGCACCTTCGGCTGTCAGATGAATGTCAGGGATTCTGAGGTTGTCTGCGGCGTGCTTACGCAAGCAGGTTTCCATATCACTGATGAGCCTGCGCAGGCGGATATTGTTATCCTTAATACCTGTTCGGTGCGTCAGCACGCGGAGGAGAAGGTCTGGAGCGAAGTGGGGAGATTTAAACGTAAGGGACAGTCCCCTTCGGGGACAGTCCCTATGAATAAAATACTAGGTATAATTGGTTGTATGGCGCAGAGTCATAAAGAAAAGATCTTTGAGCGCGCGCCACAGGTCGATTTTGTGGTGGGGCCTTCGGATATCCATAAGATTCCTTCTATTATAGAGAAGTTTTTGTCAGGCCCCCATAAGGGTGAGTCCCCTTGCGGGGACAGTCCCTTATTTAAAACCAAGATTTGGGAGACAGAAGGGAAGACACGACCCGATGTAATCTACCATACCGGTTTCTATCAGGAAAAAGTCCATGCGTATGTAGTAATATCAGAAGGGTGTTCTAACTTCTGTTCTTATTGTGTGGTCCCTTATGCGCGGGGGGCGTTGCGTAACCGCGAGTCCAAAGCGATTATTAAGGAAATAGAGGAAGCGATGGAAAGAGGGATTACCAAGATAACACTGCTGGGGCAGAATGTGAATGCGTATTCTCAATCGGCTGAAGATGCGCAATCACCGGTACGCTTTACGGATCTATTGATAAAAGTCAATGAGATATCCGGGTTAAAGGAATTTAGTTTTATTACTTCCCATCCTAAAGATACTTCCCGGGAGCTCTTTAAGGTCATGGGCAGCTTGGAGAAACTTAAAAAGTATCTTCATCTTCCTATTCAATCTGGTTCGAACAGGATTCTTAAACTGATGAACCGCGGTTATGAGAGAGAGTTTTATCTGGACTTAAGCCGCAATTACCGTACAATGGTAAAAAACGGGGTATTGACTACTGATATAATCATAGGGTTCCCCACAGAAACGTTAGAGGATTTTCAGGATACCTACAATTTGGTGAAGGAAGTGGTTTTTGATGCGGCATTCATTTTTAAGTATTCCCCACGTCCTTATACTAGCGCTTCTACAATGGAAGATACCGTGGAACGCAAAGAAAAAGAACGAAGACATGCCCAGATGTTAAAATTACAAAAAACTATTTCTAAAGGAAAAGTAAAGGGATGATGAGATATTTCTTAATTTTATGCGTGGGGGTGTGGTGGGGTATTAGCGCGCATGATAACTGTTTTGCGTCAAACCAGGAACGCTTGAAGAAATATTTTCTGGCGGGAGAGTATACACAGGCGATTCGGGAGGGAGAGCGGCTTTTGGCAGAAGATCCAAGTTCTGCTTCTTCCGACGATTTGTATTACCTTTTGGGTCTAAGTTATCTAAAAGATCGCGACTATCTTCGGGCGTCTGACATATTTGAGATCATATTGAATGAATTTAAAGGGAGCCGTCTAAGGGATGTCGCCACGCTAGGCTTAGCCGATACGTATTTCTTGCAGGGTAATATGTTTTCTGCAAAGAAGTATTATCAAGAGCTCCTTTTAGGAGCGGCAAAAGAAAACTGCGGTGCGCAAGCCTATTACCGTTTAAGCCAGATAGCGTTTAAGGAAGGCAATACGCTACAGGCGCAGGAATATCTGGCGCTTCTTAAAAATGAATTCCCCCTTAACCTGGAGTCAAAAGGAGAAGAGGAGATATGCGTGCTTTCTGAATCCGGCGTCACCCTGTGTTATTCAGTACAGGTCGGTTCATTCTCAAACGAGAAGAACGCGCAAAACCTTTTACGTAAGTTGAAAAAAGATAATTATCTCGCCTATATAGAGGTAACGACAAAGGGCGGAAGGCCTTTTCATCAAGTAAGAATAGGTAAGTTTCAGACACGCCCAGAAGCGGTAACTTTCGAAAGGAAGCTTGCCCAAGAAGGTTATCCTACCAGAAT
>Ga0180007_10004957_pt1 | contig 13840 bp, 24 predicted proteins | sample MM_PC_MetaG_FD_121122 | JGI IMG/M metagenome (GOLD analysis project Ga0180007, IMG submission 121122) | Groundwater microbial communities from the Aspo Hard Rock Laboratory (HRL) deep subsurface site, Sweden - MM_PC_MetaG | ecosystem: Environmental > Aquatic > Deep subsurface > Groundwater... | reverse complement strand
TATTGTTTGATGACCATACTTAGACCCATACAAGCAATGCTCTAACTCATGCTGTATGACCAATAATCCCATGCCATCAGCATATAAATCGGAAGCATAATAATTGCTTCCCTGTGTAAGCCATCCTTTAACACCTGTCAACTGATAAAAGTATTCCTTTGTCTTCACAAGGTCAGGGTTAGTTTGGAAATCGGGATATTCATTGCCCTGCCACCGGGCATAAATCGCCCCCTCAATACCATAGCACATACCACTACCACCCTTACAGGGGAACATATAATTGTTGTATAGGATATAGAGTTTAGATTCGGCAATATCACGGCCCCTGACTTTATCGGGATAATCAAGCAAGGTCTCTTCAATGCGTATATCAAGCCAATTCATTACCACGTCTCGTATATGAGATTCGTCAAAGATGATCCACTCTCGGCTATATAGGACGTACATACGAGGCATAGTACATCTATAGCCACCAGGGGTTTTATATATCGTTGCATTGTCAGAGATGCGAGGGGATATGTTTAGATTGCCTTCATCACCACAGCCGGAGAGAAGCAGAACTACGAATATCGCAAGCATAATAAAAAATGCAGCAATCCATAAGACATTACTTTGATATTTCGTCATCTTCCTACCTTCTTTCACAACCTCCTCCTTATAATAATCTCAACTTCCTTGTCTGTGAACTTCTCAAGTTCCTTCGGGACATCAGTATAAAAATGCAGGGAGTTTCCCCATACTCCAAACAGCCTTGCTGTAAACCGTACTTCAGTTGTTCTCCCAACGATGTCTTTAATGAGATTTATCAGCTTTCCCATATCAGTCTCCTTATGTGCTCACTGTTTATTAATTCTCCGCAAGCATGAACAAGAATACCAGTGTTATAATATATATCCGCTTCATATCGTCTTTTCACAGAACTTCTGATAATTGTCGATCGCTTGTGAACAAGCTTCTTGCGGAGTATTACCAGAACCACGGAACGTTGCTCTGGATTTGTTCCTGTTCTCCACTTCAAATTTACAGTCACAGTCCTCCATGTATGAGTAATTTCCGCAGGTAACGCCTGCGTATTTAACATTCGGAACTACAATGAGCGTTCCCATTGCATTCTCTCCAATGAATGTAAATCCTGTTTTTGGTTCTGTATCGCAAGATACAAGAAACACGAGAGCTAAAACCAAAATTAAAAACATAATTCTTGTCATAATTCTTGTCATGACTATCTCCTTTCAATCAAGAAAATTATTTTGTCTCCTAACATCTCCAACCATGTCTTCTTAATGATATATGGAGCACTCTTCCTATAGAACACTATCTTTTCGTCAGGCTTCAATTGAGTCTTCATGTCTAGGAGTGTTCCAATAAGGCCAAATGTCTTCATTTATTCCTCCTACTTCTCTCATCTTATCTTTCTCCGACAATTTTTACTTCTGGATCCTCTATTATCTCAAAAACAGTCATTTCTATACCACTGAGAACACCCCAATGTCCCCATTTCTTTTTATCTCTTAGTTCCTTAACTTTTGCATCAGTTCTAATCTTAAAACTTACTACTACTATTTTTGGATTCATTTATTCCTCCTTCCATTTTTTAGCCATCTTTTCTCCCCATGCTGTTGTCTCATATACATAAGGATTCCTTCCTCTACCTCTTTCCTTTATTCTAAGACATCCCCATTTTTTTAATGTTGCTAATCGGGAATGGCCTTCAGCACTCCACTTTAAATCAAATTGTTCAGCAACATCAGTACCTATTACTTCAGATAATCTTTCATCATAGATCCATATTAAAACATCTCTTGTTCGTAAATGAGGATGCTCTATCTTTCTGGGATCTCCTCTTCTTGTTGGATTTGGGTTTGCCATTTTGCCTCCATCTTATGTAATATTACATAGCTAATATATAGTTATATTACGGTACCATAATATAACTATTCAATAACCTTCATATCTTTTATCAATGTTCGCTTACCCTCCAAGTCCATAGTGGTATAGACATAAGAGCTTCTGGGACTTCTATGTCTCAGCATAACCATCACTGCTCGTATATCTTTGAACTGCTTATAAGTTTCTATTCCTTTAAAATGTCTTAGGGAATGAATACTATAATGAGGGTTCAATTTAGCCTTACGAGCATACTTCTTAAAGATTCTCTTTGCCTTCCAATCTGGAACATGAGAGCGCTTTGCTCTCGCTGCACCCCTCACCTTTTCATTATCTAGAAAAAGCCATCCCATTATTCTATGGTTAATAATATATTCTTTAATCTTTTCTGTCATACCTTCATCCAAGGGAATATCAATGTATTTCTTTGGAAGTTCTCCCTGTTTTATTGTTCCCTTAGAAGATCCCACCTTTGTCTCCTGCTTTAAAGTAGGAATACTAATATATTTTTCCTTATAATGAAAATCTTGCCTTCTCAATCGAATTAACTCTCCCACTCTCAACCCTAGGTTTCCAGTAAGATACAACATCATATAATCACGATCATTATCTCTAGCAGCCAGCAGCAATGCTTTAAACTCCTCCAATATGATATACTTCTCTCTTTCTGCTTTCTTTTTCATATCTTTACATAATCTCTTCGTATATAATATCCACAATATTCACAGTCAGGATTAGGTTTCGGCTGTTCACCCCGAGCACAAGCTACTGCTGCATTAAAAATTTCTTTAGCATTATCTGGGTTCACAGATATACGTATTACGCTAATATCAAACTGAAAAATCCCTATACTTACAGTTAGTGTTTTCTTCTGAACCTTAACAGCATTAGGAGTATAATAAATAATCCAGGCATGATCTGCTATAAGATACCCATTAGATTTTAAAAACAATGTATAACAATCCAACTGGTTTTGATAGTATTTCTCTGCTTCTCCTTCCTTAGGTATCGAAGCCTTTGTCTTATAATCTAAGGGAGCATATCTGCCGTCCTTACCAATAATACAATCATCCATCCCTCCTATACACATAGCATTGAGTTCTTTATCATGATAGCTCAGCGCTGTCTTCCAATATCTCCATTTTTTTTATAATGTTCACATTAGGAAGAAGTTTTCCCTCTACTATTCCCAGTAACTCTGGAGGAAGCTCTCCTCTGAATTTATCATAATGACTTTTCAAGGTAGTATCCATACCTCCGGGCAAAGAAGGAAAAATTCCTCTGGGACGCTTTATACCTTTATTCTGCTGTAACCAAAAACACAAGGGACAATCCCTGAATAAATATAATCCAGAACTAGGAGATAATCGTATAAATTCCTTATTCATCTTTATGCATTCTTCTTTCCTCTTCTCGAGAACATCTTGATGATACTACAAGGCATGAATAAAAAATTATTGCACAAATGATCAGTACCAATCCTCCAGCAACTATTATTATTCCTATCATATATTTTCTCCTGCCTACTTTTATTTATAAATTTGGAAAATATGCTCTGCCTTCAGAACAGGCCGACCTTGCTCTTTGGCTTTCCTACAAGCTGTACGAAGAATCTTTTCTACAATTTGATTCAACGCTGGAACTGATGAAGAACCAATTTTGAGTCCCTCATCTCTAATGGTTCTCTTTACTACTGCACTTTTAACATATTCCATACTTTTACCTCCTTGCCTGCTTTTATGGATAGAAAAAATTCATTCCAATTGAGCTCATGCTGTTTCTTATTTTCATCTACCCAAAATAATGTTATTATTTCATTCTCTTCCTTGTCCACTGTTCTATCTACGAGAAAAGTCAAGGCTCCATGAGAAGCCATTCTAGCAAGAGTTTCTCTTTGAATTTCAGTAAGCTTTCTACTCTGAACCTTAGCTTCAATCCAATAGATAAAACCATTCCTGATAATAAAAATATCTGGTATGCCAGACTTAAATCGCTCTGTAATCTTACCAACAAATGCCTGATTCTTAAATAGCTCCTTGAGGAATAATTTAAAATTGGACTCCTTGTTTTTCTTCAAGTATCTTCACCTTCTTTCCTAAAAGCATTTCGTTCAGATTTAATATTTTAAATAGACAGATCCTATTCATTGTACTCAGAAGTAATTGCTTATTTCTCTGAGTAAAATTCTTATCATAACAAATATGCCATAAATTATAATTATCATCAATTACCTTTAAGACTACAAACTCAGTAAAACCATTCATTTTATATCCACGTCTCTGAACCTTCTCTTCCTCATTGTGATCTCTTAAGTTTACCAGCACAACTCTTCCCATAGTTATACTTTCAGAATTATTTCGATCTAAAATATCCTCAAATGTTACTATTGACTGAGAAAGCTCTATTCCCTTCATATCAACTTGTTCTTTCATAGGAGTAAAATTCATCCAAGGTAAACCATCACTCAAGGCAGCTTCTATCTTGGAAGCTATTCCCTTGGGGATCCTACTTTTAAAATCTTCTAAGGAATTATAAGGCTGTCCTACAATTATTTTATTAGCTGCAGATTCACCAATACCCTTAATATTAGTAAATCCTCCTATAAGAGTTTTACTATCACTGTTAACAGAAAAAAACATTTTGCTCTTATTGATGTCTAAAGGAATAACTTTACCACCAAATTCCTTCAGTACAGGCATAATCTCTAATGGCTCTGTTTTATTCTTAAGAATCCGAGCATAAAAATATTCCGGCCAATGAGCCTTGCAGTATCCAATCCAATAACTTACCAAGGCATAACTCACTGCATGGGATTTATTAAATGACCAACTTCCATGGCTGTAACAATGTTTCCAAATATAATCAGCTCTGTTTTCTGGTATACCCTGTTTTTTGGCTCCTTCAATAAACTTGCTCTTATATTTATTAAAAAACTCTTCACCTAAATTCTTAGACATTGCCTTACGAATTGAAGATGTATCCTCCCAGGAGAACTGTCCTATATTTTTCACAATATTCATGACCTGCTCCTGATAAACAACGATTCCAAGAGTTTCCTCTGTATATCGCTCAATTTCTTTATCTATTACATATTTCTCTCCTCTAAATCGTTTAATATAGTCTTTTGTGCTTCCTGAGTTAAGAGTTCCTGGCCTCCCCAGTGCAGTTATGTGAACAAGATGGTCAAAATTGGTAGGATGAATGTCTTCACATACCTTTCTAACAGATTTTCCTTCAAATTGGAATACACCAGCAAGCCGAGAAGGAGTGAATACTTTTTCATATGTTAGAGAATCATCCAAGGAGATATCATAAAATTTATTAAAATCAAATTTTACCTCTTTACAAATATCCTGAATTATATCCAAGGTTTCCAATCCTAGTATATCTATTTTCAGAAGTCCATAATCTTCAGCATGATATTTATCTATAGAAATAACATCTTCCTTTACAGCAAAAATCTCTTCCAAGGGGTCTGCAGCTATGGCAACTGCTGCTGCATGCTTTCCAAGCTGTCGTACTTGACCTTCCAGCTTAACACAATCTTTTAATTTAGGATATTTTTTAAATAAATTATTAAGTTTTTCATATTGCTGTAAGGAGTCCATTAAACAGAAATCAGCACGAGAGTCTCCTCCAGAACGCTCTATAATCTGAGAGGTAGCCTCTTTGGTTTCCCATATTGGAATCTTCAATACTCTCGCAGCATCCTGAATTATTGCTTTGGGCTTGAAAGTATTAAATGTTATAAGCTGTCCTGCTTTATCATGACCATATTTATCCTTCAGGTATTGTATAATCTCATCTCTTTTATGAGCTGGAAAATCCAGATCTATATCCGGTAGATCTTTTCTATTCATATCAATAAATCTTTCAAAGAGAAGATTAAATCGCAAAGGATCTATTGCTGTAATATTCATTAAATAGCAAAGCAAAGAGCCTGATGAAGAGCCTCTTCCTGGCCCACAAAGCATCTTGCTGCGAGAAAACTCCATAAGCTCATATATAATCCAAAAATAATCCATGAAGTTCTTTTCTTTAATAAGCTTCAATTCATAATTGAATCGCTCAACATATTCTTTTTTCTTATGAAGCTGCAACTGCTTCATTCGCTGCCATGAATGCTTCTTAATGGTATCTATGGATATATTAAGATTGATCATTGAAGTTTTAGGTAACTCCACATTACATTGCTCTGCTATTACAAAACTATTATTCACCCATTCCTCTTTCCAATTGCTCATCTCCTCGCAGCGCTGGTTTACTTCCTCCAAAGAAGGAATGTGCAAGGGATAATCCATCTTCAATCTATCTGGATCTGAAAGGGGCCTATTAGTATTTATTGCCAGCATAAAATCATGAGCTGATTTATCCTCTTTAGAGGGATAATGACAGTCGAATGTTACAACACAGGGCAAACCTCTTTTATTGGCCATATTAGTTATGATATCCCACTTCTGCTTTAGATCAGGGAAGGGCTGCAGCTCCACATACCACTCCATTCCCTTAAAGACCTTTAACCAATATTCCTCTCCCTCTGGAAAAACTATAAATGGGCCATCATTAAAACATCCACTCAGAACTATTAATCCCTTAGAGCTTTCAGAAAGTTGCTGGAAAGTAATTTTAGGTTTATAGTAGATCTGTTTATAGGAGATATTCACAAGCTTCAAGAGATTATGGTAGCCCTCATTGCTTTTCGCTAAAACAGTAATATGAAAATATCCCTTCTGCCGTATAGAAAGCTCATCCCTTACAGCATAGAACTCACAACCGAAAATTAACTTCTTATCTTGCTTTTCAAATTCTTTAGCAAAAGGAATGTGTCCATAAATATTTCCATGATCAGTTATGGCACAGCCAGAATATTTTAACTTCTCCAATTGAACTGCAATCTGCTCTGGCGTTCCATAACTATCAAGGAATGAATATGTTGTATGCTGATGAAGATTAATAAATTTCATTGCTTTTTAATGCTCTTTACCACCTGTGCCTTACATAATGGACAGGTAAGCTCTACTGTCTCAGTAGGATTCACACAGGAAATATATGCATACTCCCAGGAACATTTAGTACATTTTAAGATAATAGTTTTATTCATTATCCTTCTCATCGGTGTATTCTTTTATCTTCATCAGTTGTTCATCCCGACATTTATCACAATATCCATGTGATATATCAGAGACGCCCTTCCCTTCTTTATAACCCATGATTTTATAACAGATACAGCAAACCATTTTGATCCATGTTTGTTTAGGCTTAATCCCTTTCTTATTTGTCATTTTTTACCAATCAAAAATTTATACAAACAATATATCATTACACACAATAAAAGAATCTCTGGAATACTATACCATCCTCCAAACAATGTCATGTTCATTTCTCTTCAGCTGTTACCTCTTTGTGCAATGTCTTACAAAATCCATAGCCCTTACTTGGTCTTTTACACATACAATCCAATGGTTTAGCAAAAATAGGATTGATGGTAGCAATAGCCTCTCGCATCTGCTGGGCAACTTCCTTCCATTCTTCCTGAGCAGATACGCACATACGCTGTCTCAGTAATGCAAGTAGAGATCTATAAGTGCAGGCCATTGTTATGGGAGAATGAATATTCAAAGGCAAAATTCCACGAGCATCCTCTGTTTTTTCTCCCTCCTGATCAATCATCTTCCGATAAGTCTCCTGCAAGTGCCACATGGTTTTATCAAATTCTGCAATATTCTTTACTGTTGAGGGTCTTGTATATTGTCCCTCATCGAAAAATTTAGCAACATCCACTACCCGAAGACTTTGAATGGAATAACTGAATCCAATTCTATGCCGAGTGAGCTGCTGCTGAAAAGCACGAGAGCAATTCTCTATTAGCCATACCATATGAAAATATTCTAGAGGAGTCTGATGAGGCTGCTTCATAAGCCAGTGAAACTGCTCCTCTCGATAGGCAATGGTTTTTGTTTTAATGATTTCCTCCACAGGATGATGCCAGATGTCTATAGCGATCTGTATGGCCTGCAAGGGATTTTCTGTACTGGTTAAAAGGGTAATCTTTGGTTTCTTTAATATTTTAATGGATTCCACAACCATCGTCTCTTCCCTCCCCTTCAATATTTTTTAAGGCAGCCATGAATGCTGTTCTGTTTTCCATCAAAGCTTCTTCTGTCTTACTATCTTTCCAGACAATGCAATACATCACACAGTAAACCAGCAGATCCAATGCATCCCGGTAGAGCTTTAGATCGAATTGTCGAGTTTCCATGGCTGCTGGAAATCTTATAGCCTTACGCCAGATATCAGAACAGCGTCCTGGTAGGCCAATGGCCTTATAAAGATCTTTATCCTGTGCATTGTAATCTTTATGTTTACCTCCTTGACCATCCTCTCCAAAGGCAATCCTACGAGCCTCTGCAACTATCTCATCAAATTGAGATGGTTTCATTTTTCTCTCCTTTCTATTCTTGTTTTATATCAAACTGCTTCATGTATTTGCAAAAATTCAGCAACAAATCTTTATAATCTTCTCTTGTAAGCATTGACAGTTTTTTGCATCTCATTTTTATTGCTGTCCCAATAACACAATAATAATCAAGCATATTACATACTCCAGAGCACCTGATAAGTTCATACTGTTCCATAATTTCTTTAGTTATTTTCACAGTTCTTTTTCCTCTTCAGATACTTTAATTCCAAGATCCCTCATGCATTCTTTATAATGTCCTTTTGCTTTCAACCAGACTATTATCTGACCAAACATTTGTTCTTTTTCAAAAATGATCTCTAAATTTTTCAGCATATCATCTGTGAATTTCATTATATGCTCTGTCCTCCACTAACCATAAGATCATTTCCGGTACAGTAACTACTTTCATCACTCAGTAGCCAGATAACAGCCTTTGTAACATCTTCCTTATTGCAATATCTTCCCATAGGAATTTTAGAAAGATATGCCTTCTGAGCCTCCTCCTCTGACCAGCCATATTGCTTCCGGAATTCTCCATCAAGATATTTGGTAAGATTAGTTCCCTCTGTTATAGAAGGATGCACTGCATTAACTCGAATATTATGCTTGGCAAATTCTCTCGCTGCAACCTTAGTAATAGCGTTCTGAGCAGCTTTAGAAGCTACGTAACTCCCACACATTGTATGCCAAGAGAAACAGGACTCACTTACTATATTGACTATATTTCCCGGTTGTTTTTCTTCAATCCAATATCGAGCAATTGCCTGCATAGTCAACATTGTACCTTTTGCATTAACTCCTAAAATTTTATCCCAATGATGCTCTTTTATCTCGATGATAAAATCCACTTCACTAATGCCTGCACAGTTGATAAGATAATGCACCTCTCCATAATATTTCAAAGTATCTGTTAAAGCATTCTGGACATTATCTTTATCTGAAACATCACAATAAGTAGGATATGCCATTATTTTATAATTGAGCTTAGAAAGTTCTTTCATAGTAGCAACACAATTGACAATGTCATTACCCCATATTGCAACATTGCATCCATACTGAGCAAGACAATGAACTATAGCTCTCCCTGTGCCTGCACCACCACCAGTTACAATTGCTGTTCTCCCTTTGAATTCTTCATACATTGCTCTTCTCCTTTTTCAAAACAATATTTTCAAATATTCTTGCCTGCTCCTTTGCATAAATCCATTCTATAATCTGTTTCGTATCATCCCAAACATCATTAGCAACCTTGAATGTCCATGCACCATATCTTCCCAGACAAAATATATCATGCCTAACTGTGAGCCAATAGAAAATTGATTTACGCAAATTGTTATCAATAGGTCGAAATCTTCCTGGTTCTAATTTTCTCAGAGATATAGATTGGCCAGCAGAAAATATTCCCTTATAGAGATCATTGATAAAATAATAATCATCTTTGCTTAAAGTTGCAGAAGTTGATTCAAGAAAAAGTTTACTATTCATCAGAGTTACTCTGGTCAGAGAATTACTCATATCTGTAATGTAGATCATTTGATACATATTTGTATCATTCATATTGAGCATTGTTGTATAGAAAGGAAAATTCTGAAAAGGTATACTGAGATCTAATCCACACAATTTCAAAAAGTTAGGTAGAGGAACAGTATTAATCAGATAATCATATTCCAGACACCAGCTTTTATGCAGAGAATCATTGAGAGAAGTAATTGCTGTGGTCTTCTGGCTAATATCAATTCCAGTAACATCACCTATTGCCTGAGAAGCCTTATTCTCCATAACAGCTTTCAATTGTGGCAAGCTTATAGGATATATCTTTATAGTAGGCTGAGTATAGAGATTAGTTATCTGAATGCACTGGAAGATTTTATAACTATAATTGTTGATATCTTCCAGATTGGGCTGCTCCTTGATCTCTCGACCATTCCATACATTTGTCTTCAACACTGCTGATTTCAAATTGCTCAATGCTGGGAAGTCCTCTATTGGTCTATGCAAATGAAAGGGATGCAGTTTTACTTCCTGCTTATCCACAATGGTTATAGTCTTTTTAGGCATCTCCATATTCAATCTCTTAGCCATCATCTGTCCAGAAATTCCACCACCTAGTATTAATATATCATAACGCATATGTGCTCTCCCTTTTCTGAAAGCAATGTATGGTTAGGTAAGGTGCGCTCACCTAAAAGTTAACAAACTCCCTACGTTCCCTAAATACATTGCTTTCAGAAATATTATTTAAAATGGTTTCTTATCATCCTCCTCTTCTAGGCTGCCAGCTTCATAATCAGCTGTTGAGGCATATGCCGTCATAGCACCTGTTACAATATCTGAATTACGATACTCCTTTATAGCGCGATACTCTTTCACATCAAGAAATTTACCTTTATTCATGCAGGGCCTAGGATATTCCACTGTTGTGTCAAATGTAAATCTTGTTGTTAATGCGAACATAGGCAAGGCAACCTCTCCTCGAGAAAGCTCCTTGAGATAATTATTAAGGAGCTTTATTGAAGTTGGTGGTAAGCTCATAATAACAGGCAGATCCACACTCTGAATCTTCAGAATAATCCGTCTTGTATTATGGCATGCCTTGGAGCGTCTTTTACCATCCTTGCCCACAGCAGATCCAAATTTGTTCATTTTACAGGTTATACAGCTTTCAGATTGCCTAGCTACACAGGAGGGGTCTGGTTTCAATCCTCCCAAAGACCAACAATCTGGTGCAGAGGGGTTAGATGAATCATAGACTGTAGAATACCAGATGTTCACAGGCATCTCTTTCAAGATTATAGCTTCAAATTCCACTCCCTGATCCCCTACTAACTGATTGTCTACTCTAAACCTGCCACCTGTTATGCCAATACGATAGAAGGCATCATGAACATGCTCCATGTTTTCTACAGCATCCTGCTCGTATTCAGCGACAAGTTCTGCTGGCAAATTCTCCAGGTCTTCCTTCGGCACCAATTCCAGCTGTTGTGCACACTGTACAGATTTCTTTTTTTTCTTCATAATTTTTCCCCTTCAAATGTGTTTATTATACAGAAATGATCTTCCTTTTTTCTTACACAAGGAACAATTAAAAAAATAAATCTTTCTTCCTACCTTGTCCCTTTTCTGATCCTTAATCTCCACCTCCTCTCTTTTAATAAACTTATGACAGTGAGGGCATAGAAAATACAAATTCAAATCCTGCTTTAAATCTATCATGGTTTTATTTTCTCCTAAATTGTAAGGTATCCTTCTCGAAGGAATCTACACCAGGAACTTTTTGACCTGCTTCAAGCAATTCTCTCCAGGCCTTAGAATTCACCTTTTTCGTCAGTAAGGTATATTCTTTATATTTCATAACATAATTTATAAACTTATTCCAACCCATCAGAGAGGGATATATTTCATGCTTCAGAAAGCAGATGCCATAGTGCTTCACAGTAACCCTCTGAACACCATCAGAGAGCATCTGGTTGATAATTATACCCTCCAAGTAATCTTCTTGTTTCTGCAGCTCACTCACTTGTGCCTTGAACTTCTCTCTCTTCGTTCTAATTTTTCTAAGAGACTTTATAAGATCCTTATAGGATTCCATAATCTACTCCTTTCGATCTCATCAGTGCCAGCTTTACTGGCAGAGAGGGAGATCTGCATCTCCCTCTTTCGATCTCCAGCTACACTATCTTGTGGAGCTTACCATCTCTGGTTTTATACTGGAGGATGCGTATCTTCTTTTCATCCTTTTCGATCTTCGCTTCTCTTGCTGCAGGCCATTGAATATTCAGAGGCTGCACAATACCTGAAAGAAATCCTTTTACTGCTGCACCACCTATCTCGTCAAGCTTATTGAATGTCGTACCCTTCTTCAAAAGCTTGAAAATCTCTGAACCCTTACTGCCAATCCGAAATCCATCCTCATCAATGGAAACCTTCTTCTCTTTTGCTTTTGCTGTTTTCATGGTTGGCTCCTTGGACATTTTATCCTTAACACTATCAGCCAATTCCTTAGCATCCTGCTTTTTGTACTTTGCAACTACTTCTGGATTGTCAAGCTCTTTTGCTCTCTCCTTTACCACATTAGGAACAGCAGGACGAAGTTTTGCCTGGATAAGATATCCTACCTTCTTCACAAGCCAGCGCCTACCATTATTTGTATTCAGATCTTGATCGAATTCCTTCTTAGCATATTCCACCAACTTCTTTGCTGATAGTTCTCTGATGGACTCCAGTGCTTTTGCTACTGCTGCTACACCAGTCTGATCGACTTCACCTATGGGTTTGCTTTCTGTCATCATAATATTGCCCTCTCCTTCTTAATTTGCTCTATTGGCGAACTTTTCTGTGAGCAGCCAAAGAGCCTTGTTTACCCGAACTACTTCAGAAATGCTTCTGATGCCCTTGTTTGTCCTGAAATCATTACCCCTAGCTCTCTGGATGAATCCCACACCGCCAGTAACCAACTTTTCCTGAAGAATATTGTAAGTATTCCAGAGAGTAGAATCTTCATCTTCTTTCCGAATGGGACGAATCAGTTCTGCATAATTAATCTCTTTCTTCTCAGCTTCTTCTTCATTCCAGCGAAGTTGAACTGCTGCCATAGCATAAACTTCCTGGTCATCCCTGGTCATCTCTATGGTATTGAATTGATTTATCCTACTAAAGATTTTTGGTATAGTTTCCAGAACATTTTCCACAGCCTCTCTTACTAAATCCTGAGTATACCCAACATGCCTTATTTTGAAACTTCCAAAAAGGCTGTCTGCCACAACCATACCATTCGAACAGATCAACCGAAACAGCCCTATGAAAATCTGATAAGCTGCAGAACCGTCATGAGAATTATAGAGAAGAATCTCAGGTACTGTTTTGTACTTTCCCAGAGTAGGGAAGGCTGGATTTCGAAAAACTACCATATGCTTCTGCAGGCCAATTGTCTTGGGAGATCTTGCCTGCACCTCAGAGGCTCTTACTGGCAACCAACCATGAACCTTCACATCTTCAATAACCCTTGTGGTTGGTATAAACTGATATCGTTTTGATAAATGACTTGCTGATCTTGTAGCCATAACACTTATCAGCTCACTAACATCTTCCATCATAGTTCTCTGCTCCATATTTTTCTCCTTTTTTATTCCTGTGTCCTCTTAAAATTTAGGAATGATTCATGGTTCATTTGTAGAGATCACCCTCGACAGTCTCGAGATTAGGAGCTTCCAGTTTCGCCCGTGCATAGATGGAGAGGTCGCCACCGACAGTCTTGAGATTATCCAGTTTCGCCTGTACATCAATGTAGAGGTCGCCACCGACAGTCTTGAGATTATCCAGTTTCGCCTGTGCATAGATGGAGAGGTCGCCACCGACAGTCTTGAGATTATCCAGTTCCGCCTGTGCATAGATGTAGAGATCACCCTCGACAGTCTCGAGATTAGGAGCTTCCAGTTTCGCCCGTGCATAGATGGAGAGGTCGCCACCGACAGTCTTGAGATTATCCAGTTTCGC
>Ga0180007_10004956_pt1 | contig 13840 bp, 16 predicted proteins | sample MM_PC_MetaG_FD_121122 | JGI IMG/M metagenome (GOLD analysis project Ga0180007, IMG submission 121122) | Groundwater microbial communities from the Aspo Hard Rock Laboratory (HRL) deep subsurface site, Sweden - MM_PC_MetaG | ecosystem: Environmental > Aquatic > Deep subsurface > Groundwater... | reverse complement strand
CGGGGTTTTATATTTTGCGAAAATTGCGGACAACGATATACTGCTGAATGGCATTATGACGCCCACAAATTAAAAAACCTTGGAGGGAAAATAGCCTACTACCATTGTCAGAAAAGGGATAGGAACGGTTGCCCCGCTCCCTATATCGAAACAGGAAATCTCGAACAACAAATAGAAAACGAGTTTAAGCATATGCAGTTTTCCCTCAAGTTTATCGATTTAGTAGTTCTTAAAACCAAAGAAGCAATCGGGGAAGGAAGAAGATTCCTTAATAGCCAGAGGATGCAATTGGTAAACCGTAAGACATCACTTGAAACAAAGCGGAACAAACTTGAAGATTCACTTCTTGACGAAACTGTCGAAGCTGACGCATATAAAAGACTCCACGCAAAAATTCAAGATAAGATATACAAAATTAATGACAGAATTGAAGAACTTGAGGAAAAGGCAAATATCGATACGAACCTAATTGAAGAAGTGCTATCCTTCACCAGAAATATTTATAAAACTTATAAGCAAGCACCCAACTTTCTTAAACGCCACTATTTACGTTTCTTCTTTGAGAAGTTATATGTCAAAAACTGTAAGGTTACCAAAATAGAACCGACTCCGATTTTCGCAATACTACGGGAAAATCAAGAGGTTATAATAAGCAAGCTTCAGCTCCTCGGGTAGGATTCGAACCTACGACCTTATCCTTACAGTTATCCCTCTGTTGCCAAAAGGGCTGGACTATCTCATTCTCCTTAAAAAAGGAGATCGGGTATATAGTCTCTACACATTTACATACGAAACGTATGATTTAGCTCGGGATTAACCAAAATGGCCTTCCCCGAATTAGCCCGATTTTTCAATCTGAATTACTTCAGAAAGCTGCGTCATTCCACAGGGATTTGCTCTACCACTGAGCTACCGAGGATTATAAAAGAACAAGGTTATTATATCAGGCTAGTTATTTTCAATCTAGTTGTTATACACAATTGCCATAATCTTCTTTTTTGGCTCCACAATGAGGACAAGTTGTTATTCCTTTGCCAGATGGGATTGGTCTATGACACTTAGGGCATTCAAAAAATGATTTGTTCAAATCTAATGAATTTTCTGAGATTGTCTCTGATGCTGTTAGATTGTCTTTTTTAATTGTTCCTCCACAGCTTGTTTTAGCTTCACCTAAAATTCCGTTTTGTAAGCCTTGTTGAACTAAATATTCTGCTTGTTGATAACGGTTAAAATATATCGGCATATTTAAAATTGCCAATTCAATTTGGTTATACCTCATTAAAATTTGTTCTTTCTTTTCTTTTCCAAATTGATCTTTTAACATAACCAAACTTTCCATCCAGTTTATTGCCATTTTGGTATTCATAAATATCGGATTTTTTCTTATTTCATCAATATTCTCAAATTGTATTCCTTGAGAGATAGAAATAAGGTTTGCTAGATCAAGGCATTCTTCCTTATCAGCATCAATAACAAGAGAGCAATTAAAAAGAATTTTCTCTCCGTTTTCGTAATCTATACTACTAAAAATTATTTTTGAAGCGGGATAAACATCTTTTACTAAAGGACTTATCCATATTGCAGTTCCAGTTTTGTTTTTGACTGCAAAATCCTGAATTTTTTTGAAGGCTTCAAATTCAACTTTTCCAATAAAAGACTCTTTTTCGACGCTTTCTTCAACAGGTTTTCCAGTAATAGGGGAGATTAGTTTGTCTTCTATTATAAATTTGTATCTATCGGGAATCCTCTTTGTTTCTGTTCCAAAAGATATAAATTCTTCAATTTTTTGTTTGACTGGTTTATCCTTCCAAATTGGAAGCATTTCATAAACTTCTCGGATTCTTTTTTGGAGTGTGGCTGTCTCTTTTACCATATCCTGCTCGGGAAAAAGGTTGCTAGTTTTCTGGCTTTACAGTTGCGGCACAGCTTAGGACTTTCACCTAATTCCTTAAACACAACCCCTAAGTTTTATTTAATTAATAAATTCTGTTTTTAAAGTTGTTGATAGTGTTTTTCTAGATTTGGATTGTATAGCGATTATTTTTATTGTTTCAAAAATAACAAAAGTGACGGGAAGCAAAAGCAGGGTACTGACTAGTTGGTACTTGAGAAACGGAATCCCATTAATATAGCTTTGCAGAAGACCCTGTATTGTATTGGGGTACATTCCCCAAGAATCTAATACCCATACTCCAAAGTTTGTCCAAAGATAAAAGAATATATTTGAAGAAATTCCCAAACCAGTTCCTAAAATGATTTTATTTAATTTAATTTTCTTCAAAATATTTGAAACGAATAAGGCTGGAATTAAAAATCCGCTCCAAGTAAAAACAAAAATATTAGTATTTCCAATAATAAAGTCACTTACAAGAAGTATTAGAAAGATAAGTAAGAGTGATTGTTTTTTACCTAAATAAAAAGCTGAAAGAATTAAGGCAGTTGTTATAAATTCAAAATTTGGTCCTAAATCAAAAAGAGTTCTTTCAAGGATTGCTGTAATCAAAAGTAAAGGAAAAATTAGTTTCTTCATATTTAAAATTCAGGTTCAATATATTTCCATTCAATTAAATCCCCGGGCGAAACAAGATATGTGTCTGCAGCTGTTGTAGCAGATACGGAATTTAGAAAATAAATCCAAGCTTTTTCATTTGTGTTTTTTCTTCCATCTATTTCTTCAACAAATACTCCAAAATCATATTGTTTTACCTTAATTTCAAAATTATTTACTTCAGAAGTCTTTTTAAGAAGGTCATATGCAGTTTTTTCATTAAAATCTTTTTCTTGAAAGGTAATTTTATTCTCATCCCCAAAATCAATAATGGTTGTAACATTATTTGTTTTTTCTACTACCTGTTTTTGATCTAATTTAAAGCTAGTATTCGAATTATTAAAATAGAAGCCAATTCCAGCAATAAAAGCGATTGTCAAAATTAGGTAAAGAAGTATTTTTTTCATTTTCTTTTGCTCGAAATACTTTTACTAAGTTATTAGTTTTCCGACTTTTACGGTTGCGGCACAGTTTGGGATTTTCACCCAATTCCTTAAACACAACTTAGGTAAAGATAAAGATATCCTCCAAAAATATCTTCGTCAAGTGTTAAAATGAAAGTTAGGAAAAGGGGGTGAAGAAAGTGAAGAAAAAAGATTTAAAACAAATATCCGATTATTTAATGGCAGGAGCTGTTATGGCAATTCTTTTAGCAGGAGTAGGTTATATTGGTTTTGATATTTGGCTTGCATCAACACAGTGGCTTTTAGTTGCATTAGTTTTGGCCCTTTTTGGTGTATATTTTAAACTGTCTTGACAGGCATAATTTGTGCCTTGCGGTAATTTTACGGAAAATATGCGGAAAATATTATTTAGTACATTTTTGATTTTGTTTTTGTTCGGCTTGTCAGTTCCTGTAAAAGCAGAAATATTAACACTTAAAAAAGATGGAGAAATTATTATTAACGTTTTGTCTTATCAGGACATCTTTGGGGTAGTTAAAAATGAATCTCTGGAAATTAAAGATGTATTAAATAGTGAAAATTCAGAAATAAAAGAGAAAATATTATTGGCAAAAGAGAACGGGGAATATAAATTAAATATTCTTTCAAATGAAGGCAGTAAAGAGCTTAATGTAACCAATATTAAAGGAGATTTAATTGAGATTGAAGAAAGACCAAGTGTAAGAAACTTAAAAATTGGGTTAAAGGAAGGAAACTTTTATCTAGAAGAAGCTGGGATTGTTGCTGTAACTAATTTTCCCATTAATATAGATTCCAAGAATGCTGAAATTTCTGTAAAAACTGATTCAGGGGAGCACTTTATTGCAGTTTCACCAGTTGAGGCATATCAATATGTTCTGAGAGCTAAAAATATAAGTAAGCTTACAGGTGAGGACATTGTAATTACTGAAAGAAACTTAGGAGAGATTACCTATGAAATACCAGGGGAGAAAACACTTAATTTTTTTGGACTTGTAAATTATGATGTTCCAGTAAAAGTATCTGTCTCTACTCTAACAGGGGAGATAACAAATCTTGATACTGAAGTTTGGATGAGAGTATTAAACTTTTTCTTTGGATAAATATAAAAGCGAAGTTAAGAAAAATATTATGCAAATAACTGTATTTACAACTGGAGGATGCCCATATTGCTTGATACTTAAGGATTATTTAAATTCTAAGTCAGTCTCCTTTACTGAGAAATTAATTGATCAAGACGAGAATGCGAAAAAAGAAATGATCAAAGTTTCAAATGGTTTTATGGGAGTACCATTTATTTTAATTCTAAAAGATGATGGAATAAAAGAAACTGTAATAGGTTTTGATAAAGGAAAGCTAGAAAAAATCTTAAATCTTACTTAAATGATATTTATTAATTTTAAAACATATCAGGAGGCAAGTGGGTTGAAAGCTTTATCTTTAGTTTCAATAATTGAAGATGTTGCCATTTCAAGCCAAATAAAGATAATCCCTGTAGTTCAAATTATTGATTTAAAAGAAATTGTATCAGTAACCAAGCTTGAAGTTTGGGTTCAAAAAATAGATTCAGTTAGCTATGGAGCAAATACAGGATCAATTTTAGCTGAGGAGATTGTTAACGCAGGTGCAAGAGGAACATTTCTGAACCATTCTGAAAATAAGATTTCGGATTTTAATTTACTTAAAACTGTTGTCGACAAAGCAAAGAAAGTAAATTTAAAAACATTGGTTTTTTGTTCCTCCTTGGAAGAGTTGGAAAAAAACAAAACTCTAAATCCTGATTTTTTATCTTATGAACCACCAGAACTTATTGGTGGAGATATTTCAGTTGCCGCGTCTCAGCCTGATATTATTGCTAAAGCAGCAGTAATATCAAAAGAAGCTGGAATTCCGCTTATTATTGGGGCAGGAATTGCATCGCAGGAAGATGTTAGAAAGAGTTTGGAAATGGGAGCAGTTGGTGTTGCTGTTGCTTCCCATGTTATTAAATCGCAAAATCCAAGGGGAGCATTGATGAATTTAACTGAAGGTTTTAATTAATGTTATTAAACTTATTAATATAAAAATATAAATTATGAGTAACAAAATATATATTGGATCAGATCACAGAGGTTTTTTTCTAAAAGAAAAAGTTGCTAAATGGCTTTTTGAAATGAAATATGATTTTCTAGATCTTGGTGCATTAAGTCTAGATCCGACTGATGATTATACAAAGCATGCTGCAGAAGTTGCCTCATTGGTTTCAAATAATAAAGGATCAAAAGGAATTCTTCTTTGTGGAAGTGGAGTAGGGGTAGATGTAGTTGCTAATAAATTTGATGGAGTGAGGTCTTCAATAGGAAAAAATCCTGAACAAATAAAAGCAGGAAGGGCTGATGATGATATGAATATTTTAGTGATTGCAGCGGATTTTACCAAAGAAAAAGAAGCAAGGGAAATGTTAAGAATGTTCCTTGAGACAAAATTTGGAAATGTCAAAAGACATAAAAAAAGACTTGAAGAGATAGAAAAAATTGAAGCTAATAATTAGATAATGAATCTTCCATACCTGTCCAAGACTGATATAAATAGTAAAAAAGTACTTCTGAGAGCTGATTTAGACGTTTCTTTGGAAAAAAGTACATCCGACATTTTCAGGCTTGAAGCTTTAATTCCAACCTTAAATTTTTTAAATGAGAGAAAATGTAGAACGATAATAATTGGTCATAGAGGAAGACCTGAGGGGAAAAATGAGAAGAATAGCTTGAAAGACATTTGTTTAAAACTTTCCAATCTTTTAGAAAAAGAAATTAAATTTATTCCTGAAATTTTTTCTGATTCAGTAAAAAGAGAAATAGAGACTTTGCAAGAAGGAGAGTTTCTGATGCTTGAAAACTTGAGGTTTGATGAGAGAGAAGAAAATGATGATGAGAGTTTTGTTAGAAGCTTAAGTAGCTACGGGGAAGTTTTTGTAAATGAGGCATTTGCAACTTCACACAGAAATCATGCATCAATCGTTGAGATTCCAAAATATCTAAAAGGATTTTTAGGACTAAGATTTGAAAAAGAAACTGAGAATCTTTCTAAAGTATTTGAAAACCCAGATAGACCAGTTGTTGCAGTTATCAGTGGTGTTAAAAAAGATAAAGTTTTATATGCAAAGGCCTTAACTAAAATAGTTGATAAAGTTTTAGTAGGCGGAAGACTTCCAGAATATTTGGAAAATGAGAAAAGTGTTAGAGAGTTTAGGGATAATGATAAATTAATCATTGCTAATTTAATTTATGATAAAGAGGACATCACTCTTCATTCTGTTGAGAGGTTTAAAGAAGAAATTAAAAAAGCAAAAACAATAGTTTTAGCAGGCGTTTTGGGGAAATATGAAGATGAGGGACATAGACAATCTACAAAAGAGATTTTTGAAGCTGTTGCAAATTCAGATTCTTTCAAAATTGTTGGAGGAGGAGATAGTTTAGTTGCAATAGAAATGTATAATTTAACCAAAAAATTTAACTGGGTTTCAGTTGGTGGTGGAGCAATGCTTGAATATCTGACTAAAGGATCTTTACCAGGGATTGATGCGTTGTTACACTGATTTAATATGATTAAAGTAGGAATAAATGGTTTTGGAAGAATTGGAAGAATTGCTTTTAGAATTGGAGTTTTAAAACATTTGGATGAAATTTCCTTTGCTGCAATAAATACTTCAGGGAGTATGGGTGTAGAAGGTTGGGCACATTTGGTTAATTACGACACCATGTATAGGAAATTTGAATATGAAGTTAAATTTCAAGAAACTAAAAAACCTGAAAAAGTTACTGATGATGATCCTTTAATTGGTTACTTACTAATTTCTAAAAAGAATGTAAAAGTACCAGTTTTAGTTCAAAGAGATCCTGCAAAAATTCCATGGGCAAGGTTTGGGGCCGATCTTATTATTGAATCAACAGGAAAATTTAATAAAGAAGAAGATGCAAAAAAACACGGGATGGGAGGAGCAAAAGGAGTAATAATCTCAGCTCCAGCAAAAGAGGGAAACATCGGAACATATGTTCTTTCTGTAAATGAGTTTAAAAAAGAATCAAAAGGAGTTGATGTAATAAGCAATTCCTCTTGTACAACAAACTGTGTTGCTCCAGTAATGGCTATTATGGAATCAAATTTTGGCATAGAAAAAGCTGCAATGACAACAATTCATGCATATACGGATGATCAAAATGTGCAGGATAATTCTCACAAAGACTTAAGACGAGCAAGAAACGCTGCCCAGAATATTATTCCAACCTCAACTGGGGCTGCCATTTCAACAACTGAAACAATTCCTTCTTTAAAAGGTAAATTTGATGGAAGAGCTCTAAGAGTTCCTGTTGCAACAGGTTCAATTACTGATTTTTCAGTTTTAACTAAAAAAGATACTTCAGTAATGGAAGTTAATGAAGCGTTTAAAAAAGCTTCCAAAAATCCTCTTTATAAAGGAATATTAGCTGTTACGGAAGATCAAATAGTCTCATCGGACATTATTGGAAGAAGCGAATCTGCAATTGTTGATTTGGGTTTAACCCAGGTTATTGGAGGAAACTTGGTTAAAATATTTGCTTGGTATGATAATGAATGGGGTTATTCAAATAGATTATTAGAACAAGTAATAAGAGCAGGAAGAGTAATCGATTTAAAAAAGGCTCCAACTGACCCAATTAGTATGTCTTGGGGATTTTAAATAAAATGATTTTTGATAAATTTAAGAAAAATAACAACAAGATTCAGAAAATTTCCTATTTTGGTTTTGCTGACACAAAAGAAGGAGATCTTCTATTCAAAGAAGTTTTTGAAGTTTCAAAATTTCTAGCTCAAAAAGGTTTCTCGACAGTTAATGGTGGAGGACCTGGTGTAATGAGGGCTTCAACTGATGGAGCCAGAGCCGGTGGGGGAAAGGTAACAGGTGTTACTTTTTATCCCAAAAATATAACTAATTTTGAAGGAAGAGATAAGGGAAATATTTTAGACAAAGAAATTAAAAAATCCAATTATCTAGAAAGAACATTAAAACTTCTGGAATTAGGAGATGCATATATTATTTTTAGAGGTGGAACTGGGACAATTTCAGAGTTTGCTATGGCTTGGGGGCTTGCTAGACTATATTTTGGAAGACATAAACCCTTAATCTTATATGGTAGTTTTTGGGAAAATATAATTAAAGCATTTGTTGATAATATGAGGATAAGGTTGGAAGAGATGCAGACTTTTAAAATTGTAAATTCTCCAGAAGAAGCTTATGAGGCCATTTTAGGTTTTGAGTCTGCCTTAAAGGAAAACATCAATAAAAATAAAGAAGAACAGGCATTTCAACAGTAACTTAATAAAAAATGACAAAAGAAGAACTTCAAAAGATAGCAAGGGAAGTAAGAAAAGACATTGTAAAAATGATCTATGATGCAGGTTCAGGCCACCCCGCAGGTTCTTTAGGAATGGCTGACCTTGTTACTGCTCTTTATTTTGCAATTCTAAATCATGATCCCAAAAATCCAAACTGGGACGAGAGAGATAGATTATTTCTTTCAAATGGACATATCTGTCCTGTTGTCTATTCTGCAATGCAAAGAGCGGGTTATTTTCCCTCAAGTGAACTAAAAAAATTAAGAAAATTAGGATCTTCTCTTCAGGGACATCCGGAACGCACTAAACTTGCAGGAATTGAATCAACTTCAGGTCCTTTAGGCGAAGGACTTGCCCAGGCTGCAGGATATGCGCTTTCTGCAAGAATGGATGAAAAACATTTTAGAGTCTATGTAGTCTGTTCAGATGGAGAACATGATGAAGGAAACCATTGGGAGGCTGTGATGTTCGCAAATAAATACAAGCTTTCTAACTTAACTTTATTTGTAGATAGAAATCAAATTCAAAGTGATGGACCAACTGAAGAGATCATGCCCTTAAATCCCTTAAAAGAAAAATACCAGGCTTTTGGTTGGAATGCTCTTGAAATTGACGGACATGATTTTGAAGAGATTATAAATGCAGTAAATAATGCAAGAAGTAAGTATCAAAAACCTACAGTAATAATCTGTAATGTAATAGCAGGAAAAGGAGTTTCTTTTATGGAAGATAACTACAAATGGCATGCCAAAAAAATTTCAAAGGAAGAATTAGATTTAGCTTTAAAAGAACTTAAATGATTGTAAAAGAAGAAAAACTAACAACAAAAATATTTTCTAAAGATTTAGAAGAAAAACCTACAAGAGATGGTTTTGGAGGGGGAATAGTAGAAGCTGCTGAAAAAAATAAAGATATAGTCGCTTTAACTGCTGACCTGAAAGATTCAACAAGACTAACTGAATTTGCCAATAAGTTTCCTGAAAGATTTTTTGATGTAGGAGTAGCAGAACAAGCTCTTGTTACTATTGCCTCGGGAATTGCTAATTATGGAAAGATTCCTTTCGTAACAAGTTTTGCAGTATTTTCTCCTGGGAGAAATTGGGAACAAATTAGAACTTCAATTTGCTTAAATAATGTTCCAGTAAAAATTGTTGGGACCCATGCTGGACTTAATGTCGGTGCAGATGGTGCAACCCATCAATCATTAGAAGATATTTCTCTTATGAGGGTTCTTCCTAATATGGTAGTTATTTCACCTTGCGATAGTGAGGAAGCAAGAAAAGCAACAATTGAAGCTGCCAAAACAAAAGAACCAACCTATATAAGGTTTACCAGAGCAAAGTTTCCGGTTATTACAACCCAGAAAACTCCATTTAAGATAGGAAGAGCTGAAACATTATGGCATTCTAAAAGTCCACAGGTTGCAATTATTGCAACAGGTCCAATGGTTTATGAAGCTCTGAAGGCTGCCAAGGAACTTGATAAAAAAGGAATAGAAACCTTAGTAGTTAACTGTCATACAATAAAACCATTAGATATTAGATTAATTCTAAATGCAGCAAAGATTACAGGAGCACTAGTTACAGTAGAAGAGCATCAAATAATTGGTGGATTAGGTTCAGCCGTATCAGAAACTCTCTCCAAAAACTTTCCATTTCCAATAGAATTTGTAGGAGTAAAAGACACTTTTGGAGAATCAGGAACAAAAGATCAGTTATTTAAAAAACATGGGCTTACCAAAGAGGGAATAATTGAAGCTACCAAGAATGTTATTGCAAGAAAGTCTTCTTAGTTAAAATATTCAAAAGTAGAGATAATCTCGTCTACAATTTCTTTGTAGCCTTGATTTGTAGGATCTTGAGTTATATCTGTAATTACAACGATTATTGATTCTGAGTCAGGAGATTGGATGGCAATGTTTTTTTGTTGCATTAATCCTAAAGTTTCATATGTATAAGCAATATATGTTTTTAGGGAAAATTCTGATTTGGCTTTTATTACTTCAATATCGCCCGATATATCAGTCTCAATCCACTCATCTATTGTTTGATCTACCAAAGTTTCTGGGCAAAAATTTAAATATAAACCATCAAAAGCTTCAGTTGCTTCGGTTTGTGTTGGTCCAACAATTTGAAGTGAAACACAATCGTCTTCTACTAAATTAGCTTCTTTAGGATACTTAAAACTAAAATTATAATCATCATTTTTGTAAGTTATTAAATCTTCAATTTCATTTGGAGTTGCAGTCGGAATGGGGGTAGATGCAATTTCAATTTTTTTTGCAAGTTCATCTCTTAATTGTATGTTTTGAAAGTAGAAAAAACCTGCAATTAATGTAGCTATTATTGTTGTAAAAGAAAGAATAACGGCTAATCCAGAATTCTTTTTTGGTTTTACTTCTAATTTTGTAGGTACAGGATTTTCAATTGGAGTTTGGATTGGTTGGTTTACTTCTTGTGGATTATTTACTGTTTGAGATTCTTCCATAGCTTTAATTATCAGTTATAGTGTTGTCGTTTGCAAGAGTAAATGCTAAATTTAGAGATAGAAATGCCTGTCCAAGATTTAAACAATGTAGCAAGACTTTTAGTTCCTCCATCAAAAGGAATACTTGCTGCAGATGAGAGCTTAGGAACAATTCAAAAAAGGTTTGATTCTGTTTCTATAGAAAATAACAAAGAGAATAGAAGAAGTTATAGAGAACTTCTATTTTCCACTCCTGGCTTAGAAGAATATATAAGTGGAGTAATTTTCTTTGACGAAACCATAAAACAAAAAGATTCAAATGGAAAAAGCTTTCCCCAACTTCTTTCTGAAAAAGGGATAATGCCAGGAATTAAAGTAGACATGGGGAAGATTGATTTACCAAATTTTCCAGGAGAGGTTATTACTGAAGGTCTGGATGGTCTTTCTAGTCGCTTAAAGGAATATAGTTCTTTAGGTGCTGTATTTACCAAATGGAGAGCTGAGATAAACATTGGAGATAAAATTCCAAGTTTAAATTGTATATCTACCAATTCAGAAGCTTTAGCCCGCTTTGCCGCCCTTTCCCAAGAAGCAGGTTTAGTGCCAATGGTTGAACCAGAAACAATGATGAAAGGAAATCATGATATTGATAGAGCAAGAGAGGTAACTGCTTCAGTTCTTCAGAACCTTTTTCTTAAATTAAAAGAGCATGCAGTTGATTTTTCAAAAATAATTTTAAAGATAAATATGGTTCTTCCAGGAAAGGATTGTCCAAGTCAGGTAACTCCTGATGTAATTGCCACAGAAACAGTAGAACTCTTTAAAAAATTTGTTCCAAAAGAAGTTCCTGGAATTGTATTTCTATCAGGTGGTCAAACATCAGTTCAAGCCACTGAAAATTTAAATGCAATAAACCAAATTAAAGATAGTCCCTGGCCTTTGTCTTTTTCTTTCGGAAGAGCTTTGCAAGACGAAGCTTTGAAAGTTTGGGCGGGAAATCCTAATAATAAAGAACTTGCCCAAAAAGCATTACTTAAAAGATCTAAATTAGTTTCTTTAGCAAGACAGGGGAAATATAGAAAGGAAATGGAAAATGAATAAATTTGATCTTTTATCCGTTGGGGATGCCTCAATAGATATTTATATAACTCCATCTGAATCAGAATCTTTATCCCAAATGGATGATAAAGAGTCTTTTATTTGTTTTGCCTATGGAGATAAAATTCCAGTTAAATCATCTGAACTTTCTGTTGGTGGAAATGCTGCCAATAATGCAGTGGGCGTGACAAGATTAGGTGTAAAGACAGGTTTGGTATTAACTTTAGGTGATGATACATTTGGTAATCAGATCCAAGAAAAATTAAATACTGAAGGAATAGATACAACTTATGTGATAAAGCAACCGGGAGTTTCTTCTAATTTTTCAGTAATTGTTAATTACTCCGGAGAGCGAACAATTTTTACTTACAATGTTCCTAAAAGTTATGAATATCCAGTTAACCTTCCAATAACTCCTTGGATGTATCTAACTTCAATGGGAGATACTTTTAAGCCTTTTTATAACCACATTGCAGATTTTTTGAGAACCAATACAACAGTTAAATTGGCTTTTAATCCAGGCAGTAGACAAATAAGAGCTGGAGTTAATGAAATTATAGACATTTTAAAACTTACAGAAGTTTTATTTGTTAATAGAGAAGAGGCTGAGAAACTAACTGATTTTGGTCAATCGTTAGGGAAGGAGAAAGAGTTATTACAAGCACTTTCAAATTTAGGAATTAAGATTCCAGTTGTCACAGATGGAGTAAAAGGATCTTATGCCTTTGACGGATCAAGGTTTGTTAAAGCAGGAGTTCTACCCGTTGATGCATACGAAAGAACTGGTGCAGGAGATGCTTTTGGTTCAGGAACTCTGGCAGCAATTATTAAAGGCAAACCTTTAGAAGAGGCACTTCTTTGGGGAACCTCTAATTCAGCCTCAGTAATAGGCTACACTGGGCCTCAAAGAGGACTTATTAAAGAAAACGAAATGGATGTATGGCTTGAAAGAGCAAGATCTAGTGAGGTAAAGGTGGGAGAATTTTAAAATGAAAATATATATAACAAGAAAAGTTCCAGGTGAATCCTTAGAGATTTTTAAACAAAAAGGATATGAAGTAATTTCAAATGAATCTGATAGACCAGTAACTGAAGAGGAATTAATAGCTAATGTTAAAGGTGTAGATGCAATTCTTTCTTTATTAACAGAAAAAATAGATGGAGATTTAATGGATTTAGCAGGGCCTGGATTAAAAGTAATTTCCAATTACGCAGTAGGTTTTGACAATATAAATATTGATGATGCAACCAAAAGGGGAATAGTAGTTACTAATACTCCTTGTGATGAAGTAAATGAAGCAGTGGCAGAACATACTTGGGCCTTAATACTTTCTTTAGCTAGAAGAATTGTAGAAGCAGATGAATCAGTGAGAAGAGGATCATATTCTGGTTGGGATCCAGGAACTTTCTTGGGAACTTCCTTAAAAGGAAAGACTTTGGGAATTGTGGGTTTGGGAAGAATTGGATCAATGGTTGCAAGACGTGCCAAGGGTTATGAAATGAATCTTTTGTATACAAAAAGAGAAAGAGATGAGAAGTTAGAAAAAGAGTTAAATATTAAATATGAGACTTTAGAGAATCTTCTTTCTCAGAGCGATTTTCTTACTCTTCATGTTCCTTTGACCAATGAAACAAGAGGAATGATAAATAAAGAAACTTTATCTAAAATGAAAAAAGGATCTTACATAATAAATACTGCAAGGGGAGAGGTAATAAGAGAAGATGATTTAGTTGAAGCTTTAAAGGAGGGGCAAATAAAAGGAGCAGCATTAGATGTATTTGAGAATGAACCAAAAGTTCACTCAGAACTTATTGGAATGGAAAATGTAATTCTAACTCCCCACATTGGATCGGCAACTTTGGAGGTTAGAAATAAAATGCGCGATTTGGCTTTTAATGCAATAACTGAGGTCTTAGAAGGTAAAAAACCAGATAATATTGTTAATGATAATGT
>Ga0180007_10004955_pt1 | contig 13841 bp, 12 predicted proteins | sample MM_PC_MetaG_FD_121122 | JGI IMG/M metagenome (GOLD analysis project Ga0180007, IMG submission 121122) | Groundwater microbial communities from the Aspo Hard Rock Laboratory (HRL) deep subsurface site, Sweden - MM_PC_MetaG | ecosystem: Environmental > Aquatic > Deep subsurface > Groundwater... | reverse complement strand
TTTTTTCGGTTGGGGCTAATGGCAGTTTTAGCACTGGCGGCCGGCTTACTGGCCGGTTGCGGCAATCAGCCAACCACGGAAAATTCTGGTAATCAGGGCAGAGTTGAAGAAGATAATACCGCCAACTCCGCTTTGCAGGAAGAACAAGTACTGACAACCACCACCCCAGAAACTAATAACGACAATCAGGAAATTGATTTAGATCAGGAGATTAATAACCTTGACGCCTCCATGTCGGGCGTGAGCGAAAAAGATTTTGACAGCAGCGGCTTAAGCGACCAGGAATTAGGGTTGTAGGTTTCAGCCAGGGCGTTGTTTGATAAAGACAACGCTCTTTTTGTTTGTTTTAAAATATGATAGGATAAAGCTAATCAAAATTAATATGCCGATTTCCAAAAATCAAGTCATTAAAATTTTACAGCGCGGCGGTATTGGCGTGTTGCCGACCGATACGATTTACGGCTTAGCCGGCCGGGCGCTGGATAAAAATGCTGTCAGCCGGATTTATGCTGTCAAAAAACGCAGTCCGGAAAAGCCGCTGATTGTTTTAATTTCTTCTTTGAGCGATTTGAAGCTTTTCGGCGTTGAATTGAATAAAAAAACTGGAAGCATTTTAAGAAAATTATGGCCGGGAGAAGTGAGTATTATTCTGCCGGTTAAATATAAGAAATTTTTTTATTTGCATCACGGTGCTAAGTCCTTGGCTTTCCGTCTGCCAGCTAAAACACAATTAATCAGTATTTTAAGGCAAACCGGACCATTAGTGGCGCCCAGCGCCAATCCCGAAGGTCTGCCGCCGGCCATTAACATCGCCGAAGCCAGAAAATATTTTGAATCTTCGCCGTTTCTCCCCCTTCGTAAGGGGGAGAATAAGAGGAGGTTAGATTTTTATTTCGGCAGTGGCAAGCTGGAAGCCGAGCCATCAACGCTGATTAAAATTATTGATGGCAAAATAGAAGTTTTACGGCAGGGTTCTGTGGTTGTTCAGCCATAATTGCCAATCGCTGGATTTTTTTATATAATTAATTTATGATAAAAATTAAACCTAAAAAATTCGACTTGATTACTGTCGGCGGAGCCACTCGCGACATTCTTTTTTATTCCAAGGAGGGCGAACTGATCCCTACCGGCAAAGCCACCAAACAGCGTTTATTGGCTTTTGAATACGGCGCTAAGATTTACGCCGACAGGATTTTTATGGAATTCGGCGGGGGAGCGGCTAATAGCGCGGTTTCCGCCAGCCGCCTCGGCTTAAAAACCGCTGTTTTTTGCCGTTTAGGTCAAGACCAAAACGGCCAAGAGGTTTTAGCTAACTTCAAAAAAAATAATGTTGATACATCGCTGATAAAAATTGACCCCAAACATCAGACCGGCTTTTCCGTGATTTTAACCATCAACAATGAAGCCAAGGAGCATATCGCTTTTTTGCATCGCGGCGCCAATGATAATCTTTGCGCCCCAGACATTGATTTACAGCGCGCCAGCGCCGACTGGTTTTACGTGACTGCTCTGCCGACACTGGGCTGGCAGGAAATTATGGAAAAATTAATCAAGAGCGGCAAAAATATCGCCTGGAATCCCGGGGCCAAGCAATTGGAAAATTTAAGCGCTTTGAAAAAGTTTTTGCCCAAAATCAAAATCCTGATGGTTAATGAAGACGAAGCCAGAGAATTCAAAAAATTAAAAGATATTAAGGGATTATTGTCTTATATTTTTAGCTTAGGTCCGCGGCTGGTGATTATTACCGCCGGCAGAAACGGCGCCTATGCTTATGATGGTAAAAAATATTATTACATGAAAGCTGCGAGCGTCAAGCCGGTTAACACTTTGGGCGTGGGCGACGCTTTCGGCTCGGCCTTGACGAGCGCTTTAATCTGTGGTAAGAATATAAAAGAGGCCCTGCGTTGGGGCATTATTAATTCCGCTGCGGTCGTTAATGCCATCGGCGCTCAAAAAGGATTACTTAATCGCCGGCAAATAAAAAAGATTTAGGAGGGTGATTAAGGTCTGTTAAATGATTTGTTTTTTCGTACATTAAACAATAGTCAATCATAAAACCGCCCAGACAGGGGTAAGGAGGATGACGATGAAAAAAATAGTGATTCCGTCGCAAGAGGTTTTACAGCAGGATAGATTTTTGATTTGCCAAGGAAAATTTGAATACAGTTTGAACCGATTATTTTATGGTTCAAATTATTCTACAGAGGGAAGAGCGGAGGATTTAATCGTTTCTATTGTTTGTGTTGAAAAAGATAAGCCGCTCCACAGTGACATTACTCTTAAGCTTACTGGTCTTAAGGTTGAAGGTTATAGCGAGAATGGTATTTTCTGTTTCAGCGGCACATTGAATCCCGCTCTTGAGTTGGCAGAAAAACAAAATATCGCGATTTTGTATTTAATGGATTCGTCAGCTCGGGAAATTCAGCCACTTAATGTTCTTGTTATTGCGTTTTGCGATTCGGAAACATGCATTATCGTTTTGGATAAAGGCCAATTAAAGCTGCTGAATTAAGCAGAATCCTAAGGGAGAGCCAACTCTCCCTTTTTATTTTCCATTTTTTTATTTTTCTCTAAAATTAGGTGTTTTTTAATGTCTTAGAAAAGTTATTCACAGGCAGGGCTTGACAAGAATAATTAGATGTGATATAATGGAGTGTTAGTGATTTTTGATTATAGGTTCGTTGACAATTAACTAGATTAGAAGTTGCAGTTAAATCAACAGAAGTTGCGATAAAAAACGAGGCCAACAGGGGATAGTCCCCAAGGAGGAACGCAAGATGAAGATGCGCAAGAGTTTGACCGCGGCAGTGATGGTGGCGTTGATTGGGCTTATCCTGATGGGTTGCCCGCCGGCGCTAAATCTGCCTGGCAATGACGCCAAGACCGGCAGTTTTACGGTTAAGGGTGATCTGTATCTGCCCGAGACGGCCGCCAAGAGTGGCGGTTGTGAGATGTACATTGGCGACGCCCTGAAACATAAGGCGGCTTGGATTACGTTCTGTCTGTCGCCTCCAACTCCAAGCGAGATGGAAACCGTTCCGCTGGAAGCCACAACGACGGCGCCCGTTCCTGCCAAGGGCGGCAGCGGTTCGTCGGAATTCCAATTTTTCCAGTTGCCGGTTGTTGACGGCCATTTTGAAGGACAATGCAACGGTATTGCGCCTGGCGATTACAGCGTCAATGTCTATGTCAATGACGCCAACTGGTATGGATTGTTTTGGGGAGAGACAGCGGTGACCATCGAGGGCGGCAAAATCACGCCTCTGTCAGTCACGCTGAATTTCTTCAATTACTATTCGTTCCGGTTCCGCGTCGACGGGTTACCCGGAGAGTACGTTTACCCGCACACGGACGAATTCGGCTGGTCTGACACTTGGGGCACTCTCATCAGTTACGACGGCGAAAGCCAGAGAGTTTACTGGTGGGCAAATGAGAAGGGAGAGATGATTTTCAACTGTACTCTTCCCTTGAATTACCAGGGCGGCACGCTTTTCATCAATGATGTGAATGGCGTGGAGTATTGCGCCGATATTCCCTTGGATATCTGCGGACTGGATTGGGAAACTTTCCAATTCGGCGATATCCTCGCCTATGACTATGTGCCGTCCGACCGTTTTGGCGGGTTCGAGGTGACCATTCATTTCGCTTTTGATGGTCTTGGTTATAATACGCAGTAATAGTAGGTCTTTGTAGAAGTTCGTTTTCGGGGGCTCTCTCATGATGGGAGACCCCTTTTTCTTTTGCCTAAATTATGATAAAATTAAATTTGTAAACTAATTTTTATCTATTTTTATCTATGGCAAAAAATAACAACTTGGAAGTTTTTTTTAATCCCAAGTCAATCGCGGTTATCGGCGCTTCTAATCATAGCGGCAAAGTCGGCAATGATATTATTAATAATGTCAAGAAAAATTTCAGCGGCCAGATTTTTCCCATTAATCCCAAGGAAACAGAAATTATTGGTTTGCCGGCTTTTGCGCAGATTAATCAATTGCCAGTAGTTCCCGATTTAACAATTATTGTTATTCCCGCCGCCGCCGTGCCGGCTGAAGTTGAAGCGGCCGCCCAATACGGCTGTCAGAATTTCATTATTATTTCCGCCGGTTTTAAGGAAACGGGCCAAGCGGGTCAGGATTTAGAAAATCAATTAAAACAACTCAAAGAAAAATATCATTTAAGAATTTTAGGGCCGAATTGCCTCGGCTACATTTCCAGCAGTCCTAAAATCAACGCTTCCTTTTCCGCGATTTTTCCCAAAACCGGCAACATCGCTTTCATTTCCCAATCAGGCGCTTTGGGCACGGCGATTTTGGATTTGGCTCAAGCCCAGCAAGTGGGCTTTTCTTATTTTGTAAGTTTTGGCAATAAAGCGGACATTAATGAATTGGATTTGTTGGAATATTTTTCTGACCATAAAAAGACTAAGGTGATTATGGTTTATTTGGAAAATATAACTAATGGTCAGAAATTCATTGAACTCTGCCAAAAAATCACTAAAAAGAAACCAATTATAATTTTGAAAGCCGGCAAGACCGAGAAGGGCAGCCAGGCGGTTTCTTCGCATACCGGCGTTTTGGCCGGTTCGAGCCAGGCCTATAGCGCCGCTTTTAAGCAATGCGGAGTGATTGAAGCCGATGATGTGGAAGATTTTTTTGACTTGGCCAAGGGCTTGTCGCGGCAAAAGCCACCGGCTGGCAACCGGGTGGCGATTATCACCAATGCCGGCGGTCCCGGAGTTATTATGACTGATTTATTGCCGCGTTTCGGTTTGGAGGCAGCGGAATTATCATTAGAAATTAAAGAAAAATTAAAAGCCAATTTGCCGGTCGCGGCTAACATTAACAATCCGGTTGATATTTTGGGCGACGCTTTGGCCGACCGTTATGGCTTTGCTTTGGAGACGGTTTTGCCTGATGATAATATTGACGCAGGGATTGTCGTTTTGACGCCGCAAAAAAGCACGCCGATTAAAGCCGCTGCCGAGACCATCGGTAAAATCGCCAAGCAAATCAACAAGCCGGTCATCGCTTGTTTTATCGGCGGCAAAGAAGTTAATAAATTCCCGGTGGTCTTCCGGAAATATTCTTTGCCCCAATACAATTATCCGTTGTCAGCGGTTCGGGCGCTGTCGCAGATGTTGAATTATAAACACTGGCAGGAAGAGAAATTGGCGCCGTCAGCGGTTAATCAATTCAGCGGCAGCGAACAAGCTAGAAATTCAGCGGCTCAATTTTTGGCAGCTGCTAATTTAACTGAAAATATTGCCCGTGAAATTTTAATGCCCTTTGATTTTCCTTTGCATCAGGCGAAAATGGTTAAAACCGCTGACGAAGCTGTCGCTTTTGCGCAGTCAATCGGTTATCCGGTCGCCTTGAAAATTGTCTCGCCGCAAATTATCCATAAGTCCGATGTCGGCGGCGTTAAAGTGGATATTAAGAATAACGAGGATTTAAAACAGGCGATTGAAGCAATGAACAAAAAAGTTGTTCAAGCTGTGCCTGATGCCAAGATTGACGGCTACTTAGTGGGTGAAATGGTTAATGGTTTTCCGATAATTTTAGGCGTTAAGCGTGACCAGCAATTCGGCTCATTGATTATGCTGGGGCTGGGCGGAATTTATACGGAAGTTTTCAAGGATGTGGCTTTCCGCCTGGCGCCGCTAAGCCAAACCGAAGCGTTCAAAATGATTAGAGAATTAAAAGTTTATCCGCTGTTGAGCGGTAGCCGCGGGCAAAAGCCGTTAGATATAAATGCTCTGGCCGATTTATTAGTGAAGCTGGCTGATTTTTCCCTGCTCTTTCCGCAAATCAAGGAAATTGATTTTAATCCGGTGATGGTTTTAGAGGCGGGGAGCGGCTGTAAAATAGTTGATGTCAGGATGGTTAAATAAAAAATAAAACCCCAACTAGTGTTGGGGTGAATAAACATATTATTCAATTTTTATTGCTGGCGTTTTTCTAATACTTGCTTGATTTCCTCAAGTTTTTTGATGAGGTCGTAGCTTATATCATATAAAACAATAGAGATAAATATAAACCCATAAAACCAAAAAGCCTCACTTATTCCCCTAGATATATAGATCCAACTAAAAAATGCCAGTGCTACATAAGCGACTAAACTCGGTGTACCTCCTCCCATTTTTACCTCCTCTTTTTGGCCTTTCTGCCGTTGTTGCTAAAGTGCTGATGTTTACCCATACATTCTATAGCTATTAATTAATCTTGTCAAATGTTTAAAAAACTCATCAATTCCCAATCGCAGAATATCACTTCGGCGGCGGTTATTATCGGCGCTCTGTCTTTGGTCAGTCGTTTGGTGGGGATTTTCCGCGACCGCATCCTGGCCGCGCAATTCGGCGCCGGCGACACCTTGGATATTTATTACGCCGCTTTCCGTTTGCCGGATTTGGTTTATAATTTGATTATTTTAGGCGCGGTTTCGGCTGGACTGATTCCGGTTTTTACAGCGCTCTTAACCAAGCACAAAACCGCCGAGGCTTGGAAATTAATCAACAGCATTTTAAATCTTTTGAGCTTGGGACTAATAATTATTTGCATTGTCTTATTTATTTCCGCGCCGTTTTTAATGCCGTTAATCACGCCGGGCTTTCCGCCGGAAAAAATCAACTCGGTTATCGCTTTGTCCAAAATAATGTTTTTGAGCCCGCTGTTTTTGGGACTGTCGGCGATTTTCAGTTCGGTCTTGCAGTCATTTCGGAAATTTTTCGCTTATGCCGTCGCCCCGATTTTTTACAATTTGGGCATCATTGTCGGCGCTTTATTTTTTGTCCCGTGGTGGGGGATTTACGGCCTGGCTTGGGGCGTGGTTTTCGGCGCTTTTATTCACATGCTGATTCAGCTTTATCCTTTATTTAGCGTCGGCTATCATTACCGCTTTGATTTTGATTTCCGCAATAAGCAGGTCAGAAGCGTTGGCAAGCTGATGATTCCTCGCACCTTGACTTTAATTGTCACTCAAGTCAATTTTTTAGTCATTACGATTATCGCTTCCACTCTGGCCGCCGGTTCGCTGGCGATTTTTAATCTCTCCAATAATCTGCAGAATTTTCCTTTGGGGGTTTTTGGCGTTTCCCTGGGCGTGGCCGCCTTGCCGATTTTATCCGCCCTGTCAGCAGAAAAGAAGAGCAAGGATTTTGTTGCCGCTGTTTCCGCCACTTTCCGCCAGATTTTATTTTTCATCCTGCCGATTTCCGCTTTGCTTTATGTTTTAAGGGCGCAGATTGTCAGAGTGATTTTAGGCAGCGGCAGCTTTAATTGGTATGACACGCGCCTGACCGCCGCTTGTTTAGGAATTTTTTGCCTGGGGCTGTTCGCCCAGGGGGCGTTTCCTCTGATTATCCGCGCCTTTTACGCTTTGCATAATACCAAGACGCCTTTTTATATCGGCGTTTTCAGCATGGCGATAAATGTTTTGGCTTTGCTGTTTTTTCGCTGGCTTTACGGTTTTGACAATTGGTATGTTTTTTTTACTACCGCTATTTTGCATCTTGACGATTTAAAGGGCTTGGTTGATTTCCGCGTTTTGGCCTTGCCCTCGGCGATTACTATCGCCTCGGTTTTTGAACTAGGATTATTGATGATTTATTTGCGCCAGAAAATCGGCTGTTTGGACGGCCGAAAAATCATTAATTCTATTAGCCGCATCACCTTTGCTTCACTCGGCGGCGGCTTGTTGTGTTATTTTACTTTGCAATTGGTGGAAAAATTTTTAGCCACCGAAACATTTATCGGCATTTTTTTGCAGGGGTTGCTGGCCGGCCTCTTGGGCTTACTGGGTTATTGGCTGTTTAGCATTATTCTGCGCTCGGAAGAAATGGCTGTTTTTATCGCTTCCTTAAGGAAAAAGCTGTTGCGTTCGGTTAAAGTGATGGCCGAAGACAATATCAGCGAGGGGGATATTTGAAATTTATTTTTAGTTGAATTTTGACAAAATATTCATCCCAATTAAAAGCGCCCCGAACTCTCTTTGGCTCGGGGCTTTTTATTTTTGCTCATCTAGCAGTCGATTGAGTACTTTATTAAACGGCTGGGGGCCGGTTTTTTCTGGTTTTTTATTTTCTGGCTTTTTACCATCTTCCAAGGGATTGGAATAAATTTCCTCTCGCTCTTTGATTATCTCCAAAGTTCGTTGTCTTTTCAGGTCTGATTCTTCCTCTTTTCGCTTGGTTTCTTCCAGCTGGCGTTGTTCAATGTTTATCAGCTGATAATAATCTTTAATCTCCGGAGTAATATCAAACAAGGCAACCAGCTCCTGCTCAGTTTTGCCCTTGAATTGCTCCAGGGTTTTAAGATAATCAATAAAAGGAATCAGATCAATAACTAAATCAATGTCAAATTGTTTGGCGTATTCAGGAATTTGTTTTTGGGTGATATTGCCCGAAGCGATGGCGATATTTTTCCAGTACTGGGCGGTGCCGGGTTTCTCAGCTTGTTTAACAATCTCTTGATATTCGTCGGTATTTTTTATTAATTCCTCTCGATTAATGCAGCGCGGTTTATGGAAAGTGCCGCTTTTATCAGGCATCGGCCCCCAGATGACATTGAGTGGATTGAAAGTATCGGGCGGAATGGTTAAAACTAATTGATTGACCGCTGTTTGATCTTCCGGTTTGATAATTTCCTGTTTTATGGCAATTTCTTGTTTAATTATTTCCGCCTGTTTTTTGTTATTTTTAGCCGTTAGACAGCCGGCTGGCAAAACAAAAATGGCGACAAGCAAGCTGATGGTAAATATTGTTTTTCCTTTCATGGTCTGCCTCCTTTCTGGTTTACCATGTTTTGTCAAAAAAGTGCTAAATTGTAAAGAACAAAGATTATTTGTCAATCATAGCAAATTTATCAATCGCTGTCAAATTTAATTTAATTATCATAAAAACCGTTGTTTTTTAAGCCGTTAAATGCTATGATATTATCATTAATTTTATGAATAATATTCGCAACTTCTGCATCATTGCCCATATTGACCACGGCAAGTCCACTTTGGCTGACCGCATGCTGGAAATTACCGGCACAGTATCCAAAAGAGATATGAAAGAACAGCTCTTGGACCAGATGGATATTGAGCGCGAAAGGGGGATTACCATTAAGCTTCAGCCCGTGCGGATGACCTACAAGCTACAAGCTACTAGCTACGAGCTAAACTTGATTGATACGCCCGGCCATGTTGATTTTACCTATGAGGTCTCCCGCAGTTTGCACGCCGTTGAAGGCGCGATACTTTTAGTTGATGCCAGTCAAGGCGTCCAAGCGCAAACTCTAGCTAATTTATATTTGGCTTTGGATGCCAATTTAACCGTTATTCCGGCGATTAATAAAATTGATTTGCCAAATGCCCAGCCGGAAAAAGTCATAACGGAAATAGTCAATTTATTAGGTTGCAACCACGATAATATTTATTTGGTTTCCGCTAAAACCGGCGCCGGCGTCCAGGAACTGCTCGCGTCAGTAGTTGAAAAAATTCCGGCGCCGACTCCCACCCCCTCTGCCGCTTCGCGGCATCTCCCCCCATTCGACTATCACTCAGGGCAAGCTCTCGGGCAGGGGGAGAAAAATTCCGATGACTTGCGCGCTTTGATTTTTGATTCTATTTATGATGAATACCGCGGCGTCATTGCTTATGTCAGGATTTTTGACGGACAGATTTCCGCCGGCGATAAGATAAAATTCGTCGCGACGCGCCGTCAAGCCGAGGCCCTGGAAGTCGGCCATTTTGCGCCCGGCTATAGCAAAGACAAAAATCTTTCGGCCGGCGAGATTGGTTATATTGTCACCGGCTTGCATGAAGTCGCCCAGTGTAAAGTTGGCGATACTATTTCTTTGCTGGACGGACAAGTCGAGCCCTTGCCCGGCTATAAAGAAGTCAAGCCCATGGTTTATGCCGGAATTTTTTGCAAGGACGGCTCGGATTTCAGCAAATTGCGCGGAGCGATTGAAAAATTGAAATTAAACGACGCCGCTTTGGTTTATGAGCCGGAAAATTCTTCGGCTTTGGGCTTTGGTTTCCGTTGTGGCTTTTTGGGCCTGCTGCATTTGGAAATTTTTCAGGAACGATTGAAACGGGAATTTAATCTGGAGCTCGTCGTCACCGTTCCCAGTGTGGCTTACAAAATTCATTTTAAAAATGGCGAGATTAAGGATGTTTATAATCCGCGGGAATTTCCCGACCCGACTTTTATTGAAGCCGTAGAAGAGCCGATCATGAAAACGGATATTTTCACCCCCAAAAATTATTTAGGCGGTATTATGCAATTAGCCACCCAAAAGCGGGGCAATTATTTAAATACTGAATATTTGGATGAGGATTTGGCCATTTTGCATTATTATTTGCCCCTAACTCAATTGATTGTTGATTTTTATGATAAATTAAAGTCAGTCAGTTCCGGCTACGGTTCTTTGAATTATGATTTTTACGGTTACGCCAAGACCGAAGCAGTTAAGATGGATATTCTGGTCGCCGAAGAAAAAGTTGAGGCGCTGTCGCTGATAACTTATAAGGATTCAGTTTATTCAGTCGGCAAGAAAATTGTGGAAACCTTGAAGGAATTTTTGCCGCGCCAGCAATTCGTGGTTAAGATTCAAGCGGCAGTCGGCGGTAAAATCATTGCCGCCGAGCGGTTGTCGGCATTAAGGAAAGATGTCACCGCCAAATTATACGGCGGCGATTGGACGCGCCGCTCCAAACTCTTGGAAAAACAGAAAAAAGGCAAAAAAAAGATGCTGGCCCTGGGCAAAGTGGATATTCCGACCGACGCTTTTTTAGCGGTGTTGAAGAGATGAAAAAACGGTCGAGCTATAATTAGCTGAACCGTCTTTATTGTCATTTCGCCTTGCGAGGTAATTGCGAAGCAATCAAATTAATATTTTAATATTATAATATTGAATATTTAACCTTTAAATTATTAGATATTTAATTGATATTTGGTATTTAATATTATTCAAATTTTTTGATTATTAAATTATTTTTTTATCCAAACAGCGGCAGAATCGTAAAAAAGACCATTGACAAAATCATAAAGAACGCAAAAATCGTCCAAATAATCCTGATTATTTTCTTTCTTTTTAGCTTCATAAAATAATTATAGACGATCGTTATTTTTTTGTCAATTGAAAAAGAGCGTCAGCGGTGACGCTCTACTAAGTCGGTTCAGGCAAATTTCTCTTTATTGTTTGGATAATTCTATATCTAATCGCATCAGCAGCGTTGGGAATGAATTACTTTGAGCTTCCACTACTTTTTTAGAATCTGACAAATCTATCACTCGCCCCTTGTAGTCATCTCGACTTCCGGAAATCTTAATTTTATCTCCAAGTTCTAATCTTTTACTTAGATTTGGCAAATCAAACTTGTTTATTTTCATCATTTCGCGTCCTCCTCTGGTTGACTTTTTAATATTTAAAGAGCTGTAATTTACACCTAAAATAAGCTTAGCAAAAATAATAATCTTTGTCAAATTTAATATTTTTTATGCAAAAACAATGGCAGTTAAGGCCGCCAGTCAGCCAGGAATTTATCAATCAATTCCCCGAAATTAATGAGGTGATTTTGCAGTTGCTTTATAATCGCGGTTTTAACAGTCAAAAAGACATTGACGATTTTTTGTCCGCCAGTTATGACGACGGCCTTTTTGACCCTTATTTATTCAAGGAAATGACCAAGGCGGTGGAACGGCTTTGGCGGGCATTTCAGCAAAAGGAAAAAGTGATGATTTACGGCGATTATGACGCTGACGGCGTTTGCTCCACCGTGATTTTATATCAAACGCTCAAAAGTTTGGGGCTGGAGGTTGACACTTATATCCCGTTTCGGGAGGGCGAGGGCTACGGCTTGAACACAAAAATTGTTCAGCAGTTTATCGCTCAAAAATACCAGTTGCTGATTACGGTTGATTGCGGCATTGCCAATCAGTCGGAAATTAAACTGCTGAAAGAAAATAACATTGACGTGATAGTTTTAGACCATCACGAGGAGCCGTTAGAGTTGCCGCCGGCTTTGGCCATTATTAATCCCGCTTTAAAAAATTCCGGCTATCCGGCAGTTAAACTTTGCGGCGCCGGCGTGGTTTTTAAATTTGTCCAGGCGCTGATGATATATTTGGAAAAAAACAACAGCCCGCTCAAATTACCAGTCGGTTTTGATAAATGGCTCTTGGATTTAGTGGCGATTGCCACGGTCGGCGACATCGTGCCCTTAGTTTCAGAGAATCGTTTGTTGGTAAAATACGGTTTGTTGGTTTTAGGAAAAACCAAAAATTTGGGCTTAAAAAAGATGCTGGAAAAAATTAATAATCGCTCGAGTCGATTAGATAGTGAATATCTGGCTTGGCGGTTGGCGCCGCGCCTTAACGCCGCCGGCCGCATTAATCACGCTTCGGTGGCTTTTAATTTATTAATTAGCGTCAGCGAAGAGGAGGCGTCTAAATGGGCGGAAATATTGGAAAATAATAACCGCCAGCGCCAGGAAATAACTGAGAAGATTTTAAATCGGGCTTTTGAACAAGTTGGCGAAGTGGGCGGAGAAACTAAATTTCTAATCGTCTGCGGCGAGGGCTGGCCCGCCGGGATTCTGGGTCTGGTGGCCGGCCGTTTGTGCGATAAATTCCAACGTCCGACTTTGGTTTTTACCGAAGAAACCGCTGGCGGTGAAAAAAAATATGTCGCTTCCGGCCGGAGCATTGATGAATTTGACATTACGGCGGCGCTGAAAGAGTGCCATGATTTGCTGTTGCGTTATGGCGGCCATCCCCAGGCCTGCGGCCTGACAATTCTAAGCGAAAAAAATTATTCGGCATTTTGTCAAAAAATAAAAATCATCGTCGAGGAAAAATTAACCGGCGTGAAATTATTGCCGACTTTGGAAATTGAAGCGAAAATTAAGGCCGCGCAAATCAATTGGGAATTATTAGTGGAATTGGAAAAATTTGAACCATTCGGCGAGGGCAATGCCAAGCCGCTGTTGCTGTTGGAGAATTTAAAAATTGAGCAGGTTCAGACCGTCGGCGCCGACGGCAAACATTTGAAAATTTTAGCCAGCCAGGACAACGACTTGGCGAATCTCCACAAGTTAATCGGTTTTTCTTTCGGCGAGTGGTGCGCTATAATTAAACCAGGCGATAAAATTGACATTGTTTTTGAATTGGATGTCAATGAGTGGAACGGCAACCGCGAATTGCAATTAAAAATTATTGATTTACGGCTTAGTAAATATTAATTGGTCCGTCTCGCCTCGACTGGCGAGCCGAGGCGGATAATTAGTAACTGGTAACTGGAAAAATATGTCCAAAGCTATTTTGTATACCGATGGTGGCGCCCGCGGCAATCCCGGACCGGCGGGTATTGGCGCGGTGTTGAAGATCGGCGATAAAATCCATCAGTATAAAAAATATATCGGCTCGGCCACTAATAATCAGGCGGAATATCAGGCGTTGATTTTGGGCTTGGAAAAAGCCAAAGAGCGGCAAGCGACGGAAGTGGATTGCCGCTTGGATTCCGAGTTGGTGGTTAAGCAATTAAAACGGGAATACAAAGTCAAAGATAAGGATTTAGCGTCGCTTTTCGTCAAAGTTTGGAATTTATCTTTGGGCTTTAAAAAAATTACTTTCAAGCATATTTTTCGGGAAGACAATAAAGAAGCCGACGGGTTAGTTAATGAAGCGATTGATGCTGAAATAAGACATTCTTAGTTTCTATTTTTGTTTTTAGTTCTAGGCGAGCCTTAAAAAATTTAGTGCCAATTTTGCACGGGAGCGAACGTTAAAACCGCGACTTAGCGATAGCGATTGTCGCGGTTTAGTGAGCGGAGTGCAAAATTGGCCTTAATTTTTT
>Ga0180007_10004954_pt1 | contig 13842 bp, 20 predicted proteins | sample MM_PC_MetaG_FD_121122 | JGI IMG/M metagenome (GOLD analysis project Ga0180007, IMG submission 121122) | Groundwater microbial communities from the Aspo Hard Rock Laboratory (HRL) deep subsurface site, Sweden - MM_PC_MetaG | ecosystem: Environmental > Aquatic > Deep subsurface > Groundwater... | reverse complement strand
TCGAAACATTTATATATTGATTATTCTTCATTTTCTTGTAAGGCAGGGACTGCCTGATATGCCTTTGGAGTTGATGTAAGACCTTTTGGCAATTGACTATGAATTAGGAAGCCACTTCGTTTACGTAGTGGTAGTTCACTCCAAGTTATTACTGTCTTAAATTCAAATCCCCAAGATTTCATGACATCTAATGCTTGAGGAACAAAAGAGTTAGGACACCATAAATATAAATGTGCATTTTCATCAGAAATATCTTTAATTGGAAGTTTCTTAATTTCTTTTAATTCCATTAAAGGATAATATTCTCCAGCACCATAACCAAATCCTTTTCCATATTTCCAAGGAGGGTCTGCTAAAATTGTTTTGTATTTTTTCTTTTCCATAGTTCTCTAAGATACTCCAGCATTTATGCTGTGGGAGTATGTCATTATTGAAGTTATCAATGCTATCATTACTAATAATATTGTATCCATTTTACTTTTTTGGTTTTTTCTTTTCTATCTTTTTTCCTACAATTTCCAAGCATATTTCAAATGTCTTTTTGCAGTATTCACAGGTTTCTTTTGTGAATCCACATGTAGGGGCAAAATAAAATTCTGTTTTCTTTTTGCAGTATGGACATTCAATCAATCCTCCATATCTATCGCCCATTTTTTCCCCCCTTCATATTTTGTTTAATTAATCCTATTATCATTGTTTCCATTCAATCTTCTCCAAAGATTTTGAAGAACAGCTCTACTAAATCCTTTAATTTATTTCTTTGTATGTTTACAATATCTTTTATCTTTACACCTATGTAATAAGATCCGAATTCTGCTCCTTCTCCATATTGTTCAATCGTGTTTCTTAAATCTTCTATCTTAAACTCGTTTAGATAATTATTTAGTTTTTTTTCTAAATCAAGTTTTTGCTTGTCTTCTTTGTCATGAAGCAAATAAATATATTCTTTTATATAATGATAACATTGTATAAATAATTTTCCTAATGCAATTGAATCTACTGCTGAACTTGTTTTTAGTTTTTTCAGATTTTCTAATTCTTCTTCTTCTACTGTTTCCTTTTCTTCAAATATTGTTTTTATTTCCTGTATTTCTTTTTCTGTGAATTCCATGATTTATCTCCATATAATATTTTATATTTGTGACATCCATCTGTTTTATATGGACTAAAGCGATCTAAATCTGCTCCATCAAATTCTGTCACATATTCGCAAAATATATTTTTTTATGGAATAGTTATCTTTTTTTTTCTTCTTCAAGTTTTTTTAGTAAAACCTATTTCTAATATTACAAATATTTACAGTACATCTAAATCATATTTTTTGTTTAGTTGCATTTTTAATCATCTCCAAAATTTTATCATAAACTTCTTCTACTGATGTGTTTTTTATAGATATAGATTTTGTTGGTTTCTTTACCCCAATATCCCCTGTTTCTGCCTTACCTACTATAACTCTTACAAATGTAATTTTCTTTTTTCTTTTATCCATTATTTCCATACATCTTATAGTTAAAGATAGTATATAAATGTTTTGGCATAATAATCTTATAGAAAGATTTAAATAGTAAAATATATTAATAGAGTAATGATAGTTGGAAAAATATTTAGATCAAAAGAAGATTTAACTCACAATCGATTTTAAGTCCACTTCCTTCAGGTGGTGGATACAAAATCGAACCAAAAGATTTATAAAGTTGGTTACATTAGATTATAAGTAACCAAATGATATACAAATTAGATAAAAATGCACATTCAGTATATACCCTAAATTATCATCTAATAGTTTGTGTGAAATACAGAAGAAAGATATTTACAAATGAAAAGATTATAGATAGAACAAAACAAATAACGAATAAAATTGCTAAAGATTTTGGGGTAGAAATAATCAATCAAGAATTAGATAAAGACCACATTCATATCTTACTTAAATCAAATCCAAAAATAGATTTGACAAAATTGATAAATAGTTTGAAAGGGGTATCATCAAGATTATTATTCAAGGAGTTTCCAGAGATAAAGAAAAAGTTGTATAATGGACATTTATGGTCGCCATCATACTGCCTAATAACAACAGGACAAGTAACTTTAGACCAACTAAAAAAATATGTGGAGAGTCAAGGAAAATGATAACTTACAAATTTAGAATATACCCAAATAAAGAGCAAAGAGAGAAATTAGAATTTGCTCTTGAAACTTGCAGACAAGCTTATAACATTCTTTTAGAAGAACTAAATAATCAATGTGTTATCGATAGAAATATGATACAAGCTATTCTTCCAAACTTAAAAATATGTGAGCCAAGATTCAAAGAAGTTTACTCTAAGACTTTACAATATGAATGTTATAGATTATTCTCAAATCTCTCAGCATTAAGAGAATTAAAGAAAAGAAAAAAGAAAGTAGGTAGATTAAGGTTCAAAGGAAAAGGTTGGTTCAAAACAATTAACTATAATCAATCAGGTTTTAGTTTAGATTCAGAAAACAAAAGATTAAAATTAAGCAAGATTGGTGATATAAAAATAAAACTTCATAGAGAAGTAGAGGGGAATATAAAACAAATTACAATAAAAAAATCTATTGGAAAATGGTATGTTTCAATTGTTACAGATGCTATGATAAGGAAAGAAAGGGGAAATAAGATTATTGGAATTGATTTAGGAATAAAGAGATATCTTATGGATAGTGAAGGTTGTTCTATTGAACACCCAAAGATTTTAGATAATAATTTATTAGAACTAAAAACAGCCTACAGAAGTTTATCAAAGAAAAAACTAAGAAGCAACAATAGGAAAAAAGCTAAACTAAAAGTTGCTAAAATCTACGAAAAGATAAATAACATAAGAAATGACTTCTTACATAAAACATCTACAAATCTTATAAGAAAATCTAAACTTATTGTTCATGAAGATTTGAATATAAAACAAATGATGGAACAGAAATTTTATAATGCAAAAAATATAGCAGATAGTTCTTGGAATAGATTTATCCAACTGCTTACATACAAGGCTGAAAGTGCTGGTTGTAAAGTAGTGAAAGTAAATCCCAAGAACACCACAAAGACTTGTAGTCAATGTGGACATCTCCAAGATATGCCTTTGTACAAAAGGGTATTCAAATGTGAGAGTTGTGGATTGAGTATGGATAGAGACTATAACTCTGCTATAAACATACTAAATAAATTTTTAGGTAAGGAACTTACCTATGTGGAGAATAACTCCTCTGTACCTTTGGTTCAAGAGTTGTCTATGAAGCAAGAAGCCACTTCGTTTACGTAGTGGTAGTTCACTGCCTATAGAAGCAGTTAGGTTAAAAAAAGGGGATGTTTATGGTTTTTATGAAGAGGAGGTTCACATATGAGAATAGAACAAATTTTGGAAAGTGTTTTGAATACTCTTGCCGAACAAAGTGTTAAGGCAGAGAATCACGAAGAAAGAAAGAAAAAAGATAAAACAGCTTATGCCTTAATACGGGAATTGTATGGTTATGAAGATAAGAAAAAATTGAAACATTGGGATGATTATTATTTTAGTATGAAGAGGGGGCTGATGTAATGCGAATCCTGAAACAACTCATTGAAAAAAAGATGGAGCTCCATCAAGAATTTATATTAAACAGACAATATCTTAGAGGTATATGGCAGTTTTACTGCTGTTATAATTTGGCTCTTGCTTTGCTTTGTTCAATGGGTTTTGAATGTGATAATAGTTTAATTAGAAAAAGAGATATTTTATGGAAAAAGTGGCTTAGTAAAGGTGGTGTGTTTGATGAAAAAAAATTTAAAAAGATACAAAAATATATGCAAGAAGATATGAATATAATAATTATATCTTTAAATAAAATCGAAAAGATTGCTGAAGAAAATCCTTATGAAGAAGGAAATATCGCCAAACCAGGAATGATTGGAATACTTTCTTACGAATTCCCTGAATAAAATGGCAGAAGAAAAATTAAAATCATTAACACCCTTAGTAACTCAGATTGTGCTTCGAAAACTTGGGATGTTCAGTAGCTCATATCTTTGTAATGATTTGTATTTTTTAATGGAATCAATAAATTTATTAATGAGTGATATTGGAGAAGATTATGTTGTTAAAAAATATAAAGAGCAAGGAAATGATTGGAATAGAACAAAAAAGAAATTAGATGATTTAAATAAATTAATTGTCAAAATAAAAGTTTTTTATGATCCCATCACTAACAAAAAATTTGATAAAAAAGGTGATGTAAATCCTGTTCAAGTTATGTTTAAAAAATTTTTTACAAAAACTGCAAGTAAGGTTAGTTTGATGCAAAGAGATTTATATGATTTATTTATATTTTTAATTAAACAAACAACTATTCAAAGAAATCAAATTCCAACTGATGCGTTCAAAATCCTTGAACATGCACAGTTTAGAAAAATTGATATGACAAAAAAACCTATTAGTTCAACTCCTACAAGTTCTACAATCTAAAATGGAGAAAATAATATGCAACTTAAAACTGAAGTGAACACTTATTTAAGTTTGAAAGATGATTATGGCAAGATTAGGAACGAACAGATATTGATTATCGGAAAGTCAGGGCATGGAAAAGGACTAGCTTTAGAAGGATTAGCTGAAAGATTTAAGAAATATGGTAAGTTTTTGGTTATTGCGATTGCAGACCCAAAATTAGAATGTGAATTTGCATATCAAATGTTTGAACCAATAGAAAAATATCATTTAGGACATTTACGTAAGATTGGTGTTCATCCGTCTAAGCAAAAGATTAAATTATATCATCCTTATACATTTAATATTCCCCCTTTACATCTTCCTCCGATAAATCTTTATACAATTAGTCTTAAAGAAATAGGGCGTCCAGAATGGAGTTTAATAGCTGAAACTGCTTATGATACTGAAACTATGAGAATTTTGCTTCAGGCATCTCAGAATATTTCAAGAGAAGATGGGATATATGGGATTATGCATTATATTCAAAATGCTGTGAGGGGAAAAAGAAAAGGAAAAGAAAGAAAATATAATCCTAAAAATTTTTATTTAGAAGCTTCTTCTGGGACTATGAAGGCAGTTACTGAAATAAGCAATTATTTACAGCCATTTAAATTAGATTATTTTTTAACAAAAGATAAATGTCCATTAAAATTAGACTGGAAATCAATTTTGACTGATCAAGAAAACACACATGTATTCTTAACTTCATTTATTAAAGATGAAAAACTAAGAGATTTTACTGTCCTTTATTTACTTAATGGTATTCTAAAAAATAAAAGATATCTTAAACACCCTGTTTTAATTATAATTGATGAAATCAGAACTCTTTGTCCTTTTAAACCTCTTGGACATAAGTTTTTTTTGAGTTCTGCGATTAAAGATGCTCTATCTATGATGAGGGCGTCTGGTCGTGGGATGAGTTCTATTTTAGCCAGCACTGTTTGGAGTGATATTTCAGAAGAGGTGCGTAATTCTGCAACTACAACTCTTTTCGGAGCAATAGGTGGAGGAGGAGATATGGAAAAGATAGCAAAAGCATTTAATTACAAAAGAGAGATAAGAGACCAGTTAAAATCTCCAGATTATCCAAATTCATATTTAATTGTTGGAAAAGAAGATATGGGTTCAATAACTATCTTTTTTTCAAGCTCAAGACATGCAGAACCTCATTACTCTTTCTTTGAAATGTATAAAAGAGAAAAACCTCTTGAAGTTAAAAAATATGATGATATTAATGAAATGATGAAAAAAATTTATGATAATGAAGTTGAAAGGTTTAAAAATAAAGTTAAGAAATTAGAAATGGAAGAAAAAGAAGATAAAATAAAGAAAGAATCAGAAAAAGAATATTCTAAGAAAGAAGAAACAAAAGTTAAAAAAGTCAAATCAAAATTAGAAAAAATAAAAGAAGAAACAAAACAAGAAAGAATTAAAAGAGTTCTTGATTGCAAAGAAAAGAATCCTGAATGGAGTTGGAGAAAGATAGGGAAAGAATGTTTGATTAATTATAAAACTGCACAGAAATATTATTCGATTGGCAGTGAAGAAAAAGATAAAGAAGATGAGGAATATTCTGAAGAAAATGTTTTGATGGAAAACAGTGAAGTCCCTGATGTTCCTTTGTTTGGAGAAGAGTTTAAGTTGCCTGAAGAATAATTCTCTTTTATGAGTTTTATTTAAAAAATAAAATCCTTTCTGTTAGGTAGGTTGATGTTTCGGACATCTAAAAACAAAAAATTTAAATACCTGTATTGTATTCTAATAACAAGGGCTATTTATAAAAAAAATGCGAGTATGTGCCTGTGTGAGTGTGAAGAAGATGAGAGATGTGAGAAAAAAATAATCAAAATAAAATGTTAATTTTATTTTGATATTGATTAAATAATATTCGGAAAATTGTAAAAACAAGAATATTCAAGCATTAAATTTAGAGAACTTAATTTGAATGAGTATGATATTATATACAAAAAAGTTGTTGCTTAGGGGGATTTATAATCGTATATAGAGGATAAAATGGTTAATTTAATAAATCCTAAAAATAAAAGGGGGTGAGTATTTTTATAATATTTTGAGGAAAATATGAGCAGAACATTGGGGGCAAAAGACAAAAAACCCAGAAAAAAAAGAAAAACTTATGCAGGAAAACCAATTAAGAAAAGAAGAAAATATAAAGATTTTGTGAGATATGTTTCAGTTAGAAAAAGAGATGCACCGATTAAACTTTGGTTTTGGGAAGAGAGACAAATGAATAAAGATTCTTATAGAAATTTCTCCAAAAAAACAAGACCTTTCATGAGAAAGATAGTTTATAAACCAACATTAAGATTAGATATTTCACCAGAAGATATTTCAACAAAAGAATTGATTGAACAAGTTTGTTTAGATCATTTATGGACTGGAACTTGGCTTATTATGGGATTTTCAAGAGGCAAGAATAGATTTCACTGCAAACCTGTTAAATTATGCAAAGTTAGAATTACAGAATCTCCAAGTGGATTAAAAGCTAAGATGGTTAATAATTTTAGGTTATGGAGATACTGGTTTTGGTTTGGAAGATGATAACAAAAAATAAAAAACGAGTTGCAGGATATATCCGAGTCTCAAGTTCAGATCAAGCAAAAGAAGGATATAGTCTTGATGCTCAGAAAAGAAAAATAGAAGAATATTCAGAGTTTAAAGAATGGAGTGTTTTTAAGATTTATGAAGATGCTGGTATTTCTGGAAAGTCTATAAAGGGAAGAAAAGCATTTCAGGATATGATTAATGATGCTAAAAATGGAAAGTTCTCTGCTATACTTATTTTTAAATTGGATAGGGCTTTTAGGAATGTTAAGGATGCCCTAAATACATTGGATGAATTAAGCAAGATTAAGGTTGATTTTATTTCCCTTTCTGAAAACATAGATACTACTACTGCTATGGGAAAATTCTTTTTTACTGTAATAAATGCTTTTGCTCAATTAGAAAGAGAGCTTACAGGAGAAAGACTTAATTTAACTTTGAATAAAAAATTTCAGGATGGAGTTATGGTTGGAAAATCCCCTATTGGTTACAAGTGGAGCAAGACTAAAAAAATTATGGTTATTGATAATAAAAAATCTGATATGATTAAAGACATCTTTGAAATGACTGCTAAAGGAATTAGTTATAGAGAAATATGTGGGAAATATAAATTAAAACCACAAAGCTATTATAATATGATTAGAAATAAAGTTTATATAGGAATAATTACTTTTGAAGGTGTGGAGAGAGAAGGAATTCATCAGCCAATTATTGATAAGGGGTTATTTTATGAGGTGAATAAAAATGCCAAAACATAAAATCCAATCAAAACAACTAGATAAAAATATAATTGATTTATTATATCTTAATTATAGAAGGATGAGTATTAGAGAAATCACATTAACTTTAGAAAAATATTATGATATGAAATATAGTCCACATATAGTCAAAAGACACTTAGAAAATTTAAAAAACAAAGGAGAAATTTTAGGAGATTAAATGCAATACAAAACAAGATTAAGAGGTATTTTTTGGATTAAGGTAGTAATTACACTACTCTTTATTTATTTTCTTGTGGTGGGCTCTTATTATGCTTATAGCTATATATTTGAACCAGCTTATGCTTCTGTTATGATTGATTGCAGGATTAAATCTGCTAGTAGTATGGGTTATGTTGTTATGGCTTATTATTCTCCTTCTGATGATGAAATTTCAATTGGTGTCCCTAAAATATATGATGATTCATGGCAGGCAAGAAATGAATATATGCAGACAAAAGAATATGACAGGAGTGTAAGGCATGAAAAATGCCATCAACAGCAAAATTTAAAGAGTAGATTAAGTTCATGCTCTCAAACTGTTTTTGGGTTTCCTATTTTTTTATTTTATGATGAGGTTGAAGCTTATTTAAGTCAGTATTTTGGTTTTGGGTGTTAAATTTTTAAATAGTTTCCTATTTAGAATTTTTCTCCTGACAATTCTTCTGATGATTTATTTTTGCCCATTCAACTGCATAAGGTTTTCCGTAGAATTCACATTTATAAGTTCTTGGTATTCCTTTTTTTGTGTTAGAGTGTGGACTTCCGATTTTCATAAAACTCAAGGGGGTGGCTTATCCCCCTTGAGAACTTCTTAGATTTTTTGGTTTTAGATTATTTCTTTGTTAGTTTGAAACCCAAGAAAGAGATAGTTTCATACAAAGAATGTATGTCTTTTCTCCTCCTAGGGAAAAAGAGGTGATAATGAATTAGTTGATTAAAGGCAGTGCCTGATTTTAGACAGGGTTGCCTTATCAACTTATTGGTTTTATAATCTATTATAGTATTTAAGGCTTATTAAGTTGTTATACATATCTTACTTCTTTTTTCCTTATTGCTATAGGTTTTTATATTATTTAAATGTTTTGGTTTCAAAACTAATGAGTCAATTATTATTGATCCTCCTAAACCTATTATTATATCCCAAAAAACATTTTTTTTTGTTTCTGGAATGAACAAAATTGTATAATTTGTATAAAGAAAATATTCTATAATCTCAAACCCTATTAGTAAAAATACTAACCATAAATATCTCTTTTTTTTGTTTATATTCCATTTGATAAAAATAAACATAATTAATGCTCCTACCAATAAATGAACAAAACTCCATAAATCCATTTCAAAGAATCTGTTTTTTATTATTGTGGTTGATAATATATCTCCTATAAATTTTCTTAATGGATTATATGCCAATGTTTCTTCTAATGTCATCAATAATTCAAGTAATTAATGTTTTTAATATGTTCTGTTTCTTAACATATGGACATTTATTCATATGAAAAAGATTACATACAAACATTTAAAAACATTAATTTCCTAATAACCAAATGTCAAATTTACTCTGGGAAAAGGAGATTGTAAGAATTCTAATAATTTTAAAAAAGGTATTAAAAAAGGGGACATTTTTTGGTGATCAACTTTGTCATGGTTAACGAGTACCAATTTTTAGTCCCCCTAGTTCACTTTATAGTGATAATTGTAGTTTATAAACCTTTTGTATTTCAAATATGCAGTAAGTTTTAAGCATTTTCTATAAAGTTTTTATCAAATTTCTCAGATTTTTCTGAACTGCAAAAAATACACATTATTTTTTTACCTCTTCCTGCTGTTCTGGAAATTTATCTAATACCTTTGCCCTTATATTTCTATGTTCTCTTAATCTTGCTATTTCTGCTTTTGACATTTCTCCTCTTGCTCCTTGTTCTTTTATTAATTCAGATATTGCTTCATCACCTGCAGGAACTGTTTTTCCGAATTCTGACATTAACCATCCCAATTGCCCTTCTTTTGTCGCCCATTTTCCTTCTGTTGTATCTTTAAGTTTGCTTGGAATTAACAAAGGATTTCTTGTTATTGTTTTCATTCTTTCTCTATAATCACTTAATTCTCCTTTTGAAAATGGCTTTATAAATTCTTCTTTTACTATGAAACTCTGGACTTCTGGTCTTGGAATAAACTCTCCCTGTTCTACATCTATTGGATAGAATTCTATTCTTGAACATCCATTCTTGCAAGTTCTTTTTGATCTTAAAACCCCTAAAGTGTATCCTTGTGTAAATTCTTTTCTATAATCATTTTCAACTAAAGGTGCATTTGCTGATATATCCATTTTCTCTATTGATTTGCTTAATTTTATTCTTACTATGATATATCCTATTAAAATCGGAATTCCCAATAGCCATATAATTAGTTCAGTCCACATTACATTGCTTCAACTTTTTCAGCTTCCTCCTTTTCTTTTTGTTCTTTTAATTCTGTTGAGCTTGGTCTTCTTATTTTAGTTGTTGTAACTGGTCTTCCAAATCTATCTGTTCCTATTGTTGTTTCTTCTTTTATTTCTTCTTCAGGAGGATGCTCTGCTATTAATCTTATTGCCTCTTTTATTTCATCATCGGTTGGGTCCACTAAAGGAGTTGATTCTTGTTTTGGATTGTTTAAATTTATTATTGTCACTCTTCTCTGGTTTAATTCTGTTCCAACACCATCAAATACTGCTATCGGAGTTTTTTCTGCTCCTTTTTCTCCTATTTTTACTAGCTTGCTCTTTAATATTTTAAAATTATCTGGGTTGTCGTCGTCATATTTCATTTCATATATTGCCCTGTTTTTTGCATCTCTCAAATCTATTCTTAACTTTATAGGGGGTTTTTTTATTAATCTTAATATTAAGAAAATTATTCCAACAATAAGCCATAGAATTACTATAAAGATAAGAAATCCAAAAAACCACCACCAAGAAGCATTTGAAAGTAATGGTATTAGCATCATTCCAATTAAAAAAACCAAGCTTCCAATTCCAGACCATAAGGCTATTTTCTGCCAAAATCTCATCTTCTATATTTATAAGGTCCCTCCATAATCCCTTTTTTAAAACTTCTTTTATTAACTCTTCTTATTATGTCTCCTATTACTAAAATCAACAATGTAAAAAATCCTAAAATCCATAGGACATTTGTTTGTGTTTTTGTTTTTTTCTCGTTTTCAACTTGGAGTGTTAGTGATTGGTTTAATATCCTTTCTAATTCTGGCAGTGTTATTCCCCATTTGTCTGCTAATATTTTCAGTTCATTATTTGTTCTTTCTCCTGAATCTGTTAATTTTAAAATATTTTTCTTTATTTCATAGATTACTTCTTTAGAAACATTTATTGGAATGTCTCTTTCTGTATAAATTACTGAACCATTTGCTCCTTTTGTTAATGATTGATTGCATAAAAAAGATGTTGGAAATTTTGGGCAGAAAACATTTAAAAGCCAGTTTAAAGTGTCTACATCTGAATCTCCAAAAGTGTTTGTTATTTCCTTGAAAGGCACGAAAACATTTATTGTTTTTGTGTATTCTCCTGAATTTGATGCTTTTACTTTTATATTCAATGTATATGTTTTGTCTGTTTCATTTGTGCTGAAAACTATTGGAGTTATTGAATATTCAACCCAATCTTCTTCTCCTGGTTCTATGTCTATATTGTTTTTGTTAAAAGAAATCCAATCAGATTCTGATGTTAATTTTATTAACTCTGCTTTTTCTGATCCATTGTTTGTTATTGTTAATAATCCTTTTTTGAATTTTCCATATTCTATTTCATAATCTTTTTTTGAATTATCTACTGAAAGGTTTGTTGGATTTAGGATTGAATTTATATTGACAACCCAATTTATATCATAATTTGGATTGTGAGCCTTTTCATGAGATGTTTTGTTTAGGACTTCTATTGTTCCTGAATATCCTAAATAAATATCATAATAATTAAATGTTCCTAAATTATTGAATGTATGCTGTATTGTTGAGTTTACTGGTATTTCATAAGTTGCACCTTCTATTACTAAATCTAAATTTACACTATGTTTGTTTTTCCATATAATAGTATCTCCTTGATGAATAGGCAAGTAGTTTGGCAGGAATCCTTCTGGGTCTTCTATGTTTATATTATGAGTTTCAGGTTCACTTGATAATTCCACAAAATATCTAAAACTTACAGGAACCTGCAAATTTTGATGAATTGAACTTGTTGTTAATACTATTATTGTTACTGATTTTGATTGATTTGCAGGAATAGTAATATTTGGGAAAGTGAATCCCAATGATTTCAAGTTTCCAAACTGAAAATCTAATATCTCAAAATTATAAGGGTTAAATATATTTATTAAATAAGATATTTGTTGATTTACCTGAGTTTCAACTTCTAATGGCTGAGGGTCTATTGTTAATTGAGCTGTTGCTAAATTTATCAGAAAAATGCTTAGTGTTAATAAAAGGATTTTATTCATGTTTTTCTTTTACCTTTAGTTCATAAATGTTTTCGTCTATTGAGTCAATTCTGTTGCTTATGTTAACTATTGCATCTCTTATTTCTTTTTTGAAGATTAAATCTTTGTTTTCGTCTTTTACCCTTACTATTCTTTTTATGTTTCCTTTTTTGTCTCTTATTATTTCTATTTTTGCTGCATCTTTTATAACTTCATAAGCATCAATAATGTCTTTTACTGAATCTACATGTATTCCTATTTCCTTAGATAATGGGGTTGGTTTCACTTCTTCATTAATATCCATATTTGAGATAAATGTTGCAAAACGGGAAATTCTATCTTCTCGCTTAACTATGTTTTTTGAATTTTTATTGCTCATAAAGTATTAAAGTTTTAGAAGTATTTAAATTTATTGCTTTTTGTCTATTAGAATGGTTATTAAAATTATTAAGATAATTATAAAAATTATGATTCCAGCTATTATCAAATTTAATGAATTACCTGTTTTCGATATGTTTTCTATTATCTCTATTGTTTTTGTATTGTTCATAATTTCTTTTTTCTGCGTTTATCATAAATAATAAGTATAGATACTGTTAATAAGATTAATATTCCTACTAAGATTATTACAACTTTAACTAATTTTTTATAGTTTCCATATAAGGTTTCTGTTGATTTTAATAATTTTACTTGTTCTGTTTCATCAATTATGAATTGTATATCTTGCATGAGTATTCTCTCGTCTTCAACTACTAATTTTATTGTTTTATTTCCTAATTGTACATCTTTTGATATTGAGAAAGTGATTATGTTTCCTTTGTTTTCATCAAATACTGAACTCTCAGTTTCTATTCCTGGTATAAACATTTCAAATCCTATTTTTTGAGGATTGTATATTTTGTTCTCAAAATTAAATACTTTTACTATTACTTCTATTTCACTATCTCTAAACCAGGTTTCTGGATAGAATAAGTCAAATTTTTGTGGGTCTTGTTTTGCTTTTTGACTTGCATCACCTCCTCCTGATGGTGTTCCTGCTATTTCTTTTGTGTCCAGGTTTCTTGTTTCTGAAGAACCTTGATTATTATATTGATCCAAACAGGTTATGCTCCACTGCAAATCATCGCTGTATAAAACATGTTGTTCATCTATTCCTGTTATTTCTATGATGTTATTAACATTATTTGTTATTGATGTGGAAGTTGTGTAAGTTCCTCCTTGATAAACCAAAGAGCAGTTTGATATTGTGCTATTGTCAAAAGGTCTAAATATAAATCTTACTACTCCGTCTGTGTCTTGTGTGTTGTCTTCGGGGGAGATTAAAGTTATTGTAGGTCCTATTGTGTCTGAGATTCCTATTCCAACTAAACTCATAAAAAACTTTATTACTTGAGTTAATTTTCTAAAGAATTCTCCTGCTAACCTTCTTACATTAGAAGTAACATTTATATTCTGTGTTAATCTTATGATTGGCTCTTTAATTTTGGATATAAATGAGTTTATGTTAAATGTTTGTTCTAACCTCTTTAGAGAATCAGTTAATCTTGAAGTTAGTTGATTGATGTTGATAGCTTGCTCTGA
>Ga0180007_10004953_pt1 | contig 13843 bp, 9 predicted proteins | sample MM_PC_MetaG_FD_121122 | JGI IMG/M metagenome (GOLD analysis project Ga0180007, IMG submission 121122) | Groundwater microbial communities from the Aspo Hard Rock Laboratory (HRL) deep subsurface site, Sweden - MM_PC_MetaG | ecosystem: Environmental > Aquatic > Deep subsurface > Groundwater... | reverse complement strand
TTACAAAACACTGGGATTTGCCTATATAAAGGAAAATAAAGTTAATAAAGCGGTTGAAGCATATAAGAAATCCATTGCGATCAACCCGTATAATCCGGTGCTTAGAAATAATATCGGAGTTATTTATGCACAAATGGGAGATTATACACTGGCCATCAAAGAATTTAAATCCGCACTGAAAAGCGATAAGGATAATAAAGAGGCACTTCACAATCTTTATAAAGCATATAAGATCCTATCTGAACAGGAATCAGAACAGTACCTTTCTCAGCTGGAAGAGATCCTTTAATCATTTTTATAATACGATCTGTTTCTCTCCTTATTCGATTATATTTAAAAGGGAGGTTTTTCCATTATGAAACATTTTGAATTCAAATCCAAAAGCGAGGATGGCCTTACTCTATATTTTCAGGGATGGGAACCGGATCGAAGAAAAAAAGGCGTTATCTGTCTGGTTCATGGTATCGGGGAGCATAGCGGCAGATACGAACATCTGGCAGAGAGATTGGTGAAAGATCATTTTGCTTTGATCTCTTTTGACCTGCGCGGTCACGGAAATTCAGAAGGACAAAAAGGATATATTCCTTCATATAATGCTGTTATGAAAGATATATCTCTTTTAATAAAAGAAGCAAAAAAACGATATCCCGGCCTGTCCCTTTTTCTTTATGGACACAGCTTGGGAGGAAGCCTTGTTCTCTATTACATTTTAACCAATGAAAACGGGCTGAAAGGGGTTATCGCAACTGATCCTGACCTGGGACTGGCGTTTGAACCCCCAAAATGGAAAAAATTCATGGCAAGAGCTTTGAACCGGATCTATCCTTCGCTTTCCATGGCTACCGGCCTGAATACAGATCACCTCTGTAAAAATCCTGAGGTTGTCAGAAAATATTTGAATGATCCGCTTGTGCATGACCGTATTACACCCCGTCTTTTTGTCGAGATGCAGGATGCTGCAAAATGGGTAGTAAAACATGGCGCCGATGTCAATATCCCCGTACTGGTTATGCACGGAGCCCGGGATCATATCACCTCTTCCGAAAAGAGCCGTGAATTTGCTGATAAAGTAAAAAAGGAACTTTCTACTTATAAACTCTGGCAGGGATGTTTCCATGAGATCCATAATGAACCTGAAAAAAATGAAGTATTTAATTATACCATAAAATGGATCAAGGCCCACAATAAACGATAAATTCTCCTGAAGCTGATCCTTCCTGCTTATAAAGCAAACAAATTAAAATTGACACTAAAAAATTTAGTATTATATTATTCGGATAATTATGGCTTTTTGATCTTCACAAAAAGGAGCTATGTTCCATGAGTATTAAAGTGTGTAAATTCAGCGGTAATGTTTTGACCAGCACAGAAGAACTGAAACATCTGAAAAAGATCCTTAATAGTGACAAAAAACGTAAGATCCTTGTGATCGCAGCTCCCGGCAAAACAGAGACGCAGGATAATATGACAGACACGTTAATAGAATGTGCTCAATATTTTATTAAGAATAAAAAACTGCCTGAAACACTGATCCAGCAGATAGAAAAAAGATTTAATGAGATATATAACACTACTAAAGTTTCGAAAAAATCTATAACAAAATGCATCGATGACCTGACCGGCCGCATCCGTTCCTATAAAGGAAAAAATGAGAAATATCTGGATACGGTAAAATCTGCAGGGGAAGAGTATAATGCAAGATTGATCTCAGAATACCTTCAGACTGAAGGGGTGAAGTGTCAATATATTGACCCCAAAGAAGCCGGCATCCAGGTGACCCCTGATTTTGGAGATGCGGATATTATTGAAGATTCCTATGATAAGTTAAAACTTTTAAGAGACAGAGATAGTATAATTATTATACCCGGGTTCTTTGGTTATACAAAGAAAGGCCATATTGCCACATTCAGCCGGGGAGGTAATGATCTCACCGGTTCTATCCTCTCCCACGCTGTGGATGCATCGGTTTATGAAAACTTCATTGATTATGACGGATTAACAGTAGTAAATCCGGCCCTGGTACCAAAAGCCAGTCTGATCAGAGAGATAACCTACCAGGAATTACGGGAACTAACATATGCAGGATTCAAGACCTTTCATGAGGAGCTCCTCTATCCTGTTATGAAGAAAGGGATCCCCATGCATCTTATTAATTTTCATGATCCCTCCAAACCGGGGACCATGATCGTAACTGAAAGGGATACCAAAAAAGCTTCTATAATCGGTATAGCCTATGAGAAGGGATTCTGCACGATCAATATAGAGAAATACATGATGAATCAGGAGAAGGGTTTTGCCAGAAAACTTTTTGAGATCATTGAAAAGAACAGACTCTCATTCGATCACAGCCCATCCGGAATTGACAGCATGTCGGTTGTCTTAAAACAGGATCAGCTTCCATTAGACAAGATCAGACAGATCTGTAAACAGATGTATAACGAATTGAAGGCGGATAATGTCTATTTCGATTACAACCATGCGCTTATCTCTATTGTCGGGCCGGGATTAAAGAAGGACGACAGTTCTATAGCCTTAATACTTGATTCATTAACTAAAGAAGATATCTATGTAAAGATGATCATTAAGGGCGGTTCAGAGATCAGTATTATCCTGTCTCTGGACCAGGACCTGGCAGAAAAAGCCATTCAGCTGATCTATTCAAAATTATTTGGCTCGGGAGGTAAAGCAAGATAATGCTGAAATTAAAATTGAAAGATAAAAAAGAGTATGTTTCCGTAGAACATAATCCATATACAAAAAAAGGCCACACAACATATGCAAAACTCTGGACAAAATGCCCTGTCTGCAAGAGTGACCTTACCAATGAAAAGGGTCAGATAGTTCTTCTAGGGAAATGGAACGATAAAAAACACGGTATATTCATACTCTCTGATAAGCTGGATGATTTTAAAGTGGAATTCCCGGAGCAGTTTGATTATAAAAAGGAACTTACGGTTGAATTTATCTGCCCTCATTGTAAGAAGAGCCTTGTTCTCGAACCGGAACACAACTGTACAAAATGCAAAGCGCCCATGATAATGCTGAAGGCTTTTACCAAGAGCATTATCCAGTTCTGCAGCAGGACAGGCTGTAAAGAACATAAATTATACCTTCATAAGGATGATTCCTGGGAATTCTTCAGGCAGGCTTATACCGATTCTATTTACTGATATAAAGAAGAGCTACCTGTTTCATGGTATCCGCACTCAGGTAGATCCTGTTCTTTTTAGAAATATCCTCACTGTTTACCACCCGTATCATATCTTTCCAGAAAGATTCTTTAGGGAACATCTTTTCAAGCTGATTGGGAGCTTTTAATAACAATTTATCATTAAAAAAATTATCTTCTTTAGCGGCAAAAAAAGCCATATACAGCATATTCATCTCCACCAGCTCATTGAAGAAATGGGTTCCCAGCGAAAGATCCGGCACCAGGCCTTCATGCATGATATCGATCTCGCAAAGGACCGTCACCGTATTGATCTCGGAAAATTTCACCGGTACTCCCAGCGAAGGCATATTGGTTCCCCATCGGCCCGGCCCGAAAAGCATAATGGTCTTCGGCTTCTTTTTCTCTTCAAAATGGGTCAGGTTTCCGATAAGCCTGGCAACAGCATACCTGTCCTGTTCTGCAAGCTTCCCGTAAAGAGCAGGAACCACATAGACCATACGGTCTATTTTCGTCAAACGGCTCTGCCCTACTACCCCTCCGTGTGTCTCCATGATAAGATTCTCCTTCTTTATTATTGGCATTTCACCGGTCTCAGATACATTCTCCTTTACATGCAGCGGGCGGCATTGCAGAAGGTCAATTTTATACTCATCTTCGCTTAAAAAATTGGTGGTCAGCTCCACATCTACCTGGCATTTATATGCTTCCTTCAGGATCCGGAACATCTCCCTGATATCCTTTATCAGCGGGGTTTCAGAGAAGATCTTCTGAAAGGTAAGGACCCATGGCTGAATATCAGTCCGTCCCCTCTCTTTTGCATATCGGACAAGGTCCATATCGATGGTTGCAAAATTATCCAGCTCAAGCCCATCGCTCTTCCGGGCCACATCCACAAAATCGCCTGATGTAAACCGGTTCTCCTTCAGGTCAATAAAATCCACCCTCCTCTGGGCATACCGCTTCACCTGGTCAAAAGTAGACTCAGGACGTTTATCAGGTTCATTTAAAGCAACCACCCTGGTATAATCATCATCGGCCCGGTCAACTGCCCTGGTACCCAGCCCGAATACGATACGGAGCATTCCTGCCTCCGGATCAATGCTTTCATTCCACACATAAGGATTAAAAGAGAATCCCACACCGGCCAGCTGTGGAAAAAAGAGGTTCCCGTATGTTGCACCGGAAACCCTCTGCACCAGAAGAGCCATCTGTTCGTCTTTATCCAGGACCCCTCTCTTAGCCCGATAGGAGAGGGCTTCTTTGCTCATGGTACTGGCATATACTATTTTAACGGCATTAACAAATTCTTCCAGGATCTGTTCGTGTGTTCCCTGGTTAGCGCAGAAGACACTTTCATATTTGCCGGCAAATGCATTTCCGTAATTATCTTCCAGAAGAGAGCTGGAACGGACAATGATCGGTGTCTGCCCGTAATATTTCAGCATATCAGAGAACCTCTGTATGAGATAATCAGGAAAATTCCCGTTCAAAATAAGTTTTCTTGCTTCCTCTGCTCCTTTAAGGAAATCGTCCGGATCTTTCTGTTTCTGGCGCAATTCCCAGCAGCCGTTCTGAACAAGAAAAGAATAAAAGACATCCGAGCCGATATAAAAAGAGTCATGGGCTTCCAGCAGATCCTTCCACCTCGGATCCGTCTTTTCAAGGATACCTCTGGCCAGAAGCATCCCTACGGATTTTCCGCCTATCTGTCCGGAGCCGATCAGGCGTTTCCAGACATAGATAATATCGGAAAGGGTCATATACTTCTTGGCAAGCGACAGGATCTGCTCATCCCTGGAGATCAATTGCGTTAACAAATGATGATATATCTTGGTTACGGACTGTTTCGAGCATGAACCCTCTTTATAAGACTGAAGCAGTTCCTCCGCCTGCATGAACTTCCTGTCCCAGATACCTACCATTCTATAGGAGGAAGACTGCAATCCATGCCAGGGTGCATGCTTCAGCACCTCTGCTATGATGGCACTCTCCGTAATAGGTATGAAATCATCCCCTTCCCATTTATGAAGCATATACATGGTCGGTGAATACCTTCCGTCTACTTTGAGGGGATGAACGTATATCGATCCCTTATGATTATAACAGTCAAGAAGCAACTGGGTTGTCTCGGCCATGGGAGAGGCTGCATGATAGGAATGATAATGCCGGAAGACACCGAAATAAGTAATGGTCTTATATTTATACAGGAAAGGGCATGTCAGCTTAAAAAAATTACCGAGCATGTGATCGGAAAAATTTTGATTGGTCAGGTCCGTATGAGAATCAAATACATAGTATCCGCCTTCGCCGTTCTCTTCGATCACTTTATGGATAGTGGTAATGAACTTTTCGAATCCCTCCTCCGGATTCAGTTTCACCACCTGAGGATGATATTGTTTGGGTACAAGCTCTTTATGTTTAGCAAAACGGAAGTAGGTCAATTTCTCACCTTTAACTTTTGTAAATTCACAATAAGGAATGACAAGGGAAATGTAATCGTCTATCTTGTCTATCTGCCAGACGATATTATCCCCGGGCCGGATACCGTGTAATATTTTATCCAATCCGGGTAAGCCTGTACTGCATTCCATGATCTCCTCCACAAGGTTTAAAGAATACGTTCTATTTTATTAATAAATTTTTAAAAATCAACTACTATTAAGTTTGAATTTTTTAGTGACTTATAATTTCTCACTTATATATTATAAAGGTACAATAGAAGGAAAAAAAAGATCTGACTCCATTCAGGTACAACTTGAGCTTCATTTGGTTAAAATAAAAGAAATCCCGGATACGGGACTTGAATATGATACAAAATATGATCCCTCCGGAACCGGACCCACTGCCGGAGGATCTTATAAGGAAATGGTGAATAGATGAATCAGAAGCAAGGTTTTGATAACGAAAAATACCTGAAAGAACAGAAAAAAGAGATCCTGAAGAGGGTTGCAAAATGTGACAATAAACTATACCTGGAATTTGGAGGAAAACTTCTCTTTGACTATCATGCATCAAGAGTTTTACCCGGGTATGACCCCAATGTAAAGATGCGGCTGTTACAGGAATTAAAAGGAAATGCTGATTTTATTCTTTGTATTTACGCCGGAGACATAGAACGGAAAAAAGTAAGAGCTGATTTTGGCATCACCTATGATTCGGATGCTTTAAAGATGATCGATGACCTGAGGGGCTGGGGGATAGAAGTTCTGGGAGTGGTGGTCACCCGGTATAAAAAACAGCCATCAGTCAGACTTTTTATGAATAAGCTGGAAAGAAGAGGCATTAAAGTATATACTCATTATCCCATAGAAGGTTATCCTAATAATGTAGACCTGATCGTCAGCGATGACGGATACGGTGCCAATGATTATATCAAGACAAAGAAACCGCTGGTTGTTGTTACTGCTCCCGGTCCCGGAAGCGGAAAATTATCCACATGCCTTTCCCAGCTGTATCATGATTATAAAAAAGGGGTCAAAGCCGGATATGCAAAATTTGAGACTTTCCCGATCTGGAACCTGCCTTTGAAACATCCTGTTAATATCGCTTACGAGGCAGCTACTGCGGATATTCAGGATTTTAATCTTGTTGATCCGTTCCACCTGGAAACCTATCAGAAGGAATCCATCAATTATAACCGTGATGTAGCGATCTTTCCGGTTTTAAAGAGGATACTGGAGAAGATAACCGGGAAGGAAGCGGAATATAACTCTCCGACGGATATGGGCGTAAACAAAGCCGGATTCGGGATCACGAATGATAAATGCGTTCAGGAAGCCGCCAGAGAAGAGATCATTCGAAGATACTTCAGATATATGTGTGAATATACCATGGGATTTGTTGAAAAGGATACGGTCCAGCGGATCGAGGGATTAATGGAGGAGATGGCCCTGAAGCAGGAGCACAGGAAAGTGGTAGATCCGGCCAGGAAAGCTGCACATGAAGCTGAGAAGAAGAATAAAGGTCATGACGGGATCTTTTGCGGAAGCGCCATAGAATTAAAGGACGGGGCCATTATCACGGGTAAAAATTCACCTCTCATGCATACCGCTTCCAGCCTGATATTGAATGCCATTAAACATTTAGCAGATATTCCGCATAAGATCCATCTCATCTCCCCTGCAATTATGGAATCTATCAGCAAACTCAAGAAAGACCTTTCACAAGACAAGAGCACCAGCCTGGACCTTGATGAAACATTGATCGCCCTGAGTATAAGTGCTACGACCAATCCGACCGCCCAGATGGCCCTGGAAAAATTGAAAGAGTTGAAAAGATGTGAGGTCCATATGACCCATATCCCCACTCCCGGTGATGAGGCCGGTTTAAGAAGATTGGGAGTCAATCTCACCAGTGATCCTAATTTCTCCAGTAAGAACCTTTTCATCGTGGATTAACAAAGATACCCGGCCTTCAGGTTTTAATTTTTTCAATTTCATTTAAAACATTTCTGTCATATTTTAAAATTAATTATAAAAAGTTGGAAAGAAAAATTTAATCTATATATATTTCACTTTCACGGACTGATAGTTACAGGTGATGTAACATCAGCGAACAGACCGTTATTTCATATAGGGAGACATGTAATATGTTCAATTGGATCAGTATAGGCAGTTTCTTCAATTTTATGACCGCTTTCATTCTGGGTATTTTCATCTATATTAAAAATAAAAAACTGATGGTCAATAAAATATTATCCATAACATGTCTTTTTGTAGGACTGTGGGCCCTGGGCTTTTTCATGATGTCCACAACATCAGTTAAAAGTTCAGCTCTTTTCTGGGCCAGGTTCATGAATATGGCAGCTCTCTATATTCCCATATTGTTCCTTCATTTTACAGTTGCCTTTCTTGAACAGGATAAGATCAAAAAGCCGATCATCATATCGGTCTATATTTTTGGAACAATTATCTTCATTGCTGCCATTCTGTTCCCTCAGGAATTCCTCAATGGAGTCCGTCGTAAGATCGGCCATCTGCCCCATCTCTATTACACGGATGCCCCGGGTATCCTGTACGGCATCTATACAGCCCTCTTTTTTATATGCGTCTTTTATCCGATCTATCTGATGTTCAAGGCACGCAGGACCCTGACCGGATTTAAGGGGAAACAGATCAAGTTCTTTCTCATAAGCTTTACTACCGGTTTTGTGGCGGGAGGCAGTACTTTTCTTCTGGTCTATAATATCCCGTTCCCGCCTTATACCCTGCCTTTTACCAGCCTCTGGACCATTTTTCTGGCTTATACCATTATCAAATACAGGGCGTTAGAGATCGATACAGTGATCCATCAGACCATTTTATGGGTCCTTCTCTCCATGCTGGTCTTTATTCCCATCGGGTTATTCCTTTATTTCACACGCCCCTGGCTGAACCGCCTCAGTTTTTTACCCCTTACACTGATCGTAACCATCGTCTTTTTTATTTATCTGTACTATTATAACAAGATACAACCCCGTATCAATCATTTCTTTAAACGGCGAAAATATAATTATCAGTACATTCTCTCCAATATGGCATCAAAATTCTTTACCCTGATGGATGTTCAGACCCTCTCGGAGCGGTTCCTGTATGAAATATCCGGTATTTTATATCTCAAGAATGCCGTACTGTTCATTATTGATAAAGATGAGAATCAGTATAACCTGTCCAGCCAGAAAGGATATACGGTAGAAGCCGATAATGTTCAGGATGCTTCTTTTTCATTCGGAGAAACCGGAAGACCTGTGTTAACTGAAAAAAACATGATAAAAAAAGATCCCATAGTGCGATGGCTTCTGCAAAATAAAAAAGTGCTGGAGAAAGTTCAGATAGAGATCAATCCGGTCTATAAAAAGAGCCGGGATAAAATGCTGAGATCCTTCTATAAAATGAATATAGAGCTTTTTATTCCGATCCTGTATCAGGATAATGTATATGCCATATTGGGATTGGGACAGAAACAGAGCCTCCAGTCATATAAGATGAAGGATATCGATATCCTGAAAAAGCTGGGTGAGGATATCGGGGTCATCTTTTATAATGCCATGCATTACGAGTCCCTGGTAGAGATCGAAAGGATCGAGCGGGAGATGGATACCGGCCGTGAGATCCAGCTTTCCCTGCTGCCCCGGGAGATACCAGATATCAAAGGGCTTGCTGTCCATGGTTTTTTAAATCCCGCAAAAGAGATTGGCGGTGATTATTATGATTTCATACCAATCGATATTAGGCATCAGTATGGTATCGCGATCGGAGATATATCCGGCAAGGGTATCTCCGCAGGCCTTTTAATGTCCATGGTGAAATCAGCTATGTTGATTTTCAGCCAGAAGGAAAGATCACCGAAACAGGTGCTGCTGAAAGTGAATCATCTGCTTCATCAGTATTCGGAAGAAGATAAATTTATGACTCTGCTTTACCTTATCTGGGATGACAGGAATTCTCAGTTAAATTTTTCTTCTGCCGGACATGAACATATCCTTGTGTATAAAAGAACGAAAAAGAGTGTACGCGCTATTCCTTCCGGCGGTACCATGGCAGGGATCTTTCCGGATATCAGTAAAATGCTGAAAGAGAAAGCCATTAAGCTGGATAAAGGGGATAAAGTTCTTTTATATACGGACGGCTGTACGGATGCCCGTAATAAGAAAAATGAGCAGTATGGATTGGATAACTTAATGAAATGTTTTCAGAATAACAGTGATAAGCAGATCAAAGAACTGATCTCTTCTATTAAAAAAGATATTTATCTTTTTATGGATTCCTCTGCCCAATTTGATGATATGACACTGGTAGCCATGGAAGCAGTTTAAATAAGGTATTAAAGTATAGGAATCCTCATTTATTATTTTTATATAATTCTATGGTTTTCAGGCAGTTGTGCCTGTTCCGGCATTTTACAGTTTTCCTTTGCGTAAGTGCTTAAAAAACAATGCAAATTTACTCTTTAAAAACGGTTCCCGATCAGGAAAAATCCCGCGGCTGACATGCCGTACATCTTCGACTGAATAAGAAGCTTCGGGATTATACAGCTTGATAAGGCCGATGATCTTATCCAGATGGGTTCTGTTTAGTATAGTATAGATAACACTGACCTTTCCGGTGCTTCCCCTGGCCTCAATGGATGTTGAGCCATATCCTTTTTTACGTAATACAGTGATCAGCTTTTTTGCAGAACTCTTTGTGATGGTCCGGGTCAGAACGATCCCGATGGCCAGTTTCTCCTCAATGACGATCCCTATATATGTTCCAAAAGCAAAACCGCCGGCAAAAGCAAAATAACAAGCCACATTGGAAATATTATGCATGATCTGGCCCACGGCAAAGATCCATATCAACAGCTCAAAGAAAGCCAGAAGTGGAGCAACCAACTTGTTACCACGGGAGACAAAAATGATCCTTAACGTCCCGATGGTTACATCACAGACCCTGGCTAAAAAGATCAACAAAGGTAATAATACCCAGCGGAATATATCTGTTGTAAAAAATTCATGTGTAAACATAAAATACTTTTAACCCTGAAGCAGGAGATGATGCTGCCTTACGGCTTCTTCATCCTGGGCATTTTTCCAGAGATATCCTTTCATCGAAGATTAAGAAAAAATTTGTTTTACTTATATTAATCGGATACGCATCAGGCTTTCTCTTCTGTTCCGGATATTGATCTCAAGCTTGAAGACGATATCAAGGAACAGGAATCTCCGTTTCTCCTTTTTCTATAATTCTAATGTTTTCAGCCAGTTTGTCAATGGGTTTTTATATATACACCCGGTTTGAGTCAGGCTTACCGGAAAACCAGAACATCATTCCCAATTTCAATATTTCGTTGTTCATAAAAGTATTGTACCTGTCCCGGACCTTTAGAAATTCAAGCTGCCTTTTTAAAAGAGTATTAACCTGCCGTTTTCAGTTTAAAATTTTTTATCAGCTTTTTAGTATAAAAACCCAGGGTTCCATCGCCTATCACTCTTCCATCGATCATTATGACAGGAATGATCTCAACGGCTGAACCGGTTAAAAAACATTCATCAGCATTATAAAGGTCATAACTGCTTAAGCTGGTCTCACAAAATTTAATATTCGTATCATTTAATAACTCAAAGACAGTATTTCGGGTAATACCTTCTAAAATACCATTTTGAACAAGTGGTGTATACGCAATTCTATTTTTAATGATAAAGATATTATCTCCGGTACATTCAGCGACCATTCCATCCTTATTAAGCATAACAGCTTCAAGACATCCTGCCTGTTTTGCTTCGATCTTGGCCATAATGTTATTCAAATAGTTCAATGATTTTATACGCGGATCCAGGCTCTCGACAGAAGACCTTCTGATGGATGAGGTGATGATCCTGATACCTTTTTCATAACATTCCTGCGGATATACATCAATATCACCGACAATTATTATAACCGAGGAATGAGGACATTTACCAGGATCGATCCCCAATGAGCCTTCTCCCCGCGTCACCAGTAATCTGATATAACCATTATTCTTTTCATTCATTTTAACGGCATCCAGAACAGCTTTTTCCATCTCTTTTTTATTTAATGAGACATCCAACAGTATGGCCTTTGCACTTTGATATAATCTTATAAGATGTTCTTTCAATTTAAAGATCTTTCCATCATAGATCCTTAAACCTTCAAAGACACCATCTCCATAAAGAAGTCCATGGTCAAAAACCGATATTTTCGCCTGATCCTTATCATAATATTTTCCATCAATATAGATCTTCATTTTAAATCCTCCATAATTAACTACCCGCTGTAAGGGCAAAAAAAAGCCCGCTTTTTTAGGAGCGGGCTTTTGAATATATTATAAATTATATTATATAATAATTTCTACATACTCCGCTCCTTATTTCTGTAACTGCCAATAATAGCGAATATAATATTAATAACACGTACAAACCTCTAGTCCCTTTTTAATGATAATGTAATGACCCTATTATTACCTGCTGTTGATCCTGCTTTATATATAATTCTAAGATAATTAATGTATTTTCATAGTCAAATGTTTTCCATAAAATATATTTTTATATCTATCGGAAACCTGAATTTAAAGAACCGGGACAGGTACAATACTTTGGAAAAAAGTATTGTACCTGTCCCGGTTCTTTATAGAATTAAAACTTTCATTTGACATTGATATGAAAATAAATATATTAAATTCAGAAATGATTATATTTCTTCTTAAAAAATACATAAAACAGAATATCTTTTAAAAGGGGTATGATGAATGAGTGTCGGTCTTTCCGTAAAGCGTAAGGATGCCCTCTCAAAGGTAACGGGAAAAGAGAGATTTGCTGACGATCACTATTATCCGGAGATGCTCCAGGTTTACACTTTCCGAAGCCCCAAACCTTTTATTAAGATCAAAAAGATCAATATATTAAAAGCCCTGAAGAGTCCCGGAGTCATAAAGATCCTTACACATAAAGATGTACCGGGAAAAAATATCATTCCCCTTGTCTTTAATGATTATCCCTGCCTGGCAGAGAAAGAGGCCAGGTTCCAGGGACAGGCTATCGCCCTGATCGCGGCAGAAAATATTGAAAATGCCAAAAAAGCAGCAGGGTTGATCGAACTTGATTACACTGAAAAAAGAGGGGTCTTCACCACGGAAGATGCCTTAAAAAAAAGGGCTCCCCTGGTCTATGGAAAGGATAATACCTTTAAAAAATATAAAATTATTAAAGGAGATATCCGAAAAGGATTTAAAGAGGCAGATGTAATTGTAAAAAATGACTATTCCACCAATTACCAGGTGCACACATATCTGGAAACACAGGGCGCAGTAGCTATTCCTAAAGGGGATGGCTCAATTACGGTATATGGCAGCATGCAGTGTCCTTTTTATGTTCTTGATTCCGTAAGCAGTGTACTTGGTCTTTCTAAAAACAAGGTCCAGATCATTCAGAGTGCGGTAGGCGGAGGCTTTGGAGGCAAAGAGGATGTTCCCTCTATCGTAGCTTCCCATGCTGCTCTGGTCACTTATCACACCGGCAGGCCGGCCAAATTGATCTATAACCGTGAAGAGGATTTCTCTTCAATGAGCAAAAGACACCCCGCTGTAATAAAAGTAAAATACGGGGCCAAGAAAAACGGGCTGATCACAGCGGTTGATATCACCTATGTCATAGATGGAGGAGCTTTTTCTACCTTAAGCCCCATTGTATTATGGAGGGGAACGGTCCACGCAGCCGGTCCCTATGCAATAGATCATGTCAAGATACGGACATATGCAGTTGCAACCAATAAAGTCCCCTGCGGTGCTTTTAGGGGATTTGGCCAGCCGCAGGTAAGTTTTGCTCAAGAATCCTTAATCGACGAACTGGCTCTTAAATGCGGGATCACCCCCGCAAAAATACGGGAACTGAATGGCTTGAAAAAAGGACTTAAAACAGCAACCGGATTTAAGACTCAGGTAAAAGGTGTTCCGCCGGTATTGCAGGCTGTTATGAAAAGTTCAGGATATAATACAAAATATACTTCATTTAAAGAACAGAATGGCAGGATAAAGAAAGGGATCGGTTTATCGATCTCTTATTATGGAGTCGGGCTTGGTGCGGCCGGGAAACATCTTTCAAAGGCCGGGGCTTTTATCCAGGTCGAAAATGACGGGAGTGTCCGGCTGGCATTCGGAAACACTGAAATGGGCCAGGGAGCAAAAACAGTTCTGGCT
>Ga0180007_10004952_pt1 | contig 13843 bp, 6 predicted proteins | sample MM_PC_MetaG_FD_121122 | JGI IMG/M metagenome (GOLD analysis project Ga0180007, IMG submission 121122) | Groundwater microbial communities from the Aspo Hard Rock Laboratory (HRL) deep subsurface site, Sweden - MM_PC_MetaG | ecosystem: Environmental > Aquatic > Deep subsurface > Groundwater... | reverse complement strand
TTTCGAAACGCTTCTAGCGTTTCTCACGTTCTACAATGAAGTCAGAATCCATCAAGGAATTAACTATAAAAGACCAAAAGACAAATTTTTCATTTAAATGTGACATTTCACTGTCTTAGGTCAGTTGAGAGTGATATACTAATTCGTATTTTTTTGCTGAATAACTCGTAGATTAATTTCTTAAGTATTTTAAGTATTAATAGAACCTATAAATTAAGCCTATTCTAAAGAAGGACGTATAACCCAAATAAGGCTATAAAAATCACTGTTCCTAGCGTTGTTAAACTCGCAGAAAGCTTATCATTAAAATTGAACTCTATGGCTAATGTTGTATTCATAAAAGCAGAAGGCATAAACCCTAAAAGTACAAAAATAAAAAGATTGTCTTTTGAGAGAATAAATGCTAAAACTAGCGCAATTAATGGAGCCAATATCATCTTAAAAAATAGCTGTTTGAATAGTTTCCAATTTATCAACTTAAAATCAACGCTAGTTCCTATAATAAAAATCGCTAAAAAAGTTGAAAAAGATGCTATCTGTGAGAATACAAATGGTAATTTAAATTTAAACTGAGCCAGAATAAATACTAATATCATAATCCATAAAAAAGGTTTTTTGAGGAATTGATTTGATAGTGTGCCTTTACTTAAATAATTATTACTAAGATAAAGACCTATTGAGTACCTGTATATTAACATAAAAAAAGAAAATACGCCTGCAATAACCGCCCCTTCTTCTCCGAATAAAGAGTATGAAATAGGTATTCCTAAGAATGCCACATTTCCAAATGCAGAACATAAAAACAGAGCAGCTTTATCTTTATTTGAAATATTTAGTTTTTTGATTATAAAATACATTACTATTATAAGCGACAAACCTATTATTATACTTGATATAGCGTAATTCATTAGAGATGCGATATTCTTGCCTGAAACCGATATATATACTATCAATGGAAGACCAAAATAAATCAAATATTTGTTCACGTAAGATCGATATTTGATTATGTTTCTGAAACAGTATTTCAGGAGTATCCCAAGAATAAATGTTCCGACTAAAAATAATTCTTTCATATAAACATAATTTATTAACAGTTATTTAAAATATTTGTTTTCAATTAAAACCTGTAGATTAACGTAAACCTTAATCAATTTATATTTCAGAAAAACCAGTTTTTTTTCTTTCGAGACTTGTTTTTACCAGCCCATAAAACAATGGTGCTGGTTTTAAAAATCCAGATTTTAACTCAGGATGACCTTGACAACCGACAAAATAAGGATGAGAAGGAAGTTCCATAAATTCACAAAGTTTTCTATCAGGCGACATCCCTGAAAAAACAACACCTTTTTTTTCTAGTTGTGCAATATAATCAGGATTTACTTCATAACGATGCCTATGTCTTTCAGAAACACTAATTGCTCCATATAGCTTAAATATTTTTGAGTCTTTTTTAAGAATTGCAGGATAAGTACCAAGTCTCATAGTTCCACCCATTTCAGAAATCTTTTTTTGCTCAGGAAGAATGTCAATAACAGGGTGTTTTGTTTTTGGATTAATCTCAGTTGTGTTAGCATTCTTTAAACCACAAACATTTCTTGCAAACTCAACAATTGCAAGTTGCATACCATAACATATTCCAAGGAAAGGAATATTATTTTTCCGACAATACTTTATTATCTCAATCTTACCCTCTACACCTCTGCCACCAAAACCTCCTGGAACAATGACACCATCAATATCTTTTAGATGACTCTTAATATTTCTTATATTTTTCATATCAGTTGTTTCAACAAAAACTGCTTTAACCCCGCATTTCAAATGAGCACCACAATGATTCAAAGCTTCAATAATGCTAGCATAAGAATCTTCAAGAGTTGTGTATTTACCGCAGATTGCAATGCGAACAGTTTTCTTTGCATAACCCATATTCTTAACAAGCAAAGACCATTTTTTAAGATTGGGTTCAACTTTTATATGTAGACAATTTTTTAAAATCTTTGAAACCCCTTCTTTTTCAAAAATAATAGGTATTTTATACACATTGTCAACATCAAGACCTGTGATTACTGCTTCTTTTTTTACATCACAAAAAATTGCAATCTTTTCTTTTATCTTATCTGAAAGAATCTCAGAACAACGTCCAATTATAATGTTAGGAACAATACCTTTTTCTCGTAGCAAGTTAACACTTTGCTGCGTAGGCTTGCTTTTTTGCTCATGAACTCCATAAGGAACAGGCACATAAGTTAGGTGTGCATACATGACATTTTTAATTCCCACATCTCGCTTTAACTGTCTTGCAGCTTCAATGTACAACTCATTTTCAAGATCTCCAACAGTACCGCCGATTTCAATCAGTAAGATATCTGCTTTTTCTTCTTTAGCAATACTAAACCACCATTCCTTTATAAGACCAGTAACGTGTGGTATGAATTGAACTGTTTTGCCTAAAAAATCACCTTTACGTTCTTTTTTTCTTATTACATCAAATACTTTACCCATAGTCAGGTTCCAATTGAATTTACAAGAAACGCCTAAAAATCGTTCGTAATGACCAAAGTCCATGTCTACTTCACCACCGTCTTCTAAAACAAAGACTTCTCCATGTTCAATAGGATTCATAGTCCCAGGGTCAACATTCAGATAACCATCACACTTTACAGGTATAACTTTGTATTTTGAAAAAAGAAGATTTCCAATACTTGCACACGCGACACCTTTACCAAGTCCGGAAAGAACGCCACCAGTAACAATTATGAATTTGGTCTTTGGCATAAAAACTAACACCTAAAGAAATATTTAAATATTGTTGTGAAAAAAAATAGTTGTTCTACAACTTATTTGATTAATTCTTATTCATCCTTAATCCAAGTCATGAATAATGTAAATATACCACCTATTATAATCATGATAATTAAAGCAGATTTTTCTTTCAATAAAAATAACAATGCTACAAGTGCTGCGGTTGTAAAAAAACGAGCAATATTAAGTGTTGCTTCTCTGGCAAAAATTATGTTGCTAATGCCTCTTTTTTTTGAATTATTATAAAAACTGGTTTGAAAAGGGATGTTTAAAAGTGAATAAGTGAGTGCTCCAAAACCTTGAACAATAGCGATATAAGAAATTGATTTAACAATGGTTCTGATAATCATAGTCAAGGAATGAGTAATTGCACCAATGTTCAAAAATTTTTTTTTGTTTAGTTCAGTGATTTTTTTCCCAACATAATAAGTAAAGAATGCAGTGATTGCATTAGAAATGGTGAATAAACCACCCATTTCCGTAAGTTTTATTGCAAGGATGTAAAGAAGAACTGGCCAAAATATTCTTGCTCCAAAATCTCTAACACCTTCAGCAAAATAAGGCAGATTTTTTTTTACATTTATTTTGGACAAAAAACTTTTAATATTGAAAGTGAAAGGTTCATGAACTTCGCCGGAGAAGAATAATGGAATGATTGATATGCATAAACAACTAATTATTATAATAAATAATTTTTGAAAAGAAAACAAACTAATCATGAATGCTCCAAACAAAGGACCAATTATTGAAAATAATATTCCCAAAGCCTGAATTATTCCAATCTGTTTAGAAGAGGACTCTTTTTTTGAGACACTAGCAAAATCCACGTGAAAACCCATCCAGTAAAAAGCATCGCTTATCGACGCTATTAGTGCAAAAATAATTAGCACTAACATTTTATTATACAATAATAAAAGATAATCTGTGTTGTACAAACCCAAGAAATAAAAAATGAGCAACGGAATGCTTAGAACAATACTGTGTTTAACTCCTTTTTGAGATGTAAATTTTAAAGCCCCATAACATAAAAAAACAGACAAGAAACTATGGACTAAAAAATAAATCATTACTTCCACTAAAGAATAATTTTTTTGAAGAAAAAATATGGGTATAAAAATAGCTATTGTAGAGACTGCAAATGATCTGATTGCATGAGTCAAGTATAACTCATTGATTTCTTTTTTTAAGAAATACTCAAATTTTTGATTGATTCTATGAAACATCGAAATCAAAACCCTTTATTTCTTTATCTTTTTCATCATTCGATTCGTCTAATTCATTCGATTGTTTATTCAATGCTTTATCAATAAGATTTTCATCAACACCGTTTTTTAGCATCCAATCCTTTAACTGCTCTTTGCTATAACCCTGCTTTGAATATTGAGTTATGTAATCTTGTATTTCAAGTAATTTCTGATCACGAAGAACAGAAGCCATAATTGCATCAACATTTGGCTGTTTAAATCCTCGACTTAATAATTGTGATCTTATATTTTCTTCAGCTAATCCATCAGATAAAAAGTCAAGTATGTACTTGCCAACAACTTGTTTTTCTTCTTCTTTAAACTCGTTTAGTTCTTCTTGAGTGTTAATTGCTTTTTGTGTTTCGGATTTCACAATATTTTCTTCTTTGGCATAAATAAGAATCGCTACACCACCACCAAGAAGAATGATTGTTGCAATTATTGCCCATACAAATGCAGGAATCTTTTTTACTTCCACAGCTTTTTCAATAATTGTCGGTCCGCATTCATTACTACAGATTTCTCCGCAGTCCACTCCTTCTTCACCTTCATCTCTTATGCCATTATTACAACCAGGACAAGGTATGCAAGATCCTCCGCAGTCTACTCCTTCTTCAAAGCCGTTTTGTATGTTATCATCACAAGTGAATATTTCTTTGCAAGGCTTACATGGTCCGCCACAATCCTTTTCTTCTTCACCATAATTCATGATGCCATCAGTACACGAAGGTATGTGACAAGCAGAGCATGGTCCGCCACAGTCAACACCTGCTTCTCCTTGATTTCGTAATCCATCATGACAAGTTACACATGGAGGGCATGGTCCACCGCAGTCAACACCGATTTCTCCTTGATTCGAGATATTATCGTTGCAGCTTATTTTGGGGGTATATAAGAAGCTGCTGCCACTAGAACTGCTAGATCTACTAGAACCACCAGGGTCGGTGCTGTCATCATCGTTATCGTTGTTTACACTGCTGGTATTTCTCACTAAGATAAATACTGAGAAGTTATCAACCACAGTGTAAACTAACTTTCTATTCGAATCAACACTGCTTAAAACCACGCCTCCGTCACTATAATTTATTGTGTTTGTTGTTTTATCATAACTAAATTTGAATATTTCAAGATTTGAAGCTGAACTATAACTTGAATAGTTAAATGCAACAGAGTAGTTTCTTGTTGAACCACTATTCATTTCAAGGACAAATGCTTCTAAAGGTTTGTAAATTTTACCACTACCAATACTTTTGTTAGCGTTTGAAATTGAGTTATTGTTCTTCTTTCTGAAAAATATGTTCATACTGTTTGCTTCTGAGATGTTTAGATTATCTGACCATACAGAATATTTATCCATCTCATAATACACTGTGTAAAATTGGTCTTTTGGAATTGTCAGGCTGCTTAGTGTTGATGTACTGCTCATTGTATATGCGGAGACAAGGCTGCCATTATACCAGTACTCGACATTTGTTGCATGACTACTGTTCAAGTTGTTTGTAACTGTTTCGGTTTGATATACTGTTAAATTAAATGCTTTTGTAGTTGTTAAGACAGAATCACTAATAGTTACATTTAATGAAATGTTTTCATTTGGAGTTAACCACTGAAGCAAGCATTTTTTATTTCCAACATAACTAATATTCAAATAACTTGGCTCTACGAAGCAGTTGAAATTCGAATCATTGTGGGTATCTGAATCATTAAACGTTATGAGCACACTATACAAAACATTTTCCCAGGCAGCGCTAAGATTGGTTGTGGTAATAATTGGTGCTCTATCAGTCACAAAGACATTGTAGCTGCCGGTATTTTGAGTGTTGTAAGCTTTATCTCTTGCATACCAAGTATAGGTTATTGTTTGATTAGGTTTTAATAAATATGAGGGAATTGTTACCTGCCAAGCATCTGCATAATCCCAAATATCTTCTCCTTCGATTTGTGAAGCTGTATAATTAACATATGAGCCATTAGCGTTGTGTTTGACCCACACAGAATCTAAGCCAATAACTTCTTCCCAGTAAATTTCTAATTGTATGCTGTCATTGTCATAAATAGTTCTATTAGGTCTGACTGTTCGACTAAATGCTCTTGGATAATCTTTATCAACATAGAACCAATAATTACTCGTTGTGATGTTTGAATTATTATTTATCACTTGAACATTTATTGTGTAGTTTCCATTTGAAAGACTTGACACATCAACAGTTTCAGTCCATACAAGACTGTTTCTCATACTGTTACTAGTATTGGTGCTGCTCAATATTGTTTGTCCTGAGCTGTTTGTTATGTTGTAGCTTGCATTTGTGAGAAGAGTTGCTCTGATTGTTAAGTCAAAGTTTTCTCCAAAGTAACTTCTGGAAGGACTAGTAACAACATTCAAACTTGGGACTGTATTATCAACAATCATAACAACTGATTCATTTCTTGTTCTGCTGTAAATATCTGTTGCACTTATTATTAATTCAAAAACTCCTTTTAAATTTGAAAGGTCAAGACTTATATTTCCTGAGACACCAACAATCCCGCTGGTGTTAAGAGTTCTATTATAATATTCTCTTAGTTCATATCTTGCAGTGTAGTTGCTTGCATCTGTTATTAGCACATTTGCTGTTATCAGTGAGTTTACTAAGGAGTTATTTTCAGGACTTGTAATGTTTATTTCTGGTGCACTGTTATCCTTAATAAAACTCACGTGTGTGTTTTGGCTGCTGCTTTGTTTATTGTTTGCACCATCTTTACAAATCACATATACATTGTGTGCTCCTTCATTAACATTTGCGATGTTACAGGTTTGTATTCCGACACCGTTAATATTTGTATTATTACATAGCGTTGTGTAATTATAAGCTCCTTGTCCTGGTTCTGCATAATCAACATCATACAATGACCACACACAAGATAGGCTTTCTTCACCTGTAAGATTAATTATTGTTGTACTTGAAACTTTTGTATCTAAGTATCCATCACTTCCATTAGTGTCATTTCCAACACTAACAACAGTTACTGGATTTGGTGTTGATGCGTCAAGATATATTATTCCATCACTATAAGCAGTCTCTGAAGGTCCTCCAATATTATTATATGCTATAACACTTAAATAGTATATATCTTCGTCTTCTAAATTAAGGTTTCTAAATATTGCTGTTGCTTCTGTTGTTTGAGTCCACCCAACAACATCTGTTTGACCGGGGCTGGTTCCAAGAGCATATGTGTAATATCCAACACCAGAATCTAAGTCTTGTACAGGAATCCAAGTAAACATTAAATCAGGACTGTTTGTAACCGTTCCTTGATCAGTTATTGTTACACTTGGCGGAGGTGTAGTATCTACTTTTAGATTATTGACTTGGTTTCCAGAATTGTAAATATTAACATTTCCTGCAATATCATAAACCCATAATTCAAATTTATAACAAGTTCCATCTTCAAGTCCGTTATATACATAATTGGCAGTTCCTGAGCTTGTTGTTAATGATACATTGGTTAGCAGAGCAGCGCTGGAATAGCCACCACATTGTGCGTTTTGGCTTAGATTGGCGTATTTCACCCTTATTTCAGCGTTCCCTCTGAGTCCAGACAAAGTATCTGTTCCAGTGCCGTAAATTATGGCGATACTAGGCACTGTTAGGCTTCCGGCGTTGTACTGAATAGTACCATTAACAGGTTTAATGGTATCTATTTTTACTGCGCTGCTGCTATACCAAATGCTTGATAATTCATTTAATGAATAGTTACTGTAAGCTTTAACACTCACATAATATATTTGCCCATCTTCAAGATTAAGGCTTGTTATTTCGATTGCATTATCTTCTGTTAAATCGTTTGTTAAAGAGTTCCAGCCCTCAAACGGATACCTTGCAGTTCCTACAGCATACTTATAACTTGCAACTCCACTCTCTAAATCCGTAAAGCTCCAATTTGCTGTGATGCTCGCATTGTTGTTTGACCAAAGATTTCCGCTATTAATTATAATGCCATTGAAAACAGGTGCGGTTGTATCTTCGTAAAGTATCATTCCACTACTTGCAACATCAAAATTTCCAAATTCATCTATTGCTTTGATGTTTATGTAATAAACTGTTCCAGGTGTTAAGTTGAGTTGTGTTGTTGTTGTGTTTGTTGCTTGCCCAACATTTGTCCAGTTCAGTACATTATTATAATATCCTTCTGTCGGATATTTCTTTGTTCCAACACAATACTCGTAATGGTCGAATCCAAAGGTTGTTGTGAGATCAGTCCAGTTTGCATAAATTTCTGTGCTACTAGTGGTCGAACCGATTGTGTCAACTCTTGTTATGTCAGGTGCCACAGTATCTGCTGTGAAGTTTTCTTTTATTTCAGAGTTTGTCCAACCAACACTGTCTGCTGCAGTGAATGTTAAGTTATAGATTGAATCAACCAAATTGATATTTACATTACAGGTTTTTTGTGTATTTGTGCCTGTGCAACTGATTTCCTCTCCAAAAGTCCAGTTATTGTTGTATAGCCCATTGTTTGTTGTGTGATAGATTGTTTGGTTGTTTCCAGTAATGTTTAACACTATGCTTGACTCATTAACTTTATAGTTATCTGTAATGATAAACTCTATATTTTTGTAACTAGTTGTTGAATAGTTTGGTATTCCTGAAATATCTATTTCGGGAACTGTTAAGTCTGAATAAATTGTTATTTCGTTAGATTCTATTCCTGTCAAACCGTATCTTGAGCCTGTTAATGTTATCTTGTTCAAACCTAAGAATAAATTGTCAATTGTTATATTGAACCAGCCTTTTGGATATGTTGTATTGTAAACTCTAAGCGTGGTGTCAATAGCAATTGTAGTTGTTAGGTTTTCTTCAAAGCATACTTGTACATAATATTGGTTTTCACCAGTTCCCCAATCATTCGTTTGGTTTTGTATTGTGTATCTTGAATAATATGTTTTGTTGTGATTTGAGAATTCAACATATTGACCAACAACAAAGCTTTCATTCAATGTTTTGTTTATGTATATACAACTTTCACCCATAGTTACTTCTTGTCGCACACTAGTTGTTGTTAAGCTAATTGTTGAGTCTTGTATACTTGTCGTTGTGAATGTTCTTGGAACTCTTTCACCTTGTATTATTGTAGCTGTGACTAAAGTGTTATTTTTACCTATTAATCCTATTATGTTTATTGTATTGTTATTTAGAACAGTTGGTGTTGTCCAGATTTTTGGCTTTATTGGAGTATTGTTGATGTTTATGATTCTTTGTTCACTATTGTTTATGTTTTCAAAACTATTTTCACACCTAATTTTCCATGTTATTGTTTGATCAACTAGATTTGTGAGTGTAAAGTTTTCAACTTCTCCAACAATAACGCTTTTACTGGTGTTATATATGTTGTTTAAGTATAATGAACAGTTGATATCTGCGTCAAATAAGTCTGTTGTGTTGAATGATATTGTTAGATTTCTTGTTGTTTCTTCTAAATAATTGTTTTCTGGCGATATCAATACGAGTCCAGGACTGTTCGTGTTTACTTGGAGAACTATTTCTGGAGATACTGTTTCGTGGTTGAAATCATCACTTACGCTGATACTGATATTGTAATATCCGTTCTTCAAGTTTATTTCAACAGCACAATCTTTTGATATTCTAGAACCATTGCAGGTTATGCTGCTATCGTTATATTCAACAAAACTTGTGCTGTTAGTAACATTTACTATGATTGTTGAGGTTTTTACTGCATAATCATCTGTTATTGTAAAATTGATTGTAAGTGTGTTTCTGTTTGTTGTTGAGGGTATTTCTGTAGTGTTTATTTCTGGGTTTATGTTATCATAATAAACGCTTTTTTCTTCTGATTCTACCCCATCATTTCCAAACCTGTTTCCTCTTACAGTTATTGTGTTGTTTCCTTCATGTAAATCTATTGTTATGTTGAACCAACCTGTTGGTTTTGATTGATTATAGATTTTTATTGTTTCGCCTGCAATAATAATGCTTTCAACTGCTGGTTTAATCGTTACTTTATTATATGTTGCGTCGTGTACTCTTGTTCTTAATATTTCATATCTTAAATAGCTCGTTCTATTATGATTTTCAAACTCTATAAACCTGCCTACTGTAAAAAGTGCTCCATATGCAGCTCTATTGATTAAGAATGTTGTCTCATTCCAAACACTGTATATTTCTGCTTCGCCATGTTTTGTTGCTGTTTCATTTGTTATTTGACTTTGGGAATAACTTTCTAGGCCTGTTTGTGATGCATAAACTGTGACGTTGCTATTGCTCTTGTTGACATATCCATACACTTGTATTTGACTATTGTCAGTTTTTGTTGTTTCAAGGTTGTATCTTGGTTTGTTTGGTGCAACGCTTACAATAACTGTTTTTGTTTCACCGTAACCAGTGTTTCCTGCATCATCTTGGCATCCAAAATACCATTCATGTGCACCGTCAGTTGTTATTGTATATGGAAATATTTTTGAGCTTCCTTCACCCACTTGTTGAGTGCTTTTAATTGTCCCATCGATATAAAGGCCACAGGTCATTGTTGAATCAACATTATCAGATACGCTTGTGAGATTGAATAATAGTTGATTCGTGTTTGTGTACTCTGTATTGTTTGCAGGTTCACCAGCATAAACTATTGGTGCAGTATTATCAAATAATAATGTTTTATTATTGATAATTTCTGTGTTGCTTGCGTTATCTGTTGAATAATATCTAAAATATATTGTTCCTTGATTAAATAAAAGCACTACGCCGGTGAATAATTCGTCTGGTGTGCAAGCGTCATCTGTGGAATTTAAGCAATAATATGTTTTGTTTACACCACTTACAGGTATTACGCCGTTTGTATCGTTTGCAATTAAAGTTATTGATGGATATGTTGTTGATCTTGTCCATCCTGTGGGTGCGTCGTCTGTCGTTGTTGGTGCTGTCGTGTCTACTTTTATTACTCTTGTTTCACTTTTATTAGTATTTCCTGCTAAATCTTGGCATTTCACGCTCCAGTTATGTGTGCTTTCTGTAAGGCTTGTTGATGTTATGTTGGTTATGATTCCTGTTGTTACTGTTTCATTTTGTTGGTTTGTAGTTTTGTCTATTATGAGTGTACAATTTAGTGTGTTTGATAAAGTATCATTTGAGTAAAATGAAAATATTGCTTCGTCGTTATTTGTCCAAGTATTGTTTTCCGGTGTTTGTATTGTTAGTTCAGGTTTTGTTAAGTCTATCCTGATTGTTGTGCTTTGAATTGTTTCATTGTTGCTTGCATTGTCTGTTGAATAATATCTTAAGTAGTTTATTCCTTCTATTGTTAGTGCAATTGCTGCAGTATATTCTGTGTCTGGTGTGCAAGTGTTGTCTGTGTCGTTACAGTAATAGGTTTTGTTTATTCCACTAACTGCGATTATGCCATTTGTATCATCTGGTGTGAGGGTGATTGTTACGCTTTCATTTGTCCATTCGCTCGATGCATCATCTGTTGTTGTTGGTGCTGTCGTGTCTATTCCTATGCTCCTGTTTTCTGAGTATAAGCCGTTTCCCGTTTCATTTATGCAGAATATTGTCCAGTTGAACAGTCCTTCCGGTATGGTGTCATTTGCGTAAATTGTTGTTTGTGTGTTGTTTTGTGTTGTAGTGTTTGTTCCATAATCTAAGTCGTTAATATATAGTGTGCAGTTAGCGGTTGTTGCGTCTCCTGTATAGTTGAATATGAATGCTATTGTGTTGTTTGTTCCATTTGTCCAGATGTTTGTTTGTGGTGAGAGAAGATTCACATTATTTATTGGTGCTGCAAGTGCTAAGTAAATTGTTAGAAGTATTGCGATTACTGTAATTGTTATTTCTAACATTCTTTTTCCTTTGCGATTGTTTTTATTCATTTGATGTTTACCATGAGTGCTGTTCCTATTTTCATGATGTTTAGTTTTTCTCGATACATTTTTATCAGGTCTCGCACAGTACCCATTTCTATGTCGAAATTTTTTGATATTGAGGTATAAGTCTGATTATGATTATTTATTAGAAATTCAATAAACTCTTCTTTCGATGGTATTATGTTAAATCACCACAAATTTTCCTTGTTCACAAGTGTTTATTCTTTCTTTTGCTCAAAAAAGCTTATTTTGACTTATTTTTGCTTTTTTAAGCTTTTTTATGCTTGTGAACAATTATTTTTTGTAATTTTAATAGATTAAAATACTATTTAAATCTTTCTATTACTTAGAGTTCTTGTTAGAAACTCAATCAGAAAGAAGCATTTGTTTTTTTTATAACAATTTTTTATAACAATTTTATAGAATTAGATTAAAAATTGTGCTGAAGATATGAAATCCATCAAAACCAGGAATTGGAAGCATGTTAAAAATAAATAAGAACATGTTTATTTTAGAAGTCAATACCAATATCTGATGAATGTTCGTTTTCAGTTTAAAATTCTTATAAACATACCATGAACTCAGCCATATGAGAAGATTAATTCCCGGCCCTGCAAATGCAATTAGTCCAGGTATTATAGGCAAAGAATTAATTCTTGCAAGGCAAAGAGTGTTAGTACAACTCCATGAAACATAAGCTGGAACAATAAATAAAAAACGAGAATTGAAGAGTTTCAAGATAACAGCTATTAAAAGCCAAGTATAAGCTGCATGAAATGTTGCATTCATCCCAAAAGCCATAGCTATAAACTTATGTCCAAATTCATGAAGAATAACTGCCGGGGCTGTGACGATTATTGCAAATTTCAAATTGCTCATAGAAGATTTTTGGTAATAAGAAACAGGATCTGCAGAATAATCAATTCTAGGTTTGAAGAAATCTTTGAACACGAAACCTATCGCTACAGTCATAACAATTATATCAAATAATTCGAATATTGTGAAAAACATGATTTTTAAGAGGGAAAGTCTTTTTTTAAATGTTTTGAAATCGAAAATTATATATATTTGTTATTTTAGAATAGTTCTATAATTGTTTTGAGGTCAGCAAAAATAAATTTTTTGGACTTAAAAATTGAAAAACGATTGTGAGGTGTTTGTTAATGAAAAAAATATTTCAAATTTTTGCTTTGATGTTAGTAATTCTGTTGGTGTCTGGTTGTTATGCTAATCAACCTATACCTCGAAGAGTTGTTGAACCTGGTGAACCTGGTACGCCTATTGAACCTGTTGAACCTAATGAACCTGGTACGCCTATTGAACCTGAAGAACCTAGTGAACCTGGTACGCCTATTGAACCTGTTGAACCTAATGAACCTGGAGATAGTTTAGCTACAATGCAGGCTGTCTTGGAAATGTTGAATAATTGTGAACCAAGTGGTCAATATTTGGTGTATAATGAGAATAGCAGTGCTTATGGATTTACTGGCAATTCTATTTGTGGTAATCAAATCTGCATATTTGGCTATGGGGGAATTGTTATTCCTAACACCGATTATTTTAACTATGACGTTAATAGTTTACTTGCTTGCAACGCTCCTTTGGAATATGGTTCTGGAGTGATTGATTATGTAGAAGGTGCTAAATTAATTGCTCAGTATTACTGTTGCTCCCCTTAATTTTTTTTATTTTTTTACATTTTGTTCTCAGAACACAACTTTTGTAAACAGGTTTGTTTAGACAATTATTTTTGGCATGTTCAACAAGTAATGCGTGATACTCATTGAAGAGTTTAATATCTCTTTTTATTTTTTTGAAAAGGTTCTGTAGAAACCCTTAATTTTAGAAAGTTATAAATAGCACCTTATCGTCATTAAGTTTGTGTTTTAGCGACGATAAAACGAGGTGCTATTTACAATGAGTGTGATTCAATACAAGTTCA
>Ga0180007_10004951_pt1 | contig 13848 bp, 5 predicted proteins | sample MM_PC_MetaG_FD_121122 | JGI IMG/M metagenome (GOLD analysis project Ga0180007, IMG submission 121122) | Groundwater microbial communities from the Aspo Hard Rock Laboratory (HRL) deep subsurface site, Sweden - MM_PC_MetaG | ecosystem: Environmental > Aquatic > Deep subsurface > Groundwater... | reverse complement strand
TATATTGGCGAACGGCGAGGACGAGTTAGCCGGGAAATCGATATTACACCGGATGCAAACGGCCGGCCGCAATACGAATACACCGAAGATCGCAAGCAGAAGAACTTCGACCGGGAAGCTCAGGATTGGCTCAAAACCACACTCCTGGACGTGCTTCAAAACACCACGCTGGCCGCCCCGCAGCGGGCTCGGCGCATCTACAAACAGAAGGGTACCAACGGTATTCTGACTGAGGTCCGCCGAATCGACAGCGACTACGTACGCAAGTTTTACCTCCTGGAACTCCTGCGGCAGGAAGAGTTCTCCCAGGAGGAAACCGGCCGCGTGCTGGCTTCATTTGGTCGCCTGATAGATTCGGACTACGAAAAGGCGGAGTTACTGATCGAGGCTTCTGATTTGCTCGAGCGCTACCCCGACCTGACGACGGAATACGTGGAAGCGGTACAATCCATCGACTCCGACTACGAAATGCGCCGTGCCCTCAGCGAAATCCATATTCCCCAAGCTAATTTCGCACCGACAGTCGCGGCGATACTGGATGCCACCGAATACCTTGAGTCAGACTATGAGAAGGCCGAGTTGCTCATTTCCCTGGCGTCTTACGCACAGGAGTCGGAAGCGCTGCAAAAGGCCTACGTAACTTCATTGCGGGACATTTCCTCTGATTACGAGAAACGCCGCACCCTCGATGCCTTCAGCGACCGCCGCAAACTCGATCCCGAGGTAGCCGCCATGGTCCTGGAGATGGCCAGGGATATTTCGTCGGATTACGAGCGGGCCGAACTGCTTATCAATCGTTCCCGTGACTGGCGCGATGAACCGGCCCTGCAAATATCGGTTCTGCGGGCTGCCGACGATCTGAGCAGCGACTACGAAACCCGTCGCGTCCTCTCTGAACTGGACCTGTCGTGCGAGTCCGACCAGCAAACCCTTGATGCCTACTTCGGCATCATTCACCGACTGTCATCGGACTACGAGTCGGCCGAAATGCTGGTCGACTGGGCCGAATGTGCCGCGGTCAGTCCGGCAGTGCGTGGCCGCTATCTCACGGTGCTCAACACCCTGTCGTCGGACTATGACAAGAAGCGCGTCCTCTTTGAGGTGCTCGCCGTCGATCACCCCAGTGACACGCTGTTTGCGGACCTCATCCCCTGTGTGGATCGAATCTCATCCGACTATGACAAACGGGAAATCCTCCAGAAGCTTATCCGTCAATACCGGGGCAACCGGAGTATCGAGGATCGCCTGCTGCAGTCCATCGACAATATCGACTCGGACTATGAGCGCGGCACCCTCCTGGATGAACTGGTGGGAAAAGGCAGCCGACGCAGGTATCGTGAATAGCGCTCCGGATCAGGCAGAAACTCTAAGTATGCACAGCAGACCGTCGCCTCGACTAGCTATTGGGGCGACGTTTGCTTCCGGTGATTCTCCCGACAAGAAGCAAGGCCACGGCCGAAAGCAGTATGGGCAGTATGTCCGCATAATGCGGGCCGAGCACAAAGCGCAAACCCGCAACTCCCCTGTCGGTCAGCACGGTGCCCCACACCTCTCCCGACGTAAGTTTCCCCAGCACTGCCGTGCTTCCGCCCAGAAGAATCGCTGTCAGGGCCGCCGGACGCGTAACACCCAGGCGTCGCCGCCAGAAAGAGGCCAGCACCGGAAGTGCCACTCCGCCCGCAAACACCGTGTAACCCAACAGCAGCGATGATATGATCCCGGGCTGGCCTACGGCTATTCCCCAGGCGATCAGCCCTATGACCGGGATACCAATACGTGACAACAGTAGTTGCCGGGACTCCGGCAGACCTCCAAGCGGCGCTGCCACGTTGCGGGCCAGGATAACCGATGCCGACATCAGACAGGTGTCGGCCGAGGACATCACCGCCCCCAGAAACCCGGCGATCACAATCCCCCTGAGCCCGATCGGCACCGTCCGCATGGCAATCTCCGGCAGGGCGGCGTCCGGCACCAGGTCCGGAAAGACTCCGCGCGCCAACACCCCGAGCAATGCCAGACACAGCGATAGCGGCGCCACGACCCCGGCGGCAATCAGCGTCGCCCGCCGCGCCGAGTTGTTGTCCTTCGCACACAGCACCCGAGAATACATGTCGGGACCCGCCAGGTACGGAAGCCCGACAACCAGCGGATAAAACACCAGCAGGTCGTACCAGGTAAATGAATTGGAAACCGGAAATCGCAGGTGTGCCGACGGCACCTGGGCGACAAACGTGTTTGAACCGAAACCGACAATTGACAGAAACACGAAGGCCAGAGCCACAGCGGCAAGAAAAAACCCAAACTGCCAGAGGTCGGTACGCAGTATCGAGTGCTGCCCCCCAAGAAGCGTATACACCACAAACACGGTAGCCACCGCCGCCAATCCAACCTGGAAGTCAATCGGCAACACGGCGCTGAGTAAACGGCCGGCGGCGATCATTTGCGCCGCGATCACTCCGCACCAGGCAACCGCGATCATTATCCCGGCCAGGACACTGGCACTATCGCCGTATGCCTGCCGGAGGATGTCAGGCAGTGTATACACGTTGAGTGATCGTATACGGCCGGCCAGAAACAGACCAAATGGAACCAGCGCACAGGCCCCGATCAGCGTCCACCATGCCCCCGTCAGACCATTCTGATACCCCAGACCGATCAGACCGAGAGTTGAGGACGCCCCGAAAATCGTCGCCACCAATGAGATCGCAATGTGACCGATGCCGCCAGATCGGCCGGCCACCCAGTAGGAATCGCGGTCGTGACTCCGATGCCGCCATCCGGTGACTACCAGGATCGCCAGCGAACAGGCCACCACCACCGCATCAACAATCCACGCGCTGCCCATCCAGCCAAGTAATAGCGTGGACGCGCTCAAGTCCACCGTTTTGGTTGGCGACCGTAGCCGTTTTGCAACCCGCTGTCACACACTGGTGAGTTGCCCCCGTAACTTCGATCTCAGGAGGTCCCCCCGAACCAAACTAGTCCAACCGTACCCGATCGACCTCTGCCAGACAGGTCGATCGTCCCCCGGCCTCGGAATGATCCACCACCCACCAGTCGTCCTTGAACTGCAGCGAGGGCTCCTCCATGCGACAGGCCGCCTCCCCCGCCCCCATTCCTTTCATCTCCAGACTAACGCGACGGTTTGACTGCATGGCAATCTGGATGAGAATGGTGGAGAGGAATTCTGATAGATCATCACTGTGATCGGAATCAGCCTGAACCATGTCCACTATCCGGGTGACTTTCTCGACCGGAAACGCCTGCCGCACGCAGATCTTCGACGTTAGCTTATGAATTGTGTCGGCGTATTTGGAGTTCACTCGTCGAGCCAGCAGCGTGAGCGCCACAACCAGAACGACCGCTTCGTCCATAGACATGCCGTCAAGATTAACATTGTTCGACCGGGACAGGCAATAGCCCTTCAACTCCCGGTCGTAATACACCGGCACATCCGCCTCGGATACCCGGTTCAGGTAGCGGTACGCCGTGCGTTCCGGCAAATCACAGGTCTCCCGAATCATGTCGAGAGTGACGACCTGGCGACGATTCAGCAGGTTTATTAGTTGGAGCATCTTCGCAAGCTTGGACATGATTTCCTCCCTGAATCAAGCGGGAGGACCTGTATCCTCCCGCCACTGATAATCAAAGTTACATGCATAGAAACGCGAGACCAAAAGCACTCAAGGCGGTAGCAAGATCGCCCATCAGTCCGGACTCCATATCCGGATCCACATACACCATGCCGGTACCACTGGTCGTGTCACCCGGAGTCGAATCCGGAGGTGTCAAGCCAATCTCACTCTCTCCACCCATGCCATCTGCCAGAACGGCTGTCGGCGCGCCAAAACCACCGGCAAAGACGACAAGCACGATCACAACCAGATATCCGGCAACCAGCGTCAGCAAAGGTTTCCTATTCATCTCCGACCTCCGTGTATGTTTAGGGTTGATAAACTCCAGGGAGGTAAGACAAACAGCATGCCATCCGCACAGGCGGCGACAGGACCGGCCTATCTACTTGTGGAACAGAAGGTTACGGGCGTCGATACGTGGACGTTAACGATCCACTTTTGACCGGTTTTTGGGCTGCAGACGACCAGTGGCTTTAGTAACGTGTTCAGAATCAGGTAATTACGAGAATCCGCCCGACTGGCCACAGGCGGTCACGTGGAACATTAGTACGCCCATTACAGATTAGCGGGGGCGACGAATACTATACTTTATCATTTTTCTGCGAAACGTTGTCACTTTCATTCCAATCGACTTCGCCGATCGGCTGACGACCCAGTCGTTCTCGTCGAGCGCCTTGATCATCCGTTCCTTCTCGGCATACTCGCCTATCTTCCGGGCGCGGGAACTTGATACGGCCTGTATCTGCATGTAGTCAGGCAACATCGAGGCATGAACAGTCTGCCCCGCATTCAGAATACAGCAGCCTTCTATGAAGTTCCTGAGCTCTCGAACATTGCCCTCCCACCGGTAAGCGTCAAGCACCCGCAACGCGTTAGGTGTGAAGCGGGGTGCCTTTTTGCCTTTCGAGAATACGGTCAGAAAGTGGTCCCGGAGAAGCGCAACGTCTCCCAACCGCTCCCGCAACGGTGGTATGTTGATCGAAATGGTGCAAATGCGATGGTAAAGGTCTGTGCGGAAGGTGCCCTCTTTCCTCATCGAGTCAAGATCGCGATTCGTGGCAGAGATAAAACGAATGTCAACCTTGCGCGTCTGCGAAGTGCCCACGCGCTGGATATCTCCGTGCTCAATCACATGAAGCACCTTCGCCTGAATTTTCAAGGGCATGTCACCGATCTCGTCCAGAAACATCGTGCCGCCATTGGCCGCCACGAAGCGCCCCTCGCGTTCGGTCACCCCGGTCGCCACACCGTGAGCAACACCAAACAACTCGGCCTCGATGAGCGAATCGGCGATTGCCGAGCAATTCAATGTTTCGAATGGCTCCCCCGATCGTGTGCTATACTCGTGGATCATTCGACAGAGAAGATCCTTTCCCGTACCGCTTTCGCCAGTCACCAGCACACTGGTCGACGACGCCGCGATTTGGGGGATCTTCTGCAGAATTCTGCGAATGGTCGCATCCTGGGTGAGGAACTGCGGACCCTGACCAAGATCCGCCAGATCCTGCATCGCCTGGCGGTTGGAAAGGAAAAGACTCCGGTAGTCCTTGACAGTCGTCAGAACAGATCCGATGAAATTCGCAATGGCCCTGATATACGTGATATCGCTGTCGTCAAACAAGGCCGGAATTCGGTGGTGATCCAGATACAATACGCCAACCGCAATGTCCCCATCCATCAACGGCACGCAGGTCACCGATTTGATGTTGTGGCGAATGATACTCACATACTCGCGCGTTCGCACGTCAACACCGGCGTCGGAAATAAGCACCGCCTCTTCCCGCGAAAAAGACAGCATCGGGATGCTCGTGCTGAAATCCGAAATATCGTCCAGGCTCTGATCGTCGCAATTCAGCGAGGCAGCCACCTGCAGCTTACCCGTCTCTTTGTGCCGCAGTAACAGAACGCCCCGCTCGGCCCCCGTCTGGTCTACTGCGAACTGTACAAGCTCGCGCAACGCCTCCCGATAGTTGTCTATGTTCCTCAGAACAAGGGAAACACCGTGGAACGACTCCACCAGGCGGGAATCAAAATCCGATGAACGACTTTGGGTGAGCAGCTGCTCCCCTATCTGCTGTATGTACCGCGGGTTCGGCAGCGCCTCGGCCAGTACGAGTGCCTGCTGTAGAAACTTCCTGCAGGGTGAAACCTTGGTCTGCTCATTGTAAATCTGAGCTATCCTCAGACCAACAAGCATGGCCTCAAAATAGAAATTCGCATCGGACAGAATCGAAAAGACCTGCTTCCATATCTCTACCGGGATAGGCTCATCGAAAAGATTCTCCTCGAGGTAGTCGTGGAGCAGTCGCGTCGCTTCGAACAACGGCGGACCGGACTGATCCCAGGTCTTGCGCAACGGACGGCCCAGTTCCACAATCTCAGGCAGTTCTTCCGGATCGGCGTTCACTATGGCGTAAAAGACACACACCGTGGCATAATATCGATGCTTGCACCCGGTCAGGGCTCGAGCAATACGTCGCAGCTCCGGCAGATCGGGCTGATCCAGACAATAGCGTCCCCGCAACCAGGCCACCGCTTCCACCTCTGTCAGTCGCGCCGTGCGACCAGCCGGCTTGAAAGAATCGTGAGCCGCTCGCAGATGAGTGGCGCTCATGTCGGCATCGCCCCGCATGGCAGCTATCTCAGCCAGATTGAAATGTGCCGCCCCCAGAAACACCGTATTCTGAGTGCTCTCGGACAGCTCACAGATCCGCTGCCAGCACTCAACGGCACCTGATATGTTCCCTTCATACCGACTGATGAAGGCTGTATTATTGAACTGGGCGAGGATCGCAAACTGACCGCCGGATCGTACCCGGCTCTGCTGATACCGCTTCAACCACTTTCGCGCATTGGCGAATTGTCCCAAACGCACACTGGCAGAGATGACTCCGAAACACGCTCCGCCGAACCAGGTTCGCCGCTCCGGTCGATCGGACAAACGAGCGGCTTCCAGAGCCACCTTGAGCGATCGACGATACTCACCCATTTCGAAAAACAGAAAGCTGACGCCGGACAACACCGGCACAGCAACATCGTCCAGGGCTTTATGCTCGATAAGGTCCAGGCATTCTTCATTCACCGCTTCCGCCTGCGTGAACTCACCCTGATCCCCCAGGGTTGTCCCGAGATTATACAGGGCCAGCAACTCCAGATCGTCCAGGGCCAGCCGCCGGGCCTCGTCCACAATCTGCCGGAATATCGGGATTGCTTCGGCAGGCCTCCCCTGCGTCCTGTGCACCCATCCCTCAACACGCCGGAACCGCTGTACAAACTCTCGATCCGCCTTGAACTCATCCAGAAAACGCGGCAGCAGGTTCTGGATATCGTCGAACCGGCGCAACTGCACCAAAACCTTCAGATAGGTCTCTATGGTCCGGCCGCGAACGCGCGAACCAGGCTCCTGCAGGTCCAGAAGCGCGACAAAATGCCTCTCGGCGTCCTTGTACCGACTCAATCCAAAAGCGAGATCACTCAACCCCTCCTGCACCGCCCGACCCATGTCTCCGGAAATTACATTCCCCACGCGTTCGGCCGCTGAACGCAACACGATATAGGCCTTTTCAAAGCGTCCCTCCTCGCGATACCGACGAACGTCGTTCATCACATCCGCCATCTCCGCGCCCGAATCCCCGCCGTACAACGTCAGCAAATGGGTATCATCGGGCTCCAGCGACCAGAATTCCTCCAATCGTTCCAATGGCACATCCTTGAGCACGGCGCACCAATTGCGAAACGTCGTTCGCCGGTCCCGTAGAAAAGAATCGACATACTCGCGGATCAGATCGTCCTGCTCCCCCAGGATTTGGGCCTGCTCACGAATCAGTGATCCCAGAGCCTCGACCGAATTCAGATGCCATCCCGACTCGTGACGAAAAAGCGACATCATCCACAAACCAAATAACCGGCGATCCAGCAACCGGGCCGATCTATCATCTATCAGGCCGCTCCCGGTCAGGGCGGAGATCATGAACCGGGGGCGTTGCGCATAGTCCTGATGCAGAAGCATCTCCACCAGAGCCGAGGCGGTCCGTCGCAATCCCCCCTCAAGATCCGGATGTCGCTCCAAAAAATCCCCTAGAGAGACTCCAAGAGAGTAGTTGTCGGACTGCAGAGTGATTCGATCATTCGCCAGAATCTCCGGGGCGATATGGTGCTCCGTACCGAAAACTCGGGCCTGCGGACGGGTACCGTCCTGACTCAGGAAATCCAGGTCGATCATCGCCACGTCCGACATATCACCACCGACCCGCACCATGAAATTGCTCAACTTGAGATCGCAATGCACCAGTTTGTGCAGATGGAGAAGGTCTGTCAGTACGCACATCGCCGATACCAATGAGACAAAATCACGAGCCAACATCTCATCGGTCAACGGACTCCATCGCTCCGGATTCAGAAAAGGATACTCCACCAGGAGACGGCCGGACTCCGAAAACCTGTCAATGGCTGTGATGATTCTGGAACTGCGAAGCCGTTGCTGGTTGACATAAGATTGTTTGAGCAGACCCCGGGCCACTGCCACATCGGTGGCGTCACCCGTGGGTGTTATCTTCAGCAAACACGTCCGCCCGGCAGCCCGATTTCTGGCCTGCCATGTCTGACAGAAGCTTGTTTCGGACAACAAGTTAGAGATATCATACCGTTTTGATTGCGGAGTGTTCACAAGTCGTATTTTTTGGTTGAAGATGACCCGTTTCACGCGACAACTCAAGGTACGCCAGAAAACGGCACCCGTCCAGATCATTTTTTTGAAAAAAGTTGAACGCATACTGCCACAAAGTGGCAGGACCGCGTTGTATATTGTTCCTAGCACAAAGGGGGTGGAGGTGGGAATGGCCCTGCTGCCTAAAAAAAGCTCCGAGGGCGCGGCAGGTTGCGGTAGGGGGGGGGCCAGGAAACTACCGGCATGGAACCTGCACAACAGCCCTCGTCGCATCTAAAGTTAACGCCTTGGTACGCATTCGTCAACATATTCAATGTAGTTTTTTCTCGTGTTTACTATCTAAGCACGACATAAAGTGTCGCGATTTCAACCCCGCCCGGTACGGGGCCCGGAGGTGCCGACTGCTCCTGTCTCTGACCTCCCAAACCCCAAAGGGTTGCACACCGCGAACACCGGGAAGGACCCCGCGTGTGACAGCAGGGATCCCGAAACATGAGCACACCAGAAGGTTTCGGGAGCCCCTGCTGCCCGTGTGACGCAATTGACCCGGGCCGACCGGAATGACCGGCGTTTCCTCCGCATGTATGGTCCCGGCCGCCAGCCAACCCGCAATCACGCCGTTGGTCTCAGATCCTCCCCACTGTCCCCGGGCCTTCTCAGGTCTGACTCTCCCGGATGACCTACTACCGATGCCAACCAAAATCTCTATCATCGACACGGTTCTATCGGTGCAAAGGTCACAAACAAATGGTCAATCAACATCGTCAGATCCCCCACGTCGACCTGTCCTTCACAATCGCAATTCGCCGCAATCAGCGGGTCGGGCGGATCGAACGTGATGAACAAGAAGCTTATCATGAGCGTTAGATCGCCAACGTCGCGTCCCCCGCTATTATCAAGATCGCACAATTTGTAAAACATCAGCGAGCGGGTACTGGTGGACCATCGATTCAGGTCATACGTGTTCACGGCATTGACGCGCCAGTACTGCATCTCCCCGAGCGGCACCGAGGTGGAGTCGATCGGCACTGCGACATCGGAATCGATCTCCGTCACGGCCTTTATGACGGCACTGAGTGTATCAGTGGAGCTGGGACCCATGTACATATGGTACTCAAGCGTGTCACCAGGGATGATACTGACGGCGTCCTCCCAGTCAAAAAACATTGAGTCCCGATCCACAATGTCAATCAGCACACCGTGATCGGGCGCCAGCAGGTCAAAGGCCTCGGGTTCCACCAGCCCGTATTGAAAATCAAAATCACCCATCCCCGGGTTGGAAAGCATCGTGAACCCGTGCAGGCTGCCGACAGCCGTTACCCGCCAGTAGTAGGTTCCGTTCTCCAGATCATCCACATACAGCGTATGGGTTGTATCCGTCAGACCTGTCAGCGTGGTTGTCTGCGTGGGCGCGAAAACGGGTGAGGTCCCGTAGTCCAGGGTGTAGGTAACGGTCTCGCCGGGATATGTTGACGCCGTCGCCTGCCAGACCAGGTCAAAGAAATCTCCGGGAAAACCCGATATCAGTTCCCCGCCACCCGGTGACAGCAGGTCAAACGGCGACGGCGGAACATTGACCAGTGCCACCGCTCCTCCGGAGTCGCTGGGATACAGCGTGTTGGCGACATCACGCAACTGGTGACCGATTACCCCCATGTCCAGCACCCCCGTATCCAGGGCACGGACACGAAGGTAAGCGAGCACACCGGGACCGGAGACATCGATACCCGCACCGAGAATGAGTCCCTCGATTTGCAGCACACTGTCGCCTACAATATAGGAATGAAACACTGTCGTGGCGCCCGCCGATGGCAGCAGCGGACCCTCGTCGACCAGCACCGTATCCATACGGGCGGGATCGAACCTGACATGGAATACAAACGTTTTCAGACTGGCGACATCTTCGTCAACCTTCAGTTCCAGGTCGAATTCGGTACCGACGCCGGTGGTAATATACACCGTGTCGGGATCCAGGAATACTCTCTGAGCCTTGGCTACCGTCGTGTGCATGAGCAGGAATGCAAGGAGTAACACGAGGGTCGGGTAAGACATTTTTGAAGTAGACATCATTCCTCCAAAGGGATGCGGACTGTTGCGGGCAATTGGGAGGGGGGGCTTTGCGCCCCCCGTCCCGTCTTACCCACCGAGGTACTACTTGAGCAGGATCATCTTCCGGGTCGCGGTGAAGTTGCCCGCCTTCACCCTGTACAGGTAGATACCGGAAGCCTGTCGAGAAGCATCCCAGGTTAAGGTTTTGTATCCGGCTTCCGCAAAACCGTCAAACGATTCGACTTCCTGGCCGAGCATGTTGTAGATAGTCAGCTTGTAGTCGCTGGCCACCGGCAACGCCAGGTCGATGTTCGTGGTCGGGTTGAACGGGTTCGGATAGTTCTGTGACAGCGTAAAGGCCGTCGGCAGCGGCAGCGAGGTGTGGATGCTGAAAGCAACATCCGCCTGCTGACCGGCCATGTCGCGGATGTCCACCTGAGACGCTTCCATCTCAATCGGACCTTCCACAAGCGACCGCACCGTGATCAGCGCAATGTCGCCCCGGCCGTAATCAACATCACCCAGCACTACGCTGCTGATATCGAGATACGATGATCTCACGTCGTAATGCAGGAAGCTGTTATCAGTATCCGGACAGGCTTCGCCCGCGGTAACCGACAGCACTTCCAGAGCCGACGCGTCATACGACAGACCAACATGGTAGCCGAGAATGCCCGCGCCATCATTCAGCTGCACCGGAACTGTGAACACCGCTCCCCGAGCAGCGCTCGCCGGAACTTCAACTGTCATGGCAGCGTCGGACGACGGACGTACCTTCAGCGGCACTTCGCCACCGTGCACGATACCGCCGTTGCGGCAGCGATAGTCACGGTAGTTCAGCGAGAAAAATACCAGGTCATCGAAATTAACCGAATCGTCCGGTATCACATATCCCTCAACCGTACCGTCGACTGTCGGTGCGATATCCAGATAGGCGTTGAAGTACGTATCGCCTTCGGCCGTGTTGTAACACGCCGCCAGGGCACCAAACTCACCGCCGAACTCAAGGCAGCCGTTAGGCACCGGCGGATCCTCGTCGGCAGTTTTGAAGTCACCAAGGTAGTAGTTGCCCGAGATGACATCCGTATTGCAGGTCGCGGACATCACACCGTGCAGACTCAGGGTCCAGATAGACACGCTGTAAATGTCCGGAGGACCGTCCATGAACTCATAGCTGGTCGCCGGAGCATCTACCGTGGCCATCGTGATACCCTGTGTCTGAAGCAGGGCATGCGGCGCCACACCGTCAGTGTACTGCGGATACTGACCCGTGAAGGTGTACCGCAGTTTGTACTTATAGGCGTCCGTTACGGCACCCCACGAAATGTCAAGGGAGCCGCCCGGTACGCCAACGGCAGTACCCATGGCCGGCGGAGCAGGCGCCGCCGAATTGAAGTCGATAGTCGCGTAGAACGGACCGCTCTGGTTGTTGGCCAGATCGCGGTAGTACCACTCAACCGTCTTCGTGCCGGCACCGGCAGGAGCCAGAGCGGCCAGGGCGCCGGTCTCCGGGTAGGAACCCGATACCGTCATCCAGCCGAGCGACCCGCTGTTGTCCATATTGCGGATAAGAATCTCGTCAACATCCGCGTCGGCCGGGGTAAACGCATACGTGTTACCCGTCAGGGAATTCGTATAACCGGGAGCGGCTAGAGGATTACCTGAGGTCACCACGAAGACACCCGCGGCCGGCGCGGTCTGATCGAGTTCAATTGTTGCCGAACCGATGTTCGACAGACGTCCAACTATATCCTCAACCTGGACATACACCGTGCGAGCACCGTCACCGGCCGGCAGCACAAAGGAGTACGGCGCGCCGACAGCATACGATGTCGCTCCGGTCATATCCGAAGCCTCGGAAACATACACGGTTACCGGGTTGTCCTCAGTCAACGTGAAGTCGACCGAAATAGTGGCGTTATTCGTGAGCGTCGCACCACCATTGATTTCAACATCGGCAACCACCGGATCGGTCAGGTCAAAACGTACCCAGTCGTTAACTTCACCACTGACTCGACCGGCACAGTCACGGGCCTGCAAATACAGGTACGTGTTTGTGTTCTCAGCCGGTGTCCCGAAGTCATACGGGAAGTTCGGTGTACCCGGATCAAACGCCTGCCAGGACGCCCCTGTGTAGTCACCGCTGGTTTCGGTTGTCCATACCTCGGTGATATCCATGTCCATCCCGCTGAGTGCAACATCAACCACTGCACTGGCGGACCATGAGAAACCACCGTTGAGAGCCATGGTCCCGGCAGTTGGTACCGCGCAGTCGACAACAATACCGTCGGACATTTCCGTCCCGACATTCATGATGTCATCGCGCAGCACAGCGTAGACCGTGTTCATGGCGTTGCAGGTACCACCGGAGATAGTGTACGCCATCGTGTACGGCGAGGTCTGGGCACTGATATCAGTGTATACGTAAGGTCCGGTCGACGTCATCGCCAGACCAACGTCACCCAGATCAGTGGCCGTCCACTCGAACGTCACATTGATCGTCCAGGAGTCACTGCAGGGATCACCGTTCTGATCGGCCACGGCAAAGGCGGTGAAGTCGGGGGCTTCGGTATCCAGAGTAATCTGGGCCGAGGTCGTACCGATGTTACCGGCCGCGTCCATCGAGCCGAAGTAGACGGTTTTGAGACCGTCACCGCTCGTAAGCGTGATCGGGAACGGACGAGTGCCCGGAGGCGCCGCCGCCCAGCCCGCATCACCACACACCAGCAACGCCGGATTTTCGTTGAAATTGAACTCAACGGTGCCGTTGGCCACGTCCATATTGAAGTCACCCACAATACTCGCGGTATTGACCTTGGCCGGCGTCGGGTTGCTGACCAACCAGGCAGCGGACGGCGTGGGAGCGGTTGTATCCAGTATGGTCGCCACCGGACCGGTCTGCGGTCCCTGGTTACCATACCGGTCAAACTGCCGTACCCACAGGTTGTGGCTGCCTTCGGTAGCCGGGAACGTATAGGTGGTCGGGTTGGCATAATCCAGCTGACCTTCCCAGCCGGTCGAGTAGAACTCGTGCTTGTACGCAGTTCCATCGGAATCCCAGCTTACATCCACGAGCGCGTTGCTCGTCCAGCCCGCCTGAGCGCAACCATCGGAATCCACCACCGTCAGGTTGGCGACAGTCGGTCCGGTGTGGTCCATATTGAAGGTGAATTCAACATCCACCCAGTCGGACCAGTTGCCCACGCCGTCACGGGCGCGAATCTGGAACGTGTATCCGCCTTCGGCGAGCGCCGAGAGCAGGGTGATATGTACCGGCGCCGCAGTACCGCCCGTGAGACCGGACAGACCCGTCACGATGTTCTGCGTGCCATTACCCACCACCTGGACCTGGATGCGGTTCACATCCAGAAGGTCCTCGGCCGCGGCTTCAACGTACATGGCAATATTACCACCGTTGGGCGAACCCTCGGAGAAGGTCCACTCACTGGTGATCGGATCGGTAATCGGCGGTTCGGTACCGGCCGCATCGATCCATAC
>Ga0180007_10004950_pt1 | contig 13852 bp, 12 predicted proteins | sample MM_PC_MetaG_FD_121122 | JGI IMG/M metagenome (GOLD analysis project Ga0180007, IMG submission 121122) | Groundwater microbial communities from the Aspo Hard Rock Laboratory (HRL) deep subsurface site, Sweden - MM_PC_MetaG | ecosystem: Environmental > Aquatic > Deep subsurface > Groundwater... | reverse complement strand
TATGGTGCAATGAAAATTGCACCATACTGTTTGAATGAGCCTCTAAAATCTCAAAAGGATAATGAATACGGCAACTAACAATAAACATACTCAAACCATATCCTTCTGGTATGATCCTGATAAGCGATCCATCCTGTATCAGATTGGAGCCGCCTGTTTATTCGCTTTTGTGGCATGGTACCTGGTCTCCAACACAATGATCAATCTGGAAAGGCAATCCATTGCAACGGGATTTGGTTTCTTGAACAATGAAGCTGCCTTTGAAATCGGAGAATCCTTAATCAAGTATTCCGCAGCAGACAGATATGCCAAAGCCCTTCTTGTCGGATTTTTAAATACCCTCCTCGTATCATTTATCGGTGTAATTTTAACGGTTATTCTGGGGACATTTCTCGGGATTGCCAGATTATCAAAAAACTGGCTGATCAACAGATGTGCTGCCGGGTATATTGAACTGTTTCAGGACATTCCGGTTCTGTTGCAGCTTTTTTTCTGGTATGCTTTTTTTTATGAGATGCTGCCATCTCCAAAAGCTGCCATAAGTCCGTTCAATGGCCTCTTTTTATCGAACCGTGGATTAATCTTTGGAATCCCGCAGTATGATCCTGCATTCAGATACATGGCCATTGCCCTATTGATTGCTGCTATTGTCATTTTTTTTCTAAAAAAATGGGCCAAAAAAAGACAGGATTTAACAGGCAACGCCTTCCCTGTTTTAATGACGTCCATTGTTGTATTCATTGGATTTCCATTTGTGTGCTGGGTAATTGGCGGAATGCCAACCCAAATGAATGTCCCCGTGTTAAAAGGATTTAACTTTAAGGGTGGATTAACGATCAGTCCGGAGTTCTCAGCGCTTCTGCTGGGGCTTGTTTTATATACGGCCGCTTTTGTTGCAGAAGTCGTACGGGCTGGAATTCAGTCCGTGAACAAAGGCCAGACTGAGGCTGCAATGGCCATCGGTTTAAAACCCGGACAGGTCTTAAACCTGATCATTCTGCCCCAGGCGTTAAGGGTCATTATTCCGCCATTAACAAGTCAGATGCTCAATCTGACCAAGAACAGCTCCCTTGCCGTAGCCATTGGATATCCAGATTTTGTTTCTGTTGCCGGAACAGCTATAAATCAGACCGGACAGGCAATTGAGGGCGTTTTGTTAATCATGATTGTATATCTTGTATTTAGTTTATCAACCTCAGCGTTTATGAATTGGTATAATGAAAAAATGGCGATCATTGAAAGGTGAGGATTGTAAAATAGGATTATATGGAATTGGATGCCGAAAATAATAGTACTGTAGTAATTAAACCTCCCATATCAAGTATTGGCATTATAGGATGGATGAAGGAAAATCTGTTTTCAAGTCCTTTTAATGCCATACTGACGATTATTATTGTCAGTGTCTTATGGTTTTCGGTTATCCCGTTTTTAAAATGGGCGCTTATTGACAGTTCCTGGCTTCCGGATTCAAACTGCAGGGGAACGGGTGGTGCATGCTGGTCTATCATTACAAGCAATTATAAAATCATCCTCTTTGGATTTTATCCCCAGCACATCCTGTGGCGCCCCATCACCGCGATTTGTATACTGGTATCATTATTGTTTGTCAGTCGAAACAGAAATTACTGGAATGCGTTACTGGGATATGCCTGGCTTTTTTCACTCGTGATTATGGGACTGTTATTAAAAGGCGGGCTCGTTGGCCTTGAATCGGTTGAAATTGAAAAATGGGGCGGCATCATCCTTACGTTGCTCCTTTCGGTTTTCGGTTTAACCGCAGCATATCCGATGGGCATTATTCTGGCCCTGGGCAGACAGTCAAAAATGCCGGTTATCAAAACGTTCTGTATCTTTTATATCGAATTAATCCGGGGCGTTCCATTAATCAGCCTGTTGTTTATGAGTTCAGTGGTGTTTCCCCTTTTTCTACCTGAAGGGGTCTCCATAAACGGAATTCTAAGAGCCCAGATTGCCATTATCCTGTTTACCGCAGCTTATATCGCCGAAGTTGTCAGGGGCGGGTTGCAGGGGATGAATAAAGGTCAGTTTGAAGCGGCTGATTCCATTGGATTAAACTATATCCAGACCATGCGACTGATCATCCTGCCCCAGGCATTAAAAATTGTTATTCCCCCGTCTGTCAGCGTTTTAATTTCTGCTTTTAAAGACACATCCCTTGTTGTTATCATCGGATTATATGATTTATTAAAGACAACACAGACAACATTGTCAGAACCGAAATGGATGGGGTTTTCATCAGAAGCATATATCTTTATTGCATTAATTTATTTTGTATGCTGCTTTTTTATGTCTACGTACAGCAGAAAACTGGAAAAAGAACTGAACACAGACTTAAAATAATAATTATTAACTACCTTTTTATAAAGCGATTATATATGAGCAAAGAAAAAGCCCAAAAAACAGAAATTTCAAGTGAAGATATAGTCATTAAAATTGTCGGCATGCATAAATGGTATGGTGATTTCCATGTGTTAAAAAATATCAATCTCAATGTTAAAAAAAGAGAGCGAATCGTTGTCTGTGGTCCGTCCGGATCTGGAAAATCAACACTTATAAGATGTATAAACCGGCTTGAAGAGCACCAGAAAGGACAAATCATTGTTGATGGTATTGAGCTTACCAAGGATCTTAAAAATATTGAAAAAGTCCGGTCTGAAGTGGGGATGGTGTTTCAACATTTCAATCTTTTCCCCCACCTTACAATCGTCGAGAATTTAACCATTGGACCGATCTGGGTAAGGAAAACCCCAAAAAAAGAAGCTGTAGAAACAGCCATGTATTACCTTGAAAAGGTACAGATTGCAGAACAGGCAGCAAAATTTCCAGGACAATTATCCGGAGGGCAGCAGCAGAGAGTGGCCATTGCGCGAAGCCTTTGTATGAAACCCAATATCATGCTTTTTGATGAAGCCACTTCAGCTCTTGATCCTGAAATGGTAAAAGAGGTTCTTGATGTTATGATCAGCCTGGCCCAGGATGGCATGACCATGGTTGTCGTAACACATGAGATGGGTTTTGCCAAAAGTGTTGCCCACAGGGTTCTTTTTATGGATGAGGGTGAAATTATCGAAGAAAACTCTCCTGATGAGTTTTTCAATCACCCGAAAAATGACAGAACCAAAATGTTTCTCAGCCAGATTCTTCATTAAGTTTATTTTTTACTGATGCATATTTTAAAAGGCAACCTGATTGACTTTGCTCTGGCCGGACGATTTGATATCATCATCCATGGCTGCAACTGTTTTTGCACCATGGGAGCCGGTATTGCAAAACTGATCAAAGAAACTTTTCCCCAGGCCTATCAGGCCGATTTAAAAACCCCCTTGGGAGACAGAGAAAAACTGGGCTCATATTCTCAGGCTGTTATTGAAAAAAATGACAGAATCTTCACTATTGTTAACGGATATACCCAGTATGATTTTTCCGGCAATGGACCTTTGGTTGATTATGAAGCCATAAAAAATCTTTTTGCCCGGATAAAAAAAGATTTTTCAAACCAGCGGATTGGTTATCCAAAAATCGGTGCCGGGCTTGCAAAAGGAGACTGGAAAATAATATCCACAATTATTAATACACAACTGCAACAAGAGGACCATACTTTAGTTGAGTATATTAAAACCTGATTCGAAAAAAAATCATGTGGAGAGGCAAACCGCTGAAAAAATTTTAAAGGATACAAAATTTTATGATTAACGTAGGCATAGCAGGAGCATCAGGATATACCGGGGTTGAACTTGTCAAGCTGATCTCTAACCATCCAAAAGCAAAATTATATACCATTACGTCAAACAGTTATAATGGCAAATCACTGGCAGATGTTTTTCCGTCCATGCGGGGATGTGGAAATCTGATCTATGAACGTCTGGATATTCAATCTCTTTCACGAAAAATAGATGTCCTGTTTTTAGCACTGCCACACCATATATCAATGAAATATGTGCCTGACCTCCTGGACCGGAAAATAAAGGTTATTGACCTGTCTGCCGATTACAGATTTACAGATGGCACCATATACGAATCCGCTTACCAGGAACATACATCAAAGCATCTTTTAGCACGCAGTGTCTATGGGCTTAGTGAAATATACAGAGACCAGATCAAGTCCGCAGACCTTGTGGGCAATCCGGGCTGCTATCCGACAAGCATCCTATTACCCCTGCTTCCCCTTTTAAAGGAGGGCTTGATTCGGCCGGATGGAATTATTTCAGACTCAAAATCAGGGGTGAGTGGTGCAGGACGGTCCTTGTCCCTTACGGCCCATTTTTGTGAAGCCAATGAATCTTTTACTGCCTACAAAGTTGGAAATCACCGGCATACACCGGAAATAAATGAAATTTTAAGTATCCACTCCCGGCAGAATGTATCTATCACCTTTGTGCCGCACCTGCTTCCTTTAACCCGTGGAATGTTATCAACAATTTATGTTCAGGCAACGGATGGGTCAACCGAAGATAACATAAGAAAAACCTTATCTGCCTATTACGGCAACGACTGTTTTATCAGAATTCTCGACAGGAACAGGTATCCGGCGATTTCCCATGTCAAAGGCACAAACTGCTGTGATATCGGATTTCACTTTGATGAAACAACAAAAAAAATCATCATTATTTCAGCCATTGATAACCTCTTAAAGGGAGCCGCAGGCCAGGCCGTTCAAAATATGAACATCCTATTCGGCTTAAAGGAAAAAACAGGATTGAATTCTTTTCATGGACCGTTGTAATGCATATTGTGCTTGACATATAAAAAATATCAAAATAAGAAGGGTGTTGATGAAAAATAGAATCAAAATATGGTTTCATTCCGATACCACTTCTGATCTTAAGGAGTTTACCATCAACAAGGCTGTACTGGGTTTAACACTTTTTATGTGTTTTTCTGCGATGGGAATTGTTTCTTTGATCGGATATGACTATATCCGATTGAAAAAAACATCCCATAACGCTATCTTTTTAAGACAAACCATCCATCAGCAGCAGAACGAAATTAAAACCCAAAGGACTCAAATTCAAAGTTTTGCCGGTAAACTGGAAACCCTGAAAAAAAAGGTTGATACCCTCTCAAAACTTGAAAATAAGGTACGACTTATCGCAGATATAAATCTAACCAGTGATTCCAGCAATTCCAGCGGTTTCATCGGTATAGGGGGAATTCCTAAAAATAAACTTGACACAAATATTTCCCTGGAAAAAAGGCATAACAATTTAATGCGTGAAATGCACCAGCAGATAAACCAGACAAGTTTAGCCGCCCAAAAGCAGGAACTTAATTTTGATGACCTGATCAAGCAGCTTGAACAAAAAAGAAATAAGCTGGCGTCTACTCCTTCCATTCGACCGGTCGAAGGATGGATTACCTCAAAATTCGGATATCGCACCTCCCCTTTTACCGGACAAAACGATTTCCACTCGGGCATCGATATTTCAAATCGGAGTGGAACAGAGGTTATTGCCACGGCTGATGGTAAAATTTCTTATGCTGCCCGGAAAATGTATATTGGCAATGTCGTCGTTATTGATCATGGAGATGGTCTGAACTCCCGCTACGGACATTTGAAAAAAATCCTGGTAAAACAGGGTCAGGAAATCAAACGAGGAGATGTCATTGCCCTTCTCGGCAATACCGGGCAAAGCACAGGTCCTCATGTGCATTATGAGATTCACCTGAATGGGACACCTGTAAACCCCTTAAACTATATCCTAAATTAACCTTTGTAAGGGTTATTCTTTTTTAAATTTTTCGCCTGGCAAAAAATATTTTTAATTTTATGTTTTATTTTTTCAAATTAATGCTTATATATTTCACCTGGAACAGCTAATGATGGTTTTCGTCGTAGGGCTAAATAGTATTATTAAATAACGGACAACGCATACATGGTATTCAATATTTTCACAAAAATCTTCGGGTCTAATAATGACCGGATTTTAAAAGGCTTCCAACCGATTATTGATGAAATCAATCTTCTTGAAACTCAGATAAAACTTTTGTCAGACCAGCAGATGGCTCAAAAAACAATTGAATTCAAAGGAAAAATAGACAACGGGGCATCCCTGGATGATATTTTACCCCATGCCTTTGCCCTTGTCCGGGAAACCGCAGTCAGGACCCTTGGCATGCGGCATTTTGATGTTCAGCTCATCGGGGGGATCGCCCTTCACCAGGGATGTATTGCTGAAATGAAGACGGGTGAAGGCAAAACATTGATGTCTACCCTTCCTGCATACCTTAATGCATTATCCGGAAAAGGGGTTCACATTGTTACTGTAAATGATTACCTGGCCAAACGAGATGCAGAATGGATGGCTAAAATTTTTAATTTCCTGGGCCTGACCGTCGGTGCTATTATCCATGATATTGATGATAAAGAAAGAAAAAACGCTTATAATTCTGATATTACCTATGGCACAAACAATGAGTTCGGATTTGATTACCTGAGGGATAACATGAAGTTTGACAAGGAATCCCTTGCCCAGAGAGATTTAAATTTTGCTATTGTGGATGAGGTTGACAGTATTCTGATTGATGAAGCCAGAACACCTTTGATCATTTCAGGAGCTGCTGAAAAATCTACCCATTTTTACACCCAGGTCAATACCATTATACCCGCCTTTAAAAAAGACACGGATTATACCCTTGATGAAGAATCCAAAAGTGTTTCTTTAACAGAAGAAGGGATTGCCAAGGGGGAAGATCTTCTCAATGTTGACAATCTATATGATCCGGTCAATATCGAGATACTTCATCACGTAAACCAGGCCTTGAAAGCCCATACTATTTTCAAGCGCGATACAGATTATATTGTTAAAAATGACCAGGTCATCATTGTTGATGAATTTACAGGGCGTTTAATGACTGGCCGACGGTATAGCGAAGGACTCCACCAGGCACTTGAAGCAAAGGAAAATGTTAAAATAGAGAATGAAAACCAGACTCTTGCCTCCATCACCTTTCAAAATTATTTCAGGATGTATAAAAAATTATCCGGTATGACCGGTACTGCCGAGACTGAAGCGCCTGAATTTAAAAAAATATACAATCTGGATGTCCTTGTCATACCGACTCACCAGAAAATGATCCGGGAAGATTTCCCAGATCTGATATTCAAAACAAAAAAAGAAAAATATGACGCTGCGATAAAAGAAATTATCAGGCTGCATAGAAAAGGCCAGCCCGTTCTTGTGGGAACGATATCCATTGATGTTTCCGAGGACATGAGTACAAAACTCAAGAAAAAAGGAGTTCGCCATACGGTTTTAAATGCAAAGCACCATAAAGCAGAAGCTGAGATTGTTGCCAATGCAGGCCAGAAAGGTGCTGTTACCATTTCCACCAATATGGCCGGCAGGGGTACTGATATTGTTCTTGGCGAAGGGGTTAAAGAACTTGGCGGACTTCATATCCTGGGTACATCCCGCCATGAATCCAGGCGGATTGACAACCAGCTTCGAGGCCGTTCCGGAAGACAGGGGGATGAGGGATCTTCACGATTCTTTCTTTCCCTGGAAGATGATTTGTTAAGAATCTTTGGAGGCGACAGGATACATGCAGTTATGGACAAACTGGGAATTGAAGAAGGCGAGCATATTGAACATTCCTTTATCAGCAAGGCGATTGAAAATGCCCAGTCAAAGGTTGAAGGCCATAACTTTGAAATCAGAAAGCACCTGCTCGAATATGATGATGTAATGAATCAGCAGCGGGAAGTGATTTATCGGCAAAGACGTACCGCTTTGATGGAAAATAATCTAAAAACCGTTGTCATGGAAATGATCGAAGATAAAACCTATGATATTGTTGATGAGTTTTTTATTGAAAAAACCCCTGTTTCAAAATGGGATTTAAAAGGCATTAAAACACGGATTAAAAAAATCTTTAACCATGAACCTGACATTGAAACCGCAGCAAGTGAAAGCGATAGTCCGGATCACCTGTCAAAGCATCTTTTTGAACAGATAAAAGCGCTTTACAATCAAAGAGAAGCCTCCATAGGTCAAGATATAACACGGGAAATCGAAAGACATATCATCCTTCAAACGGTTGATAACAGATGGAAAGAGCATTTGTTATCCATGGATCATCTGAAAGAGGGTATCGGTCTTCGCGGATATGCGCAGCAGGATCCGTTAAGGATATACAAAAAAGAAGGCTTTGACATGTTCCATGAATTGATGGAACGAATTAAAGAGGAAGTCGTGGAAATTTTGTTCAAAATCCAGATTTCCAGCCCTTCCCAGGTAAATGAATTGAAAAAGAAAGAACAGGAAGATCTCACCTTTTCCCATTCAGATGGTTCCAGCATCAGGCAGCCTGTGAAACGATCGTCTAAAAAGGTACAAAGAAATGACCTCTGTCCCTGTGGAAGCGGTAAAAAATATAAAAAATGCTGCATGGATTAGGGAATAATCATCATGACACTTCCTGACTCTAAGATAAAAACAGATATCTCATCAAGATCAAAAAAAGATTATCCCCCTATGTATAAAGTCATCCTTCACAATGATGATTATACCAGCATGGAGTTTGTGGTACAAATTCTTATGACGGTTTTTGGAAAATCACTTGAAAAAGCGACGCAAATAATGCTTAATGTACATAATAAAGGGAAAGAAGTGTGCGGCATTTTTCCAAGACAGATTGCAGAAACCAAAATAGAAATCGTACACAACTTGGCGAGCAGTAAGGGTTTCCCTTTAAAAAGCACAATGGAAAAGGAGTAAGCAGGCATGATTAGCAAAGAACTCAGTACGACCCTTGGTTTTGCCGTAAGGGAGGCAAAAAAAAGAAGGCATGAGTATGTATGTGTTGAGCACGTTCTTTATGCAATCCTTAACCATGAAACGGGTGCCCAGACAATTGAAAAATGTGGTGGAAACCCGGAGCAGATAAAAGCAGAACTTGAAAAATTCTTCAATGAAAAATTAACCCGGATCGACACAAAAGAAGAATATGTATTACAGCAGACCATCGGCTTTCAGCGAATGATACAGCGTGCCATAAACCATGCCCGTTCAGCAGAAAAAAGCGAGGTCAACCTGGGGGATATTCTTGCCTCTATTTTCCAGGAAAAAGATTCCCATGCTGCCTTTTATCTTGAATCAGAAGGGATTACCCGTCTTGACGTATTAAAACTGATTTCACACACGTCAGAACCCATAGCAAAAGAACCCACCCCTTTTGATTCATCCCGGAGGATATTTAAACCTGCCGAAACAAAACCAAAATCCCCCCAGAAAAAGGATCCGCTGGAAATATTTACAACCAATCTTCTGCAAAAGGCAAAAGATAAAAAAATCGATCCGCTCATCGGAAGAAGTGATGAGATGGACAGGGTTATGCAGATCCTTTGCCGCAGAAGAAAAAACAATCCCATACTGGTGGGAGATCCCGGCGTTGGAAAAACAGCCATTGCCGAAGGGCTTGCCATTCAAATAAATGATAAGCTGGTGCCGGATCTTTTAGCGAATTGTGAATTATATTCCCTTGACATGGGAGCACTTCTTGCCGGGACAAAATATCGTGGAGACTTTGAACAACGGCTAAAAGATGTTATCAACGCCCTTGAATCAAAACAAAATGCTTTGCTGGTTATTGATGAAATCCATACAGTTGTTGGCGCAGGAGCAACCACCAGTGGCTCCATGGATGCTTCAAACATTTTAAAGCCCGCGCTTTCCTCCGGTGATATAAAATGTATCGGCACAACAACCTATGAAGAATACAAAAACCATTTTGAAAAAGACCGTGCTTTTTCCAGAAGATTTGAAAAAGTTGAAGTTTCAGAACCTTCAATTGAAGAAACAACCCAGATTTTAAATGGTCTTAAACCCTACTATGAAAAGCATCACGGCCTGATTTATTCGGCTGAAACCATTGAAGCTGCGGCCTATCTATCAGATAAATATATCAATGATCGACTTCTGCCGGACAAAGCCATTGATGTTATTGATGAAACAGGCGCCTACCTGCGGCTCAAAGGAAAAGGCAAACGGAAAATAGTCAGTCCCAGAGATATTGAAAAAATTGTCGCTAAAATTGCCAAAGTGCCTGTCACAAGTGTTACATCCACGGATAAAGCCAACCTGGAATCCCTGCCAAAAAGAATGTTCAATGTGATTTTTGGACAAAATGATGCCATTGAAACCTTGACCACTTCCATTAAAAGATCAAGGGCAGGTCTTGCAGCCCCGGATCGTCCTATTGGATCTTTCCTCTTTATGGGACCGACAGGTGTCGGCAAAACAGAGGTTGCAAAGCAACTTGCCCATCATATGGGGATAGAATTTCTGCGATTTGACATGAGTGAATACATGGAAAAGCACGCTGTTTCAAGACTTATCGGTGCCCCACCAGGATATGTGGGATTTGACCAGGGGGGTATCCTGACAGACAGTATCCGAAAGCATCCCCATTCGGTCTTACTGCTTGATGAAATTGAAAAAGCCCATATGGACCTGTATAATATTCTTTTGCAGGTTATGGACTATGCAACCCTGACAGATAATACCGGCAAATCAGCCGATTTCAGAAATGTTATCATCATCATGACATCCAATGCCGGTGCAAGGGAAATGAGCGCCAATTCCATTGGATTCGGCTCCCAGTCGGCAGATGTTGACACCAAAGGAATGAAAGCGGCTGAAAACACATTCAGCCCTGAATTTAGAAACCGGCTTGATGGTATTGTACAATTTAACCATCTGTCCCCTAAGATCATGGAATTAATTGTAGATAAAAATATGAAAGAATTGAAATCCATGCTCAAGGTCAAAAAAATCAGATTAACCTATTCTGAACAGGCCAGATCATTTCTTGCAAAGGAAGGCTATGATCCAAAGTTCGGCGCCAGACCTTTGGCAAGGATTATCCAGACCAAAATAAAAGATAAAATCACAGATGAAATCCTTTTTGGCAAATTGGAAAAAGGCGGTAAAATTTCCATTGGTCTCCGGAATAATACGCTTAATTTTATCTTTAAAAGCTGAATGCCTATTTTCAGATTATCAAACCGCCTGGAGTTTCCCCCAGCATGGCTTGCAAGATCTGACGGACTTTTATGCATTGGGGGTGATCTTTCTGCCCAACGATTGTTGCTTGCCTATGAAAACGGAATTTTCCCCTGGTTCTCAAAAGATGAGCCCATTCTCTGGTGGTCCCCGGACCCAAGGCTGATCCTGTTTCCAAAAAACATAAGAATTTCAAAAAGTCTTAAAAAAAAAATTAAAAAACCCACCTATACGGTTACCATGGATACGGCATTTGAGCAGACCATTCTTTCCTGTGCAAGACCTAGAAAAGATGAATATGCCGGCACATGGCTTGTCGATGAAATGGTGGCATCTTATATAAACCTTCATACACTGGGATATGCCCATTCCATTGAAACCTGGAGAGACAACCAACTGGTCGGCGGACTGTATGGGGTTTGCCTTGGTAAAACATTTTTTGGGGAATCCATGTTTTCCTTTGACAGTGATGCATCAAAAATCGCTCTGGTGGCCCTTTCAACCCACTTACAAAGCCAAAATTTTGATTTAATTGACTGCCAAGTGACGACAAATCACCTGTTGAGCATGGGAGCAACAGAAGTATCAAGAAATTTTTTTCTTGAACTCATTTTTGAATCTGTTAAGAAAAAAGAGGATATAAATACCTGGAACCCCAATACAACCCTTAAAATTAATTATACATAAAAGGCAAAATGAAATCTGTAAAAAATAATATTCAAGATAACAGCATCTGTGTTTTAGGAATAGGGTTTGATCAAAATTCTTCTTTTCAAAAAGGCGCATCCCTTGCTCCCAACCGAATCAGGGAGAGCTATTTTTGTGATTCCTCCAATCTATGGTCGGAAAAGGGATTGGATCTTGAATCGATACCGCATCTGTATGATCTGGGAAATCTTGATTTCAAAACCGAACTGGATCCCTTTAATCATATTACAGGTTCGGTTACATCCGTCCTTGAACGGGGAAATCACCTGATCTGTCTCGGTGGAGACCATTCGATCACCTTTCCGATCATAAAAGGCTATGCCCATCGATATAAAGCCCTTAACATCCTTAATCTGGATGCCCACCCAGACCTGTATGACAGTCTTGACGGGAATATCCATTCCCATGCCTGCCCCTTTGCCCGGATCATGGAAAACAAACTTGCCAAAAGACTTGTTCAGGCTGGGATCAGGACCACAAATGGGCATCAGCGGGAACAGGCCCAAAAATTTGGTGTGGAAGTTAAAGAGATGAGAGATGGGACCGGTTGGTTGGATGATCTTGAATTTGACGGCCCCGTATATTTATCCGTTGATTTAGACTGCCTGGATCCGGCGTTTGCCCCGGGCGTTTCCCATCATGAACCGGGTGGAATGACAACCCGGCAGGTCATTGATATCATTCAACATCTAAAGGGCAAACTCATTGGTGCAGATATTGTTGAATACAATCCAGACCGGGATCTTTTTTCAATGACATCCATGGTGGCGGCAAAACTCTTAAAAGAGATCATTGCAAGGATACATGAGGATAATTGCTGAACAACAATCCTGATCCGTTATTGATCAGAATTTTCAATCATGTCCGTTCATATGATGTACCCATTTTTAAAAGGAATTAAAATGAAACAGCTGATGGTCATAACATTTTTGATTATCATCATGATCGTGTTTTCAGGATGCGGCATCCCTGATCTTCCCGGTCCCATAGGAATCCCGGGTTTTTAAAAAAACGCATAAGGGTCAGAGATGAAAAAAAATAGCATAAGGTGTTGTTTTCCTTTGAAAGGAGAAGACCATAATGAACATTAGAAACAATCATGTATGCCCGGTTGAAATGGCCGGAAGTCTTGATCTTAGAGTTCGAAGATGGGTGCAGAATCCCCAAAAAATATTAAATCCCTACATTAAAGAAGGGATGACAATCCTGGAACTGGGATGTGGTCCCGGGTTTTTCACGGTTGATATGGCACGAATGGTTGGTGATACAGGCTGCGTTATTGCAGTTGATTTACAGGAAGGAATGCTTGGGAAAGTCAGAAACAAGATTAAAAAAACCAGGCTTGAGGAACGAATCATTTTGCACAAATGTGATGAGAACAGAATAGGCATTTCAGAGAAAATTGATTTTGCATTATTGTTTTACATGGTCCATGAGGTCCGGGATAAAGAATCATTATTTGCTGAAATCGAATCAATCCTTAAACCCAATGGACAAGTTCTCATTGTAGAACCGCCCTTCCATGTTTCAAAAAAAGCCTTTGAAGAAACGATTAAAAAAGCCACTGCTACAGGCCTCACCCTCGTTACAAGGCCTAAAATATTTCTCAGCAAGACGGCGATATTAAAAAAATACTGATCCTGAAAACAAATAATGAAGTGTTTCCTTTTACTTGACAAAAATGGTTTAGCCATCATTATGTTGGATGTTACCCAAATCAACGAGGAGACAAAGATGCTTTTGAAATTGTTTTTATGTTTTACCTTTATTCCGGTGATTGAACTGTATTTATTAATCAAAATCGGTACTGTCATTGGCGGGTTGAATACGATTTTACTGGTTCTTTTAACCGGTTTTTTAGGGGCATGGCTTGCCAGACTCGAAGGCATGAATACCATGATGAAACTAAAAATGAATCTGCAGCAGGGACTCATGCCAGCTGAAGAATTGATTGATGCTGTCATTATTTTTGTTGCAGGTGTTGTATTAATCACACCCGGACTTATCACTGATGTTTTTGGATTGCTCTTGTTATGGCCCTTGACCCGGAACAAATTTAAACGATTCTTAAGAAAAAAATTCGATGAAATGCAATTGCAGGGCAATATCAATATTACCCG
>Ga0180007_10004949_pt1 | contig 13854 bp, 12 predicted proteins | sample MM_PC_MetaG_FD_121122 | JGI IMG/M metagenome (GOLD analysis project Ga0180007, IMG submission 121122) | Groundwater microbial communities from the Aspo Hard Rock Laboratory (HRL) deep subsurface site, Sweden - MM_PC_MetaG | ecosystem: Environmental > Aquatic > Deep subsurface > Groundwater... | reverse complement strand
TTTCTTACCCATGTCTTCATCTTTTTTCATTCCCTTTTCAGTCACCATTATCAAAGCCCCCCTGGCCCCTCTTAATGTTTTATGAGTTGTTGAAGTTATTACATCAACATAATCACTAGGAGAAGGATATTCATCGGCTACAATCAAACCTGAAATATGAGAAACATCAGCTAACAAATAGGCCCCAACCTCATCTGCAATTTTAGCAAATTCGCTCCAATCGACTTGTAAGGGATAAGCGGTAATTCCGGCTACAATAATTTGCGGTTTTTCTTTTAAAGCCAATTCTCTTATCAATCCGTAATCCATCTTTTCATCTTTGTTTAATGTATATGAAACCGATTTATAATACTGCCCGGTGGCAGAAACCTTTGAACCATGAGTTAAATGTCCACCATGGTCTAAAGCCAAACCCATTAATTTATCACCTGGATTAATCAATGCTTTATACACCGCCAAATTAGCCGGAGAACCGGATAAAGCCTGCACATTGGCATGAGGTACTCCAAAAGCTTTTTTAGCTCTTTCAATGGCAATTATTTCAATCTGATCAATAAATTCTTGCCCCTGATAATATCTTTTTCCCGGATAACCCTCTGCGTATTTATTGCTTAAACATGAGCCAACCACTTCTTCAACCGCCTCAGACACCATGTTCTCCGATGGAATCATCATTAAAGTATTGGCTTGTCTCTCGGCTTCCTTGTCTATCAACTTACTAATTTCCGGATCTGTGTTTTGCAAACAATTCATACTACTTTATAACCCCACCCTACAACCCTTGTCAACTATTATCACACCTCTAAGGTGTGATTTGCCTGCAGGGACAATCCCTGCAGGCACTGCAGGCAAATCTAAAAACTAATAATTTATAATTTAGAGTTTGTTTGTTATAATAAAATTATGAAATTTGCTCGCACAAAAAAAGTATTATTTGCAAATAATAAAGGTGGCGTTGGTAAAACAACATTAGCTTTTAATTGTGCTATGTCATTTGCAAAGCAAGGTTACAAAACTGTATTAGTTGACTTAGACCCACAATGCAACCTTTCACGACTAGCTTTAGGAGATCGTCATTATAAAAAAACTTTATTTTCTTCAATAGAAAAAGATATTTTTGATGTATTAAAAGGAATTATCGAAGGTGGATCAGATATTGACCTAAGCATTCCTTTTATTAAAATTCCAAATAGTAACAACAATCTTTCTTTAATAAAAGGAAGCGTTAAACTTTCGCTATATGAAAATTTATTAGTTACTGCTTACGGTCAAGCTGCGGCAGGACAACAACTTGGATACTTTCAAACCAGCGCAATAGACAGATTTCTTAGAGAAAAGGGGTTAAACAATGAAGTTGATATTTTTGTGATTGATACATCTCCAAGCCTTTCACTTTTAAATCAAATCATTTTTCTTGGTGCAGATTATTTTATTGTTCCAATGATACCAGATGCTTTCAGTGTCCAAGGAATTGAAAACTTTGGCAGCATATTTGAAAAATGGAAACAAAACTGGAAAGTTACGGCCAAAGCTCTTTCCGGTAATACAGAAAGTAAATTTGTGCTTTCAGGGGATGGCCTTTTCATTGGATATATTCTTAATTCATATAATGTATATGGCAAGCAACCAATCAAAGATCACAGGCGTTGGATCAAAGAGATTCCCAAAAAAGTAAAAAAATATCTTTCCGAAAAACATGGCAGAAATGGACTTCTTGAAAAAAGCTGGGAAACTTCACTGGCAAAAATACAAGATTACGGAAGAATACCGGCAAAATGTCAAGAAATTGGAGTAGCAATATTTGATCTTGATCCATCTTTAGTAGATGAAATTCATGTTGGAACAAAAGACAATATTGAAAAATCAAAAAAAGAATTCAAAAACCTGGCAAATAAAATACTAAAAATACTCACTGAATTTTAAATTTTCGCACCTGCAGGGTTCAACCTTGCAGGTAAAAACACAAAGTGCCGAGAGGGAGAGTTGAACTCCCACGTTTATAAAAACACTACGTCCTCAACGTAGCCTGTCTACCAATTTCAGCATCTCGGCTAAAGTAAATCCTTATTATAAATTAAATGTTAGAATATATTGTGACTAAAATCAAAGATTTACCAAAATACAAACTCGAAACTAATCTTAAAAAGATTTTATGAAAAATCAATGGATTTTTATTGATGAATCAGGTAAGCCGGAAGTTTATTCAGCTAAAGGAATCAACCTAGTTGAAAGAAACCAAGCTTCGCACTATTTAATACTAGTGGCAGTTAGATCAATTGATCAATTAAATTTACAGCAAAGAATAACTGAATTCCGACTGTCTTTATTAAAAAATAAAGACTTAACCAAAATATTTTCCTCAGCCTATACCTTAGATGCTTTTCATGCCCAAACTGACTATCCGAAAGTTAGGAAGAAATTTTACCAATACATATTAGACCTTAATATTAAAATTGATGTTCTGGTTGTCGAAAAACTTAAAACATACGATCCCCTAAAAACAAATCCTAGTAAAATGTATGGGGTCATGAGCGGACAACTACTTAAAAATTTATGTCACCAAGTTGAAAATACTGAAATCATTTTTAGCCGAAAAGACAGTAAATTAAAGCTAAGGAAAGAATTATCAGCAGAAGTAGAAAAAGTTCGATTAGGCTATTTAGTTAAACACCCAAAATTAAAACCAAATTTAAAGCTAAAATATTTTCACAATCCTCACTATACTCATGGTGGTCTATAAATTGCCGATTATATTGCTTACGCTATATTCCAAGTTTATGAAAATAAAAATAGAGAATGGTATCAAATAATAAAAAAGAAAATAGGTAAAATTCAAGATATTTGCAATAAAAAATACTTTACTCAGAGCAATCCGCTATAACTATCCATTTAAGGAAGTGCGAACTTCGCACGTATCATCAAACGAACTGCTCAAAATAAAGTATTTAAAATGGGCGTTAATATTACGACCAAATACATTATAGCAGTAACAATCAACAACTTGTCAACTAATCGGCTAAAGACCCTATAGTGGGCGAGAGAGGATTTGAACCTCCACAAGTATAAACTTACAGCGTTCTGAACACTGCGCGTCTACCAATTCCGCCACTCACCCAACTTAATTCTCGAGGCAGTTTATCATATTTAGCTTGACACTACCATCCCTTTATGTCAAATTGAAACCATCATATGAAAAGATACGGACTGACATTTTTGTGGTTTGCCACCACCACCTTCACTTTATTTCTCACTCTCTCTTTTTACACCAATATATCTAATCAGCCAAATATTTCATTTCGCCCCACCATAATAGGAAACACTACCAACGCCATTACTTCTCACGCCATTCTACCTCAAGTTTTAGGCTCATTTACTTACAAAGTAAAATCCAATGACGCCATTCCGGAAATCGTTAAAAAATACCTTGAAAAATATGACTCACCTTTACTACCTTACTCTAACTATCTAGTTAAAGTTGCCAGAGATTACAGTATGGATCCCCGGCTTCTGATAGCCATTGCCCAACAAGAATCAAACCTTTGTAAAAAAATCCCCGAAGGCACTTACAACTGTTGGGGCTGGGGTATTCACAGTCAAGGCACTCTCGGGTTTGATAACTACAAACAAGCCATCGATACAGTTACCAAAGGCATATCTCAAAACTATCTGGGTAAAGGTTTAATCACTCCAACAGAAATCATGGCTATCTACACTCCCTTAAGTGACGGTTCTTGGGCTAAGGGAGTTCAACAGTTCTTAGACGAAATGAATTAAAAAAAAATTCGTCAGTATGCCCGGTGAGGCGCTACCAACGAATCTATTTAGGATAATAACATATGTCTTATAATGTGTCAAGTAACGGGATTACAGGATGTTAAAACTAACCTCAGCCATAATAATAGGTAAATTAACCAGAACAATCTGCCACCTAATCCCAAGCCTTGGAGGCACAGCTTTACCTGGCCTGATAGCCTTAAAACTAAACAAAAATCTTATAAAAAATCTGGTTAATAAAAACAATCTAAAATCAATTATCATCACCGGCACTAACGGCAAAACCACCACCGGCAGACTCCTAGCCCACATCTTAAAAAAAGCTAATATTTCCTATCTTCACAACAGAACCGGATCAAACTTAGAAAGAGGCATCGCTTCAAACCTGATTTCTAACTCTTCAATGAAAGGTAGTCTCCCCAGTCAACTGGCTATTTTTGAAATAGACGAAGCCGTGGTACCTTTACTTTCTAAAGTACTTAACCCTAAAGTTATTCTCTTTACAAACTTATTTCGCGATCAACTGGATCGCTATGGAGAAATCGATACCATTTTATCCAAATGGAAACAAACCCTAAAAACCCTAAATAATAAAACTACTATTATTTACAACTGCGATGACCCTTCCCTTGAGTATCTAACTAAAGAGACTACAAATAAAATTTCTTTTGGACTTAATAAAAGCCATTCAACAACTAAACCTCTGTCCGCCTCAGCCGACGCCATCTTTTGCCTAAACTGTCATCAACCCTTAAACTTTACTCACATCTTTACCTCACACCTTGGCCACTATTCTTGTCCTTCATGTAACTTCAAACGATCCGTACCCAAAGTTAATCTCAACCTCAAATCAAATCTTCCCGGTATCTACAATCTCTACAATCTTTTAGCCGCCATTGCCATTGCCAAATCTCTTGGAATCAACCAAAAAACCATCACCAAAGCTATTAAATCATTTACTCCGACTTTTGGTAGGGGAAAATCATTTAAACTCAAAAACTTAAAAACTAAAATTTTATTAGTCAAAAATCCAACCGGCTACAACGTTATCTTGGAAACTCTAACTCAAAATAAAAACTTTAAAACCAGCCCGCTACTTTTAATTTTAAATGATAATATCGCCGATGGCACAGACATTTCTTGGATCTGGGATGTTCACTTTAATTATTTAAAGTATCAAAAAGCGCCTATTATTGTCTCCGGTACTCGCGCCAATGATTTAAAATTAAGACTAAAATACGCCGGCATCCAACCTGCAAGGACAGTCCTTGCAGGCTCTATTAAAAAGGCTTTAAAAATATTAAGCAATCAACCGGGAAGTTCTGCCTATATTCTTCCTACCTACACCGCCCTACTTAAACTAAGAAAAATCCTCAAATCATGAACTTAAATCTAGCTTATCTATATCCAAATCAAATGAATATTTACGGAGATAAAGGTAATATCGACGCCTTAATCTATCGGTCAAAACAAAGAAATATTAAAATTAATCTAATTAAAATTAATCAAGGCTCAAGGCTCAACCAAGGTAGTTTCGATCTTTTATTTGCCGGCGGCGGCCAGGACCAACAACAACAGCTGATTACCCCGGATCTTTATCAAAAAAAATCAGTTTTAATTAAAGCGGCGCAAGCCGGCATCCCCATGCTTACTATCTGTGGCAGTTATCAACTTTTTGGCGCCTACTTTAAACCCTTTCAAAGCCCAAAACTAAAAGGCCTGAATATTTTTAATGCCTACACCAAAGCCACCAAAAAAAGAAAAATTGGTAACATCGTTGTTCGCACTAAATTTTTAACTCCAAAAACTCTAGTTGGTTTTGAAAACCACTCTGGCTCTACTTTTCTAAAAGGGGATACCAAAGCCTTGGGCTCAGTTCAAATTGGCCATGGCAACAACGATCAAGATAAAACCGAAGGCGCTATCATTAATAATGTTTTCGGTTGTTATCTCCACGGCTCCCTCCTTCCTAAAAACCCTCACTTTGCCGACCACTTAATCAAACTAGCCCTAGAAAATAAGTATGGAAATATCAACCTAAAACCCCTAGACGACACTATAGAGTGGCAAGCTCATCGTTCTACTGTTAAAATAGCTAATAAGCCGGGATGGTGGAACTGGTAGACCTGCCTGCGCAGGCAGGCACGCAGGTTTTGAAAAATGAAATATTTTGTTTATCTATTAAAAAGTCTCACCCATAACTATTATTACGTCGGTCTTACCAACAACCTTAAAAGACGAATCAAACAACATAATCAAGGTAAAGTTAAGTCTACAAAACATTATCAACCGTTTAAGCTTATGCTTGTCAAAGAATTTTCTGATAGAATATCAGCTAGAGACTTTGAAAAGTTTTTAAAAATTAGATCAAATAAAGAAAAAATGATCGCGTCTTTAAATTAAATGCCAGGGTGGCGGAATTGGCAGACGCGCAGGATTTAGGATCCTGTGACCGCAAGGTTGTGGAGGTTCGATCCCTCTTCCTGGCACAATTTAATAAAAAAATATCAAAATATGTTTTCGTTAAAAAAAGGAACTGGTAGACCTGCCTGCGCAGGCAGGCACGCAGGTTTTAGGAACCTGTGGGAGCAATCCTATGGAGGTTCAAGTCCTCTTCCCGGCACAAACCCATATTAAAATACTATGTTAAAAATAATAAAAAATCTAAATACCAACTGGAATCTGTTTAACTCTCTTTTGAGTAAAATAAAAAAATTACTTGCTTTTCTAAAGCAAAAAAAACTTTTGACTGCTTTTTTAATTATCCTCATCACAGTCATCGGCTATCTTTCTTATCAAAAATTTCGACCAAAAAGCCCGAAAGAACTCTACCAACTACAAGTTATTACCAACAAAGACATCAAACAAACCGTTTCCGCCTCAGGCTCCATTCAATCACAGACTCAAGTTGACCTAAAATTTCAAACTGGCGGTCAACTGGCTTGGGTTGGGGTCAAAGAAGGGGACTATGTCCAAAAATGGCAAGCCTTAGCTTCTCTTGACCAAAAAGCTCTCAAAAAAACCTTTGAAAAATATCTTTACGACTATTCCAAAGAAAGAAATGACTTTGAAGAAGCCAAACAAGAAACTTACAAAGACACCATCGTCACCGACTCCATTAAAAGAATATTAGAAAAAAATCAATGGGATCTAAACAAGGCGGTTTTAGATGTTGAACTTTATGACATCACTCTAAAATACTCTAACTTAATCACTCCCATCCAAGGCATTGTCACCCACATAGACACTCCAATAGCCGGCATCAACATCACTCCGGCCACCGCTGTTTTTACTGTTGCTGATCCCGAATTTTTAGAATTTGTGGCTCTAATAGACGAAGTCGACGTTGGCTTACTAAAAGCTTCTCAATCAGCTCAGATTATCCTAGATACCTATCCAAACGACCCCATTGAAACTCATATTTCCTCAATTGACTTTAACTCATCCACCGACTCTTCCGGCAGCACCGTTTACCTGGTTAAATTTAAACTTTTAAATCCAAATTTAAATCGATACCGCTTAGGTATGAACGGAGAAGTCATCATCACTACCGCTCAAAAACAAAACGTTATCACCGTTCCCTATCAATCCATATTAGAAAATGGTCAAACCCAAATTCAAGTTATAAAAAATGGTCAGCTAGAATTAAAAACAATCACCACCGGACTAATTAGCGAAGAGGATATCGAAATTACCTCAGGTTTAGAACTGGGCCAAACAATAGTTGTAGGTAAAAAGTGAACAGTCCCATCATCAAACTAAACCAAGCCTCAAAAACATATTACTTAGGCGATGATGTGGTCAAAGCAGTTGACAATGTAACCCTCGAAATCCACAAAAAAGAGTACATCAGCATCTTAGGCTCATCAGGTTCAGGTAAATCCACCCTCATGTATCTAATCGGTTTACTGGAAACCCCCACCTCCGGCCAAATTATCTTACACAATAAAGATATTTCCAAGCTAAACGACACCCAAATCTCAAAAATTCGAAACAAAACCATCGGCTTTATTTTTCAATCCTTTAACTTAATCAATAAATTTACTGTTCTGGAAAATGTTTTACTGCCAACTACTTACGCAAAATCAAATCTCAAATTTAACCCTCAAAAAAAAGCTTTAAACCTGTTGGAAAAGTTCGGTATTTTAGACAGAAAAGATTTCTACCCCAATAAAATCTCCGGTGGCCAGCAACAAAGAGTGGCTATAGCCAGAGCCCTAATCATGAATCCGGAAATCATCCTAGCCGACGAACCGACCGGTAATCTAGACTCAAAAACCGGTCCCGAAATCTTAAAACTAATTGAAGGTCTCCATAAAGATTTTGACACTACCATCATCATGGTTACTCACGAAAAAGAAATCGCTAAAAGGGCCCAAAAGCAAATCTACATAAAAGATGGCCAAATTAGCAAAAAATATCTATGAAACCAAATAGCTTAAAACATCTCTTACTAACTACTTACGCCAACTTTAAAAGAAATAAAGTTAGAACTTTTCTAACTTCTTTAGGTATTACCATCGGAGTTATGTCCGTAGTTTTACTAAATGCTTTAGGCTTAGGTTTAAAAAACTTTCTAAAAGAGCAGTTTGAAAATCTAGGTTCAAACATGGTTATGGTTATGCCGGGAAATGCTTTTAATGACGAAGAAGGAGTCGGCAATGCTTTTGGTCCGGGCCTCATCGGCGGAGTTTCTTTTGATGAAAAAGACTATCAAAACTTAGATAAAATTCCGGAAGCTGACTACGTTGTTCCGGTTTTTTTCAAAAGCGTTACCCTGGAATATAACGGCATCAAACAACTAGGCTACATTGAAGGGGCCAACCAAGATATCTTTCCAACCGTAAATCTAGTTCCCATCGCCGGCAGAATCTACACCAAGTCAGATCTTCAAAAAAAATCAAAAGTAACTGTTTTGGGTTTTGTGGTCGCCGAAAAACTATTTGATTCTCCGGAACAAGCCTTAGGCAAAACCATCAAAATCAACACTCATCGATTTAAAGTTATTGGAGTCATCGAAAAAAAGGGGGACGGAGAAATGGACAACGCCGCCATCGTCCCTTACACCTCTACTTTTGGTAATTTAAATCCGGACAAAACTTTCTTCGCAATCTACCTTGGGGTCAACAACGAAGACAACATTAGTCTTGTCAAAGAAAAAGCCAAAAATATTCTTGAAAAAAGATATGATTCAGAGGAGTTTTCTGTTACCGAACAAACAGAGATCTTAGGTACAGTCAATCAAATCTTTACGATTCTAAACGCAGTTTTGGTGGCCATCGGCTCAATTTCTTTAATAGTTGGCGGTATCGGTATCATGAATATTATGTACTCCACCGTCACCGAACGCACCAAAGAAATCGGTATCAGAAGGGCCATAGGTGCCACTCAGAACGACATCCTTTTCCAATTTTTATCAGAATCTGTCATTCTCTCAATCTTTGGGGGTATCTTGGGCTTAAGCATCTCCGGTTTAATCGTTTTGGGAATCCGCACCGTTTTTCCCGCCGCCATTAACTTACTTTCTGTTATCCTGGCAGTCGGAGTATCAACTCTCATTGGAGTTTTCTTTGGAGTCTTTCCGGCTAAAAGAGCAGCTAAATTAACTCCACTTGAAGCCATTAGATACGAATAATATGACTACAAAACTTATTATCAAAAAAACCGTTGCTTTAGGCTTAATATCTTCTTCCCTGGTTAGAACTTACCTCTCAATTACAGACGTTATTTTTATTTACCCCAAATTAATCTTACTTCAAAATCCAAACGACCTTTATCTCGAATTATTTAAAAAAGCTATCGTCATCTCCTCAAGTTTATTCATTGAATCAATTTATGGTTTTGCATTATTAATAAAACCTACCGAAACCACTAAGCTTACTCACATTATTTTTGGTATCGCCCTATTTATCTTCTCCATTCTTCTTTACAGATTATCAACCCTTGATCAAATTTTTCAAAACTGGCTATTTTTCTCCATCACCTAAAAAATCTCACCTGCAAGGACAGTCCCTGTAGGCCTTATTTTCAAACCCTATAACTAACTCCTTCTCAATAACTAACCTGCAAGGACAGTCCTTGCAGGTCTTGAATACGAATAATTTTGCAGTTTTTTTATCAACATGTTATTATGCTATAATCCCAATCATGACTAAATCAAAAACAGCCAAAACCAAACAAACTAAGCCCCTAGATTCAAAGCCTGCCTCGCCGGCAGGCGGGCTAACTTGGTTACCCAAAAAAACCTTCACTCTGGAATTTTCAATCCCTTGGAATGAAGTTAAAAAAGCCACTACCAAAGCTATTGACAACCTCACCAATAACGCCAAATTAACCGGTTTTAGAAAAGGCAAAGCCCCTAAAAAATTAGTCGAAAAATCAATCGATAAATCCAAGCTCTATGGAGAAGTTATCAATCAACTTCTTCCAATTTCTTACTCAAAAGCTGTCAAAAATCATAACTTACGACCAGCCATTTCTCCTAAAATTCAAATAATCAAAGCCGAAGAAAATCAAGCTTGGCAATTCAAAGCTACTTCCTGTGAGCTACCCGAAGTTAAGTTGGGGGATTACAAAAGTATAGCCAAAGGAGCTCTAGCCAAATCAAAAATCTGGACCCCAGACAAGGGAACTCCAGCCAAGCCAAACAAACCAGAAGAGCTTACCAGCACTCAAAAATTTAATCTGGTTATCAAGGCTTTAATAGATGAAATTAAACTAGAACTACCAGACCTACTAATTGATACCGAGCGCGATCGCTTACTATCCAGACTGCTTGATCAAATTCAAAAACTTGGACTAACTATTGACCAATACGCCGCTTCAAATAGTAAAACTGTTGACCAAATCAAACAAGAGCACAGTAAATCAGCCGAGCAAACGCTCAAGATAGAATTAATTATGCAAACCATTGTCAATGATTTAAAACTAAAAGTTGATGAAAAAGAAATAGATAAAATGATTGAAAAGTCGGGAGATGAAACCATCAAACAAAAACTAAACACCCCGGAACAAAGAGCTTACATTGCTTCAATTTTAAGAAAGCGCCAAGCTATTGACCACCTCCTAAGCTTATAGTATAATCCTAGCAAATGGATACATTTGCAACCACATCTAGTTCAAAAAAGCCAAAAGGCCCTCAGTATAAAAACTTCATTGAGGCCTTTAAAGATATTGGAAAATCTACCGTTAAATCCTTTGCCAAAGACGTAGTTGCCGGCACTGCTAAAAATGCTGTTGATATCTTTACCAAAGGCCAACCAATTGATAACTCCAATCCTGAAGATAACTTTAAATTTGAAGAATATTTAAATCAGCAAGAGCAAAAAATTAGAAACCAAGAAAGACAAAGATTTGAAGCCATTAGAAGAGAAGAGAAAATTATCTTTTCAAGAGAAGATCATCAAACTAAGGTTCAAATCGAAAACCTTCAAGTTCAAGTCAAGCAATTAGCTTCTGAACAAGTAGGTCTAATGAAAGAACTTGACCAAGCTTCTTTTCAAGCTGTGGTTAATCCCGGTGTTTATCATCAAAACTTCTTTGAACGTCTACTTCATTTAATTAAACTGGCAAAAAAGAACATTGTTAACTCCAGAACTTGGCTATCTCTTCACAATTACCGGGCCAAAAAACAAACCGGCTACTGGTCTCAATTCAAAAAATCCGGCACCAGCTTTATGCTTTCCGGCGAAAGATCCACCGCCACCCAAACCGGCTAATCATTATAATATAGCAACTATTCTAATAGCCTGCTTAATTTTTTTATACCTTCATTAATTTCATTTTTTGTAACAGTTGCATAACTGAGCCGTATTGTGTCATTCTTTGTCTTTGTGGCATAAAAAGCATATCCCGGCATAAAAGCAACCCCATTTAAAATTGACTTTTGATAAAATTTTCTGCAATCAACACCCGGAATTGTCACCCACACAAAAAGGCCGCCCATGGGAACAGTCCAATAAGCTTTATTTTTTAAATATTTACTTAAACATTTGAGCATAAAACAACAATTACTTTTATAATATTTTCGTAATTTTTTAAGATGTATATTATAATTTTTTTTGTTTTTTAATAAATTTGCCACTATTGCTTGAGATAAAGTTGGGCTATGCAAATCCATCCCCTGTTTAATCAAGCATAGCTTATTAATTAACTCCTTATTTGCAACAATATAGCCGATACGTAAACCGGGGCAAAGAGTTTTAGAAAACGTTCCTAAATATATAACTAAATCTTTATGACTATAAACAGCTAAACTTTGAGGTGGCTTTTTATCAAAATAAAGTTCACTATAAGGATCATCTTCAATTAATATACAATTATTCTTTCTTATTAAGGCGATCACTTTTTTTCTAGTCCAATTAGACCAGCATACTCCGCTTGGATTTTGAAAAGTTGGAATAACATAAATAAATTTTATCTTTCCTTTAAATTTATTAATAATATTTTCCAACTGATTAATATCAACCCCATCTTCCAATAACTCAACTGTCGCATATTTAACTTCATAGCCATTAAATGCGGAAATAGCTACTAGATAAGTTGGATTTTCGGTTATTACAAGATCATTCTTATCAAGAAAAGCCTTACCTAATAAATCCAGGGCTTGTTGAGAACCGGTAGTTATTAAAACTTCATCTTCATTAACTTGTTTCTGCCATTTATCAGAAAGTCTGCCAGCTATTATTTTTTTTAATTCTGTAGTCCCCCCAGTTCTACTATATTGCAAAATCCGCTCTCCCTGATATTTTAAAATTTTATCCATAGCAAGCCCAATTTCTGTAATAGGAAAAAGTTTAGGGTTTGGCATTCCACCGGCCAAAGAAATAATTCCTGGTTGAGAGGCCATCTTTAAAGTATTTTGTACAGTTGGGTCAACCAATCGTTTAACTCGATCGGCCATTTTATTACAAAGATAAGATTTCATATTTCCTTTAAATATTTAATAATACTTGATAGTGCATACTCTGAGCTTCTTATTAAAGACTCTTTCGTTTGACCTGCAATATGCGGCGTAACAATAATGTTATTTAATTGACACAGTTTATTATTAATTTCAGGCTCATTTGAAAAAACGTCTAAAGCCGCCCCTTGGATTCGATTATTTTTACAGGCTGTATAAAGAGCTTGTTCGTCAACTACTTTTCCACGCGAACAGTTAATTAAAAAACTGGAGGGCTTCATTAAATTTAACTCATTTTTACCGATTAAATTATTAGTTAAATTAGTTAAAGGCACGCACAAACTGATAAAGTCACTTTGATTAATTAAAGTATTCAGTTTAACTAATTTTATCTTATTGATATTATTTTTTAACGTAAAATACGGATCATAAGCAACAACCTTTAAACCTAAACCTACAGCTTTTTGAGCCAAACATTTACCAACTTTCCCAAGGCCAATAATCCCTAGAATTTTACCGCTAATTTTTTGAGAAATAAATTCATTTTTACACCAATGTCCATCTCTTAAACTATTGTTTGCCAAAATCAAATTTTTCGCCAAAGCCAATAATAAACAAATAATATGCTCTGCTGTTGACTCATAATTGCAATTAGCTGAATTCAAATATTTAATTTTAAATAATTGCAAAGCTCTTTTATCAATATTGTCCGACCCGGAACAAGCAGAAATTACAATTTTCAAACTAGGCAACTGTTCAACTAACTTCTTTGAAACTCTGGTTTGAGATCGAACAATCATCCCACTACAATCTTTTCCTGCACTAATTTGTTCACTTAGTTTTTTTGAAAAAAAGTTAGTAGTTTGTTGAAAAACAAATTCTGTATACTTCTTGGCATAGTTATCTACGACTTCAGCGTCCAATGGTTCAGTAATTAATATCTTCATAATGATTTCTTCAACTTATTTATTTTTTGAGAAATCATTTTATCAACAACTGTCACCGGAGAAACATTTTGCTTACGAGCTCTTTGAATTATCTTTTCTAAACGACTGGGGATTTTATCGGCTTTTTTTTCAGAATCAGCACGAGTACCCCCCTCGACTTCAACAATCGCCTGCATCACTCCGCCCCCGTTTATCACAATGTCGGGAGCAAATAATATTCCTCTCTTTAAT
>Ga0180007_10004948_pt1 | contig 13854 bp, 12 predicted proteins | sample MM_PC_MetaG_FD_121122 | JGI IMG/M metagenome (GOLD analysis project Ga0180007, IMG submission 121122) | Groundwater microbial communities from the Aspo Hard Rock Laboratory (HRL) deep subsurface site, Sweden - MM_PC_MetaG | ecosystem: Environmental > Aquatic > Deep subsurface > Groundwater... | reverse complement strand
CTTAACAAATCTGCTTTAGTAATACGCCCCCGACGCAATAAAATTTTACCCAAGCGCTCTTTAGAGGACTGTTGTTCAATGAGAGCTGACTCTAAATCTTCTGAAGTAATTAATTGACGATTAATTAAAATCTCCCCCAATTTAACTGCAACAGGAGAATAAACAAACTCATGTACACCGTAGAATTCGTTAGCAGCTTTAGTCACTCTCACTTCAATATCCTTGATGGCTAATTGAGGTTGATAGATAGTTAATAATTTAAAGGTACCTTCTTTGGAAGCAGTTCGTACAGTCACATCACCACATCTAAATAAAGTCGCTAAAACACCGGAAGTATTATAAGTAATGTCTTGCACTTGCCGTAGAGGTAACTCGGATCGTTTATGCAAAAAGAATCCGGTTAATTGTGAATCAATCATCTTATCATCCGTTATCACCCAGATGTCCATATACCAAAATAACCACTGCATCATAAAATAACTTATTACAAAAAATATAACTAAACCGGCAAATAAAATGAGATACCCTGATTGATTAGATAAAATCGTAGAAATAATAAATAAAACAAAACCTAACCCCAATAACATTCCCAAAGCAACTAATCCAGGAATTAACAAATTATATGGATGTCGCCGATAAAACAACGCATTAGGAGGATATTTATGGTTAGTAGAAAAATTATTAGACATCAACTTAAGAAAAGATAAATTATTCCCACTATGATTGACAAACCCAATACACTAATCCCGATAATTAGATATGCTGTTGCAAAAACCACTGCGCGTTGAGCTTCGAGAGCAGGTAATTGATGACGATATTTAAATATATGATAAACAATTATTCCGCCGTAAAGTAAGGAAAAAACTAAAAATACACCATAAATTATTGATAAAAATATTTCCATTATTCGATCTTAAAAATCGGAATGGTTTCTGGAGAAGTTAATGAAGCGGGAACCATCAATCCTAAATGTTGATAGGCCTTGGCTGTAACTATACGACCTTGAGCTGTTCGATTAATAAATCCAGATTGTAATAAATACGGTTCGTAGACCTCTTCTAAGGTTTGTCTTTCTTCGGCAATGGCAGCAGCAATAGCAGCTACTCCCGCCGGTCCACCATGAAATCGATTAATTAAACAATCTAAAATCTTTCGATCTACAAAATCCAAACCATCAGCATCAATGGTCATCAACTCTAATGCTTCCCGAATTATGGAAAGGGTAATTTCACCGTTATTTCTGGCATCCGCAAAATCGCGTACTCTTTTCAAAATCCGATTGGCTGTACGAGGAGTACGCCTAGAAGCTTTAGCAATTACTTGTGTATTAGATGGATCAATTTTAACCCCTAAAATTCGGGCTGATCTTTGTAGAATCGCTTCAATATCTGCTTCGTTATAAAAATCTAAACGATAAGTAGATCCAAAGCGATCTCGAAGTGGTGAAGACAGCGCTCCCGCCCGAGTAGTTGCCCCGATTAAAGTAAATTTAGCCACATCAATTTTTAATGCTCGAGCAGCCGGGCCTTTGCCAATAATAATATCAATCGAGTAATCTTCCATAGCGCTATACAGTACCTCTTCTATCTGTCGACCCAACCGATGAATTTCATCAATAAACAAAATATCTCCATCATTTAAATTGGTTAGGACAGAAGCTAAATCACCGGGTCGCTCAATGGCTGATCCGGAAGTAGAACGTAAACCTCCTCCCATACTATTGGCAATAATATGAGCTAAGGTAGTTTTACCCAACCCGGGCGGACCAAATAATAAAATATGATCTAGAGATTCTTTTCTTTGTTTAGCGGCCTTAATAGCAATCTCTAAGCTCTGTTTAATCTTTTCTTGCCCTACATACTCTGCAAAAACTTTAGGTCGTAAAGTTTGATCGAATTCTTCTTCTTGGGGAAGAGTCCGTGCATCAGTTATCCTAATACCATCTGTTTCTTTAATTGCCATTTTTTCAGTTAAAGATTTTATTACATCTAAAAATCTACTCGACCTTAATGTCTCATACTTCCATACCTATTATATCGAAAAACCCCGCCCATCGAGAAAATCTACCAAAAACAACTTTTAGATTTAAACCAACCAATAAACCAGTAATCCTATTCCTGCAATCAATAAATAATAAGCAAAACCTCTTAAGGAATGTCTTTGGAAAAACTTTAACAACCAATGAATTACTACCAATCCAGAAATCAAAGCCACAACAAAAGCAGTTAACAAAAACAAATAATCCTGATCTATTATTTGATTAGTTATGGCTTTATATAAACCATAGCTCCCAGCAACGGCAGTAATTGGAGCAACTAATAAAAAAGAAAGTTTCACGGCCATTTCTCTATTTAAACCAGCGTACATTCCGCCCAACATTGTAACGCCAGAACGAGAAATACCCGGTACAACTGCTAAACATTGGGCCACCCCAATACTCAAGGCCGACCAGGAAGTTAATTGTTTGCTTGATTTAACTATTTTAAATAACCGTTCAAATAATAAGTATGCTATTCCCAATCCAATCATTAATACAGCGATTGTCCAGCCAAATCGCAATCTACTTTCTATCCAATTGTCACCCAAATACCCGACGATTAAACCTGGAATAGTGGCTAATAAAATTAGTCCAAACAATCGACGATTAGCTGTTAAAACTGTTTTTGATGAAGAAGATTGTTGAGTAATTCCACTCATTCCCACCCAATCTTTCCAAAAATAAATTAACACAGCCAGCAGAGTTGCCAAATGAAGCATAGCATCAAAAAATATTCCCTGGTCATCTAATTTAAGTAAATCACGCACTATAACTAAGTGACCCGAAGAACTAATTGGCATAAATTCCGTTAGCCCTTGAACTAATCCTAGGATACTTGCTTGGCTTAAATGCCATAATGTATTAATCATATTTTTATCGTACGGTAATTTTCCAGCCCATAGCTGGGCCAAACCAAGTAATATATTCTGATACTAAACGAAAGTTCTCTAAATATACGCCTGGTTGTAAAGGTGCTTTTATGGGGAAGGATAAGGTTAATCTGTCGCCAGGATTAATGATAAAACCCGTATCGATTGCTCGATTAGGACCTAACCAATTATTTTCCAATAAACTATTACGATCATATGGACTGACTGTGCCTAATTTTACTGCACCGTAGCTTGATTGACGCAAGTTCACCCATTTGGCAGTACCAGTATTTTTCATTTCGACCTGCAACATTTCTGTTTGACCGGGGGACATAGTCAGATTAGATGATTTATAAATAATTTCCGCATTATAATGGGAACTTACAGGATCAACTCCATTATCAGTTACTGCAATCTCCCAAAAAATTCGCATATCCGATAACCAAGTCGTATATTCAATAACTGGGTTAAAATACTCCGTATAAGTGCCTGGCTGCATAGGAGCTTGCACAGCAAAAGAAAATCTACCAGTTTCTCCCGGATTAACAATACTCTGTTGTAATGTAGCAACTCTGTTATTAGATAACCAACTGTTGGTATATAATTTACTGTTCCGATCTTGGGGATGCGCTGTGCCTAAGCGCATCTGTCCAGTAACAATACTGCCGTTGCCTTGCCATGATATATTACCGGTATTACGTAAATCAACTGATAATGTAGTTTTTTCTCCAGGTTTTAGAACACTCATATCACTTTGACTTACTTTAACCGCACTATATTTGGGCGGACCTCCCACTGGATCAAAAGCTATAGTTAAATCGCCTAAATTAATACCCGCCGTAGCATCAGAAAAAATAATTAATTTATTTCCAGTTGTATTAGATGAGACATCAGCACCAACCATTCCATACATATCAGTAGTGCCAAAATAAATTTCTTGCCTGTCTATCACTTCGTTATGTAATGTCAGTGGTCCGTTAATATAAGCTCTGATTTGATGGTTAGCCAATGGAAAATCATTATTAACAACAGTTACCGTGATATGGATCTGCGTTTGATTATCAGCCACTGCATGAGCACTTGAAGCAGTAATTTTTCCTATAATACGATCATTAATTTGGCTCGATCCCAACGCACTAGCAGCATTAACTAAACCTTTGCCATACTCTAATTGATTACTAGAACCACTTGTTGTATTTTTAATAATGTTTTCTACTTGCAAGGGAGATAGGGTATTATTGCGGGACAAAATTAACGAAGCTATGCCAGTAACATGGGCAGCTGCAAAAGAAGTACCCGAACCATAAGAATAAGCGTTTTCCCCAGCATAATCAGCCATTAAAACATTGATGCCTGGAGCTACCACATCCAAATTATTTCCATAGTTAGAAAAGGATGCTCTTTGTTCTAACTTGTCTACCGCGCCCACTGATATAACATTAGAATATGCAGCTGGATAAAGTAATTGATTTTGATTGTTGTTACCAGCAGCAGCTACGACAACCACATTCTTAGCTATCGCATAATCAATCGCTCCTCTTAAATCTGTGCTATCAAAATAAGTGCCAAAACTCATATTAATGACTTTAGCTCCATTGTCGGTAGCGTATTTAAGCGCAGTGGCAACGTTATTATATTCACCACCTCCGGCACTATTTAAAGCTTTTAGGATCATCAACTTACTATTCCAATTAATGCCCGCCATCCCACGAGCATTCGCAGTGTTGGCACCAATAATACTGGCCACGCCAGTGCCATGACCATTTTGATCAATAATATCCCCTGTATTATTCATAAAATTATACCCTAAATGATCATCGATAAAGCCATTGTTATCATCATCTCTGCCATTATTTGGTACTTCGTCGATATTAACCCATAATCTACCAGACAATTCTTCGTGACTAGGGTTAATCCCGGTATCAATAACGGCCACGATCAAATCACTGCTCCCAGTGGTTACATCCCAAGCTGAAGGTATTTTAATTTGATTTAAATTAATTTGTTCGGAAAAGCGGGGATCGTTCGGACTTTTAGCAATCATGATCGGCCATGGCCAATTTGCCTCCGCCTTAACTACACTTCCTTGGCCTAAAATAGGGAAGATGGGTATCAACCCAACTATTAAAATTAAACCAGCTACCCAGTTTAATTTTCTTACTCTAAAATCGATTTTAATTTTTCTAGTCATACTATAGATTTTACCGCATCACAAAACATTATCCAAGCACAGAAATAGTTGCTTATTTTATGAACGGCTCATGCATGAGCCGTTCAGATTTTTGGGTTAAACCCCCGTAGAACAATCAGGGGATATTTTATTCTATCGGCTCAACGAGTAATATTGTTGAGCCAATCAAAATTTCTGGCCGCCATTTTGGCAATACAAGACCAGGGCCAAGGTTCTTGCATAGAGGCGCCTTAACCTACTTTCAGTTATTATTGTAATATTAAAAACACCCCCGCTGACGCAGGGGTGAGAGAGAAATCAACAAGGAATCAAAAGTGCCAAGGGGCCAATCCGCCAGCTGGCGGATCAAGCGGTGACACTCCCGAGAAAGCCGGACGCAGAACCGAAGTCCTGATGCGCATCGTACAACCAGTGCGCGCGGAACTCGAGCTGGTCGCCACGGAAGCGGAAGCCCAGACAGGACGCCCAGCCACCAGCGGCGTACCAGCTGTACTCGTCCCCTCCGCAGTCAATATGCAGTTGCTCCCAGCGAACCAAACGTTCCGGATGGGTCAGTAACATGCAGCCGACAGCGAAAGCGCCGAGACCAAATTCGTTGGCAACAAACATTTCGCGCGCCCGGCGAACCGAGCGACCGCGATGGCGGAGACCGAACTGAGCCGGAACAATAAGAATATCATACCTTTCCTGTTCAGTGGCGAGACGCTTGTACATCTCAATCGTGCACTGGTGCTGACGAAGATACTTGGCCGAGAGTTCGCCCTTCCTGTAGTTGTAAAACTTCGGGAAGGCAGCCGATAGAGCAGGGATGACCCTTTGCTCAAAGGCCTTGGGGTAACCCTTGCCCAGCTTATCCCAGCGCGGGATAGCGAACCAGCCTTCAGCGCCTTCCGGAAGTTCGCCCTTGGCGATTTCCAGGTTGGCACCATTCAGCTCCGGGAAGAGCTCCTTCAGCCGAGCCACCTGTTCGGCAATCGGCCGGACATGGTAGCCTTCTGGGTAGGTGTAGTTGGAGTTGATCTCTTCGTTGGCGAATTGATTCTGGTGGCGATTCCTGGTGATAAAATCACCAACCAGATCAGCCAAGCCCGGCGTTTCGTTGATGCGCTGAGCTTCTTCATCGGAGAGCCCAGCTTTATCGTAAGCGGCTTCAACGATGGAGATGAATTTGCGACCCTTATTATCACGGTGGGTCACGGACGGAGCCAATGTTTTTTTTACCATCGGAGCCATCCTCCTTTGTACCACTTCTGTAATCCTCCTCTCACTATGTATAGTTGAGGGGTCGGTGTCTATGTGGCTAATGTCAATGTATCTTTAACATACGCCTAAATTAGTAGAAAGTCAAGAGTTTTCCGCTTCCAGACCTGATTTTCTCCTATACTCCTGACTATCAAACTACATTTGATTAGAGTTAAACTCATCTTATGCACCAGTCTACGCTATAGCGTAGACTGGTGCGTTATGATCTAAGATGTCTGAATCATGGTTAGGAGACAGCAATTATTTCTATCGGCTCAACGAGTGGTGTCGTTGAGTCGATAGAATAGTTTTTAAAATAAGCACCATATAATCTATACACGCTATATAGCGTGTATAGATTATTCTAATCAAAAAATATAGATTATAACTGAGACACGGTAGGGAGATCCTGAAATCCATCCGTCGCTCTGCGAGCTATGGAGGACTGACGTAAATTTAGGATGATGTAAATAATACAACCTCTTTTACAAGGCTCGATTCAAGAATTAATCAATCATAAATTGGCCACCGCACCATACGATGCGTGGCTCATCCCAGCACTATTCTGCACGGGATAAATCCCGTGCCGCATGGCACTGGGATGGTGGGCCCAGAAGGTATCGAACCTTCGTCCCCAGCTTAAAAGGCTGTTGCTCTACCATTGAGCTATGGGCCCAAAACACCTAACGATGTAATTGACGAAGCGTTCTTTACTTCGTCATCCTGGCTTGCCTGCCCGTCCGTAGCTTTATGCGTAGGAGGGTCCGGGATCTAATTTATTTAATATCATCAGCATGCGCTCTTTTTGGAGCTGCGCCTGACCTTGCTAATGTACATCAATACTCAATTAATATTCTACATTATTAATTGAATTACTAGAGTGTAACTGCCGATGGTAAACCTAATAATTGGCGCAAATTAAATTCTTCTACATTAGTAGGTCGTTCGATATTAATAGTGGTATTAAATTTCTTAAAGATTAGTTGAGTGATAAAATCTGTGCGCTGACGATCTGGATTATCATACCAACCCTTAATGGACATCTCTACTAATTGATAATTATATTTATTAATCCAAAGTTCATATTGATAATCGACCAACATCGCCGCCAAATGTTTCCAGTCAACGTTATCAATTGAACGAGCGGTAGTAGACCAACTACTAAATAATTTAAGTAATTCTGTTGCATCTATAGCTACTTGCCAATGATATGCCCTGGTCCCATTAACTGTTTCGTCAGGAAATTTTTGCACAATATTAAATAACTGACTTTGAGCTATTAACCCGCGCAACTGTTGAATTTGATCATTGGTTAATGGTTGAGTAGAACCTAACCAATCTTGATTTTCGCCATTGGACCTGATTTTATACCACCTTTTATCTGCCGATAAAGAAAAGGGTAGCCCTAAGGGCACCTTAAGTTGAGTGACTCTAAAATAACTATAATCAGGAAAGCTACGCAGTTCAGCTCCTACTTCTGTCTTGCCCTCACTGCTAGTACCACTAATAATTACATCTAATAAATATTTAAAATTTTTAACATCCCTTAAATTAATTTTACCAATTCCAGAAACTTGCAGATCTTGGAGACCTTGTAACAAAGACAAGGTTGAATTTCCCACTATCTGAAAGTTGCCAGAAAACTCCAGTTTTTCCGTTTTGCTGATTGCTTTCATCATCTTACTCAAAACCACTGGTGGTTCTTCTGGTTGCGTCCCACACCCCCCCAGAAGAAATAACAAACCTAAGCTTAACCCCCATAACCATCCTTTTTTCATCCCGTTAGAGATTAATTTTAATTATACTTCAGACATAAACAATTAGACATTGGCCCATAAACTCTTACCCGAGAGATAACCATTGATATCTCTAACGAGATTCATATGTCTAAAAACTTAAAAGCTATGCTTGATTGTAGGTCAATTTTTCTGATTTGACAAGCCAGTTTAGCGTATAATCAAATTAGGAGTTAGCTATGCTCAAACCAATTAGTGAAATTATGGGAGCAAAACTGGTTGATTTGGATAACTGCCAGAACATGGGGAAAGTAGTAAATTGGGTTATCAATCCAGATAAAAAGCAGATTAGCGCTCTGCTCGTCAAACCAGTTGGCATCTTTGCACAAACCTTGGCTGTTTCTACATTTGATATTGTAGAATACGGTCCTAAGATGGTCATTATTAAAAATCATTCTGCTTTAGTGGCTCCTGGAGAATTACTTCATTTACCCAAACGTCTTCGACAAAAAAACCGAGTAATGGGTAGTCCTGTGATTACAGTGTCTGGGAAAAAATTAGGTAACATAGAAGATGTTTTATTTGAAACTACCGATTCTACATTACAAAAAATTTATATTAAATCTGGTTTGCTGGGAATTTTAACTCAACCAGATTTAATTATTGGCGTCGATAAAATTATTTCCATAGAACAGAAAAAAATTATCGTACAAGACGATATTGATACTCCACAAACTATTAAAGAGACCGCCCCAGTCCCTACAACTAACTAAGTCCGCAAAACAATTCCCATTTTTTGCATATCTCGCTTAGCATCTTGGTAATTAGATAAATTTTGGATTTTATTAAATTCTTTTTTGAGCAATGATGGCTGTAATTTATGTACTAACTTCCCCCATTTTAATAATGCTTTTAAGGTAGTGGGGGAATATTTTAAATCCAAACTATGTTTAAATCTAATTGCTCGCAGGACTCTTAAGGGATCCTCTTTAATCCGAACTTCTGGATCGCCAATAAATCGCAAGGTTTTGTTTTTTAAATCTTTAATACCTTTCACGGGATCAAGAAAATTGTTGTGCTTCGGATTCCAATAGATTGCATTAATAGTAAAATCCCTCCTACTAGCATCGGCTTTAATATCTTTATGAAAAATAATTTCAACAGGTGTGCGCCGAATATGATTAAATTGTGGATCATAAATATCCTGTCGAAAAGTTGTAATTTCATAATCGGTATCTTGCCAGATGAATGCGACTACACCAAATTTAACATCAGCACGAGTTGGTACAATCTGGTGTTTAAACAATAACCGATTAACTTGTGCCAATTTAGCAGAAGTGGCAATGTCAATGTCTTGTTGACCTGTTGGTTGCTCTAATATCGCATTGCGAGATTGATTACCCACCAAGTAAGCTTTATGACTCGCTTTTTGCAACCAATATACTGGAGAAAATTGATCTTCCATCATAGTATTATTGTAACCCAAACACAGACATAGCATTAACTGTGCTTTTTGCAATTACCTCTTCCACATCTACGTTTTTCAGATGGGCAATATAGGCAGCTACTTCAATAACTCGCATTGGTTCATTCCTTTCCCCTTTATGATCTATCGGGGGGAGATAAGGAGCGTCAGTTTCTAATAAGATACGATCCATAGGAGTATTGCGTACTGATTCTTCTAAACTTTCGTTGCCGGGATAAGTAATCATGGCATTAAAACCAATATAAAATCCCCGTCGTAAAAATTCTTGTAGATAATTCAATCCTGCCGAAAAAGAATGAATCACTCCCGGTGAACGATCTTCTATATGAGGTAAATAAATCTCATCCAGGATATTTAGTACATCTCTGTAAGCATCTCGACAATGTAAAATTATTGGCTTTTGGACACGCACCGCCAATTTTAATTGTTCGGAGAAGACCTGCTTTTGATAATCCTGTGAAGATAAGTTGTGATAATAATCCAGTCCAATTTCTCCAATCGCTACCACTTTTGGACGACTCGAAAGTTCGGTTAATTTACTAGTTATTCCTTCTAAATTCTTACGTGCCTCATGCGGGTGCACGCCCACGGCTGCATAAATCCCTTTGTAACGGCTAGCCAAATTGACACTTTCACCAGAAGTGCGTAAATCGGTACCCACATTAATTAAATAAATCAGCCCCGCCTGAAAAGACCGCAAAATAGTTTTTTCCATATCGCGGTGAAATTGAGGAAAATTTAAATGACAATGGGTGTCTATATAGTTCATCCCATTAGAGATAGGAAGCGCCTTCGCTTCCGTAAGTTAGTAATAATGGCTGAATGAGTTGATTGGATGAGCTAAACATATTAAAAGAATGAATGGTAACTTGGGTTATCTCTAACGGGATTCATCGCACTAAAGCTAACCAAATAATAATCCCCACGATGACTAAACTGGAAAGTACGCTACGCCATCTCAGCTTTTCTTTTAAGTAAATAACAGAAGCAAAATAAACTAGAATGGGAGATAAGAAAAGTATGGCCATGGTAAAGCCAATCCCCACACTGCTATATGACATGTACACGAATATGCTAGCAACAATGGCACTGGCCGCAATAATTAAAAAATACGGTACTTGCTTGAGATTTATTTTTTTAATTTTCCCCTGTTCTACTATCCACAAAAACAACACCGTAACAATGGCTCTAACTAAATAGAGCGCCAATGGCGAATAAACAGCTAATAACTGTTTTATAACTACGGCCTCTACACCGTAAATCAAGGAAAATCCTAAAATAGCCAATAGAGGACGACTTAAACGTAAATGACGATGATAGGAATGCGCCCATCCCAAAATCAAACTAGCCAGTACAGCTGCTACATAGACGTGCCAAGATCTTTCATCAGCATAAAAAGCACTAGCTATAACTATAGCCACTACGGGATTAAACAATAAAAAGGGCTCAGCCTCTGTTAGTTTTTCGTACCGTAATCCATAATAATAAAGCAGGTTATGGTTGGCGGATAGAAATGCTAAAGCTAATAACAGCCAAATATAATAACTCGAAAGAGCTATAGGTTTAATACTGACTAACCAAGGGGCCAAGATTAAACTTAAAAGAATAATCCAAATAAATAACCACCAAGCAAATGATTGGTGGTTAAAATTTTTAAATTTCATAAATACCCGCTTTGTAAAAATCAAAGTTAAAGCATTAAACACTACCGCCAAAAAGGAATATAGTATCATTATCTATTGCTTAGGAAATAGTATGGAAGTAGGTTGAATAATGGTTTTACTGGATAATTTTCCCCAAATAGCTTCACTTGCCCAGTCAGAAATATCCGAGATATTGCCCAGTCCCAATGCAGTATAAATTTTAGCTGCGGTTTCCGGCAAAAATGGTAGCAACAACACGGATGTTACCCGCAAACCCTCTAATAGTTCGTAAATCACGTTAGCCAATTCGGCTATTTGATTAGTTTTGGCTAATTCCCATGGTTTTTTTTCTTCTACCAAACCATTTAAGAATGCCACGTAGTGATTAATAGCATCCATTGCTTTGGCAAAGTCAATCTTATCCTGACCAAGATTTTTTTGCACACCATCAATTGCATCTCTCACAGCGGTCGGCATAACCAAGGGTGTCGCGGAAGACAGTTCTGGAACTTGACCTGCAAAAAATTTACTCGTCATTTGAATAACACGAGATAATAAGTTACCCAAGTTATCCGCTAATTCATGATTATATAACTCCATAAACCGTTTCCAGGAAAAATCTCCATCGTCTATCGTAGGAATCTCACGCAATAAGTAATATCGTAACGCATCAGTGCCATAAGTTTGTACAACTTCTACTGGATCGATTACATTACCCAAACTTTTACTCATTTTTTGTCCTCCAGAAGTAAGAAATCCATGTACTAAAATCTTTTTCGGTAATGGCAACCCAGCCGAAAGTAACATGCCTGGCCAAATTGCAGCATGAAATCGCAAAATATCTTTACCGATACAATGCATATCGGCTGGCCACCACTTTTCAAAATTAATTGTATCCCGACCGTAACCTATGGCGCTAATATAATTAGACAGAGCATCACACCAAACATACATGGTCTGCTCGGAATCATCAGGTACTGGTACTCCCCACGGTAATTTAGCTTTGGGACGAGAAAAACTGATATCGGTTAACCCGGATTTAATAACATTTAAAATCTCTTTTGCTCGTCCTTCTGGGATAATCTCCAATTTTTTGCTTTCAATAGCTTGAGTAATTTGATGAGCATATTTTGATAAACGGAAAAAATAATTTTCTTCTTCAATTCTTTCCGGCTCTGTTTGATGATAAGGACACTTATCATCAGTTAAATCTTTCTCGGTAATAAATGCCTCACATCCTACACAATACAGACCAATATATTTATCTTTATAAATATCACCAGCAGCCGTTAATTTCTGCCACAGTGCCTGTGCTCCTACCCAATGCCGAGATTTATCACTGGTACGGATAAAATCATCATTTGAAATATTTAAAACATTCTTAAGGTTGGCGAATAAAGCAGAGTTACGATCAGCGATGTCTGCTGGACTTACACCCTCTTTTTCCGCTAATTGGGCAATCTTACTGCCGTGCTCGTCTGTACCGGTTAAAAACCACGTAGGATGACCCTGAAATCGATACCAGCGCGCCAGAACATCAGCTTGCACTAACTCCAAAGCAAATCCCACATGCGGCTTCGCATTAATATAAGCTATGGATGTTGTGATATATCTATTTTCCATTTACATTAAGGTTAACTTCTCGCTATGCTCGAAGAGTATTACTGTTCGAACAAAGTGAGAACTACTGTATTTACAGAAAAACACTTATCAACCAGTATAAATAATAATTTTTTAACAGGCTGGAACTCAAAAAATATCAACTCCTATTATAAACTAATGCCCACAATCACCAAAATAGTTACACAAAGCTCTCACCCTGATAGGATAAATATTTTTATTGATGATAAATTTTTTACTGGGATTGATAAGTTTGCTTGGATTTCACATAACCTAAAAACAGGGGACAACATATCGCCTCAGCTTTGCGAAGAATTAAAGAAAAAAGATGTTGAGGGTAAGGCATATGATAAAGCATTAAAGCTGCTATCTTTTCGGCCTCAAAGCATCTTTGAAATTCGTCAAAAACTTAAATCCAGATTTACTCCCGAACATATCAGTCAAACTATTGCCAGATTAAAAAAAGAAGGTTGGTTAGATGATAAAAAATTTGCTTTAGCGTGGGTCACGGAAAGAATTCAAACTCGTCATCGCAGTTTACTGCATTTAAAGTCCGAACTCATCCAAAAGGGAATTAGCGCTGATATTATTGCCCAAATATTAAAAACTCCGGAATTAGAAAATCAGGAATTGGCTACCGCTCAACAATTAATCATTAAATATCAAGGAAGTTCTGGTCGGACAGGCAAAACCCCTGAACAAATAAAAGCTTATCTTTCTCGTAAGGGTTTTAGGTACAATACTATCAATCAAGTCCTAAAATCTGTTAAATAAGCTAACGGCTCTCCGCCAGCTGGCGGAGACAGTCCTCGTTGAGCCGATAAACAAAACATACGAAAAACCCGCATTCCGAAGAACGCGGGTAAGGATCAAGTTCAAAGTGACAAAGGGCAGGGCAAAGGTTCTAACCCCAAAGGGTTACTTACTTGCGAGCACCGCAGACGGATCGTCGACATGCCGGGCGTTGCCGAGCCAGCAGTAGCTCCAGTTCCACTCGCCGTCGTCCCAGCACAAGTAGAGAACGTCCCG
>Ga0180007_10004947_pt1 | contig 13856 bp, 17 predicted proteins | sample MM_PC_MetaG_FD_121122 | JGI IMG/M metagenome (GOLD analysis project Ga0180007, IMG submission 121122) | Groundwater microbial communities from the Aspo Hard Rock Laboratory (HRL) deep subsurface site, Sweden - MM_PC_MetaG | ecosystem: Environmental > Aquatic > Deep subsurface > Groundwater... | reverse complement strand
ACTGAGGCGCAGTTGATGGAGGCATTGGCCGAGGACTTCGACTCCATGTTTGACAGTGCGATCGCCGTGACGATTCGCAACGGCGAGGAGATCGTGGCCGATGGCCTCTACCAAGGTGTGACGGCGGGCTTCGATGATCTGGCCAATCAGATGGGAATGCAGAAGGCATTCGAGCTAGACGATCCCCGGGCTCTGAAGTGGGCGCAAGAGAATGCGGCGATCGATGTCACGAAGGTCAACGATACCACGAAGGAAACCATCCGGGGCATCGTCAGCAGGGGCATTGACGAGGGGCTGGATTACGACACGATAGCGAAGCGGATCATGGCGCGATTCGGTGAGTTCGCGATCGGCAAACCGCAGGAGCACATTGCGTCGCGGGCGCATCTCGTTGCGGTGACTGAGAACGCGAAAGCATACGAGCACGGACAGCGGGAGCTTGTGGACGAAATCCAGGCAGTCGGCATCGACATGGAGAAGAGTTGGGCGACGGTCGGGGATGCCAACGTGTCCGACGGCTGCCAGGCGAATCAGGACGCGGGATGGATCGCTGCGGATGACTCATTCCCGAGCGGCGACGAGGGGCCTCCGAGGTTCCCGGGTTGTCGGTGTAGTTCGAGATATCGAGTAGCGAGGGAGGCGTAGATGCCCTGGAAGGTTGAGGACGTAGATGATCACATGAAGGGCCTATCTCCGAGCGAGCAGGAGACATGGGTCGAGGTAGCGAACAAGGCGCGTGCAGCGTGTGAGAAGGCGGGCAAGGCAGATTGCGACGCTTCGGCGATCAAGCAGGCGAACGCCGTGATCAGCAAGGTACGCGAGGCGTTGACGCCAGACGAGGAGGATTTCGTGGAGGCGGCATCATTCAAGGCGATCTTGCAGAGGTTCATGAAGTCTGCTCGGGTGCTCGCTGACCACGCCTTCATCTCGAAGGCCGTAAAGAAGAGACTCGCTGGTTTGCAGGATGCCATCAGAGCGGATCACGGGGCGGCGGCCGGTGACCCGGATACAGCGAGCGCATCCGAGGCGGCTGCGTCCGGCGATGATGTCACGATGTTCCTGGAAGACGGCGAGCTAGTGGGGGTGGCTGATGGGTAAGTTCATCGGAGCAGACGGAATCGCGCGGGTGCGACTGATCGAACCGGGCCAGGGAAGCTCCGCGTACTACGAGACAGAGCAGTTAGAGCGAGACGCAGGCGTGTTTCAGGACGGTCTTGTGTTCATCGACCATCCGGGCAAGAAGGAGCAGAAGGATAGGCCGGAGCGGTCCTTGCGCGATCTCGTCGGCCCGATCGTGGGAACGCCCAGATATGAGGCCAACGGCAAGGTTGGGCCAGGGTTGTACGGCAGTGTCAAGGTCGCGAAGCACTGGCAGCCGTTCATCGAAGATCTAGGCCCTGACATTGGCGTGTCGATCCGAGCTACTGGCAGTCGAGTGGAAAAGAAGATCAACGGCAAGCGGGTAATGGTGGCAGAGAAGTTCAATCCGGGCGCGGGATTCGACTTCGTAACTCAGGCAGGACGCGGCGGGAAGATGGTGCCGCTATTCGAGGCGGCTCAGACGGCAGCAGAAGGCAAAATCCAGGACTGGATGGCGCACACGGAGTTCACGGAGATGGATAGCGGGAGATCAGAGGAAGCGCGCTTCCTCGATTATCTAGAACACGGACAGGAGGGAATGATGCCGAACGAAGGAGCAACAACGCTGGTCGAGGCGCAGAGCCAGATCGCGACTTTGACCACGGAGCGGGACAAGCTTCTCAAGGACAATGCGAAGATGGCCGAGGCGATCGCACTGCGCGATGCGCGGGACAAGATCACCGAAGTCGTCAACGACAAGAAGTACGAGAAACTGCCCGACGTGACGAAGCAGCGGTTGATCGAATCGCTGACAAAGAGCGCACCGATGAAGGAAGGCAAGCTCGACGAAGAGGCTCTAGCCAAGCTGATCGAGAATGCGATCAAGGTCGAGGGCGAGTACGTCGAGAGCCTGACGGCGAGGAAGCCCGGCGTCCGTGGCATGGGCGAGGGCGGAGAAGTCAAGGACGACGAGGGGCATAAGCGCCTCATGGAGACGAAGACGCAGGAGTACATGCGTGCGGGCAAGTCGAAGGAAGATGCCGAGCGGATGGCTGGGATCTTCTGTGGGGGGAGGTAGAGATGCCTGTAAACACCTATGTGAACACGGGGCAGTCGGCGGGTAAGGAAACGAGTTCGACCTACGCGGGTCGTCATCTGACCTTCGAGGAGAGCGTGCTTGTTCACCCATATCACTCGGCGGACGGATTTGTCGATGGCGGAGATCCTGTCCGCTACGGCGATATCGTCGGTGTAGCGTTCAAGAGCGCAGCGGCGGCGACGGACATGATTGCGATCGATACCGAGGGCATCTGGTGGTTGAATGTTCTTGGTTCCGTGAGTGACGATTCAGACGATGGCGTAGCGGAGGAACTTGCTCCTGGTGCGCCCGTCTACATCAAGAAGACACCGGGGACCGACGTGTACATCCTTTCGGGCCAGAGCGACCCGGTATCGTGGCAGCCGTTTGGCTACACACTGTCGACGGTCACGGCGCACCTGACGACACCGACTCTCGTTGCGGTCAAGGTGCATTGGGACCCGACGGAAGTCGATACAATTCAGAAAGGTCTTTCGTCCGCGATGTGGACGAGCACAAAGGCCGGGCACAGTTTCTTCAGCCTGCGGGCCGATGCGTCGAATGCGACGGGCGATCATCGCCTGATCTATGCGGCGTTGACCCTTTCAGGCGGAGGTCCCGGAGAAGCGCTTCGTGGCCGAACGATTGTCACGGCAGCGACTTCCGGCGGCGTCCATGGGGGACACCACGGGATCGAATTCGGCGCAAGTGGTTCGGTGACGGGTCTCGGTGTTGGTCACCGTGCAACGCTGTTGCACAAGAATGGTGCATACGTCGGCGGGACGATTGCCGGTGGAATGTCGGAGCTGTTCGCCGAGGGCGTGTCCACGGACTACACCGGGGCAACCGAGCACAGCATTCACCGATTCGTGAACGATGGAAATGCGACCGGGAAAGCGACGGCAGTCAACGTCTTCAGTTTCGCCGGTCTGTCAGCGAATCAGCTCGTTGCCCACAACGCGTGGCTTGCGAGCATCGCACAGAATCTGCGGTGTGTTGTCGATGGCGTGACCTACTACATCCCGCTTTCGACTGCGCCCTAGGAGGTATTCAATGCCCGAACGAACAAGGCAAAACCTTGTGACCAGACTGAACGCGATCAAGGCGGAGCTGGGTTCATTGGCGTATAGGCGGCGGGACTTCGAAATCCAGATCGAGAGGATTGACGAGCAGGTTGCTCAGATGGAGGCGCAGGGCGTCGTCATCGAAGCAACGTTGAAGGACCTCGATCTGGATGGAGCCGCAGCGGCGGAACAGGCGGAGAAGGAAGCGAATGACCTCAAAGAAGCGCGGTCCGAGCGAGCGAAGACCGCAGCAGCGAAAAGGAAGAGGGAGAAAACCGAAGAAGCGCCACGAAAAACGAAGACCAAGGCGTGAGGTCGGGTATCTCTCCGAAGAGGGAAGGTGAGGAAATGCCCAATGCAATTGAAACGGTAGACTTTACCGAGACGTTCAAAGAGGCAGGATTGGATTGGCAGGGATGGAACCCAGTCAACGACCGGCGGTTCACGGAATCGCAGATCGCCCAGGGGATCGACCTGATCAACAACGCGGATCATCTGCGCCCGCACCGGCACGAGTTCCGGCTGTGGGAAGCAGTCACGACGACCGACTTCCCGTACTTATTCGGGACGATCGTCGAGCGCGAGCTGATGGCACAGTACGGAATCGTGCAGCCGGATTTCGCGGCGTACACGCTTCAGGGCACGGTGCCGAACTTCGAGCAGCACACACGGCATCGCCGGAACGGCGGGCGTGGCGTCCTGCGTGAAGTGACGGAGAAGGGCGAATTCCTCGTCACTCCATCGTCTGACACGCGCTACACGCGTCAGATTCGTAAGCTTGGCGAGCAGTTCGACATCTCGTGGGAAGCGCTGATTGCTGATGGAATGGGCGCATTCGCTGATATCCCCGCAGACTACGCCAAGATGGCAATCAATACCGAGCACGCCGAAGTCACTGGATTGTACGCGGCCGCGACCGGTCCTGATCCTCTGCTATTCGGTGCTCCGATTGCCGACGTGAACGGCGTGAACGTCACGAACCTTGGCGTCCTTCCGCTGACGCTGGCGAACCTAGAGACGACATTGGCGCTGATGGCTGCGCAGACGGACGTCAACGGACGGCCCCTGAGCATTCGCGGGCTCCACCTGGTGGTTCCGATTCAGCTTGAGATGCAGGCGCGCGCGCTTCTGACATCTGCCCTGAAGCAGTGGACAGAAGTCGGGGCAGGCGGCGGTATCCCGGTGCCTACCACGAACATCATTCCGCAACTGGGGATTCAGCTCCATGTCGATACGTGGATTCCACAGATTGACGTGAGCGCGAACGTTGCGACCACGTGGTATCTGTTCGCGGACACCTCGTTCAACTACGCGATCGGTCTTGACAAGCTGAGAGGTCACGAAGGGCCTGAGATCTGCATGAAGGCGTCGAACAAGGTCACCACGACCGGCGCACCGATCTCTCCGTTTGACGGCGACTTCGAGTCGGACAACGTGTTCTATCGAGTTCGGTTGTGCCTTGGCGGATGCTACCTCGATCCGCGATGCGCCTACGCACAGATTGGCACTGGCTAGGAGGGGTTATAGGGAGCAGTGATGGCCTTCACATTCGATCTGACGACGGATCGCGGCAAGGTGCGATTGCTGATTGACGACACCGATGAGACGTACGAGTTCTACAGCGATGCGAAGATTGACGCTTTTCTGACGCTCGCAGGCGATCTCGATGGCGACGCAGTTCGGCACGCTTCGGCGATTGCGCTGGACACGTGGGCGACGAACCAGGCGCTTGTCCTGAAGAAGGTGACGCTGCTCGATGTCGCTACGGATGGCCCATCGGTCGCCAAGGCGATGAGGGAACATGCCGCGCTGTTACGCGAGCAAGCGTACATGACTTCGACGGATGCCGGATTCGAGATCGCGGAGATGGCCCTCGGGCGCTTCTCGTGGGTCGAGCAAGTCACGAATGAGGCAATCGAGGACTTATGACCCGAACGATCTTCGACCCCCGAATGATGGCCGAGCTACGAGACTACTTCCCGTCTGAGTGCACGATCCAGACGAACGAAGGAGTAGAGGACGAGCATGGGCAGATCGTGGCCAGCTGGGAGGACCTGGCTGATCACGTGGACATCCCGTGTGCTCATGGGCCAAACAGGGGGGTCGAGGTCAAGCAGTCGGATCAGACCTACGTAGTGTCGAACTACACGCTGTCTCTGCGTGGCTACTATCCGGCGATCACGGAGGTGATGAGGGCCGTTGTGGACAGCGTCGCCTATGAGATCCTGTTGGCTCAGTCGGATTCTCACGGCGTGACGACGCGGATACTGACGAGGAAGGTGACTTAAATGTGATGGACAACAAGACGACATTTGAGACCGGCTCGCTGACGATCTCAGTGGGCACGGCTCAGCAGTTGACAGCGCATCGGGTTCCACAGGGGCACCATCTTGTTGTCCATGCGGACCCGACGAATGACGGGTACATCTACATCGGAGAGTCGAAAGCCAAGGCTGAGGCGCACCACATCACGCTCAGCCCGGATGGAAGCGTGTTGCTTGCGATTGACAACGCGTCCGATATCTGGGCTGACGGTTCGGCCGCTGGCGATCGAGTCGAATGGTGTATGGAGATCCTGACGCAAGACGCCTAGGGGGGGATCATGGCGAGACATGAATCAGGCAGTGTGCTGCGGATCCTCTTCGGGTGGCTTGATGTAGCGGCGGCGACGGGGGCCGTTGGCACGGCCAAGAAGTTCGGCGCGTACATCAAGCAGATCGTCACCAACACGGAGTGGATCGTAGCGGCGCTTGGCGGCGCGGCGACGCAGATGCGGACGGCGCAATCCGACAGTGCGGCGGTCGAGGAGGACGCCTATCAGCAATTCTCGATCTCGATCATGGACGTGGACACGGGGGCGGTCGCCTCGGCGGACATCGACATCACCGGGATCTCTGCGGTGATCGAGAAGTCAACCGGGGGCGCGGCGTTCTCTGCGGTTGGATTGACGGCCATCGTGTTCGGCAAGGAAAACGGGCGCGTATTCGTAGACTACCGCTTCCTTGCGGCGGAATGGGCGGCCGGTGACGTGTACAAGATCGTCGTCAGTGGCATCACGGCGACAGTGGGCGGAGACACGGCCTATGTGCCTGCGATGGTCTGGTCGAACCTGATCACCGAGCAAGCCGATATCTCAGCCGACACAGACCCGCAGGTCATGGGCCGCGCACAGGTCGCCGCAACGACAATCGACCTCAACCAGGCCGTCGGATCGTACGTGCTGTTCACCGGGGCGACACAGGCTGTGATCCTGGAGTCGTTGATCCTGCGATGCCCGGACATTGCTGCGGGCGGAGCGTTGACGAGTATCGCTATCGCAACCGACGATACGACACCGGGAGTGGTCATTTCGGCAGCGGACGGAGCGGTGGCGAACCTGACGGCGGAAGCGCAGTTGGCATGGGACGGCGGGATCTATATCCCGGTTGGAACGGAGATCGAGTTGACAATCGCAGGCGGGGCGCATGGTGTCGCCTATGTCTGTAGCGTTGTGGCAAAGTATCGCTCCGTCGTAAGCGGAGGGGAGTTAACATGAGCGTAACACTGAATGGGGTTGAGCGAGTACGAACGTCGTTGGGCGCGTTTCTTGGCCGGAGCTACGATCCAGACCTGTTGCAGGTGCTGGGAGTTCCTGACGTTGATGGGAAGGATTTCTATACCTGCCTGATCACCGATCGGCTGGATGATGGGACTATCGGATTAACGAAGATCTCGACGGACGTCGCAGCCATCCTGGCAGACACGGGGACAGACGGTGTAATTCTCGGGACGAAAACGGCGGCATTCGCGAAGTTGGCCGGGGAGAACCAGATCGCGATCACAACGGAAGACCTGAATCAGGTTGCGGCCTCCTATGACCTGTTCCTTGGGACCACGAAACCGTGTCTGCTGAAGTCTCTGTCGATCAAGCAGCCGACGACTGTTACGGCTGGGGCGTTGACTTCGATCTCGATTGAAACCGACGATGCAACGCCTGGCGTAATCATTAGCTCGGCAGATGGCGCAGTGGGCAATTTGCTCACCGAATCTGAATTGGTATGGACAGGCGCGATGCGGATCGAAACCGGCACCAAGGTTCAGTTGACCATCGCGGGCGGCGCAACGGGTGTTGAGCAGATCTGCAAGATCGTTGCCGAGTACGTAGCGATCGAGGATACCGGATATCTGGTAGCACAGGAATAGCGCAGCGGGGCGCGGGGGAACCTCGCCCTAGGAAGATTGGGGACTGATGATCGAGCTAAAGGTGACGGGCGTGCAAGAGCTACAGCAGAAGTTCAGGGAGCTATCCTTGGACTTCAATAGCGTTATGGCTGGGGCGCTCGTCGCTGGATGCTTCGTCGTCTCCAACGATGCGAAGGATCGATGTCCATATGTGACGGGGAACCTAAAACGCTCGATCCACATTGGCACAGGGCCAGAGATGACAACAGTCATCTCACCGATTCAACCGGAAGGAGACGGGACCACGGCGCGACAGATGCCAGCAACGCCGGGGATCGTCATGCGGATTGCTGATGACCTCGCAGGCGGCAAGAGAGTTGAACTACTGATCGGCACGAAGGTCTGGTACGGCTGGCGGATTGAGTTCATTGGTGAGGGCAAGCCATTCCTCCGCCCGGCGCTCGATGAGAACCGGCAGGAAGTACACGCGGAAGTCCGGCGTGCGTTGCAGCAAGTAATTCGGAAGGCGCAGACGTGAGCGACGTGGGAGTGGCGCTGAAGACGATCCTGCGGGCTGATGTGGATGTAGCGGCCTTGGTCGGAACGCGGGTCTATGCGTTCCCCCTCAGGCAGAATCCGGTCCTGCCGGATATCACCTATCAGCGCGTCAGTGGCCCGCGTGATGCGCTCTTGGGTGTCGCGAAGCCGCGCTACCAGTTCACCGCATGGTCCTTGTCGTATGGAGAGGCGAGAGCCGTGGCGCAGGCCGTAGACGATTGTCTACAGAGGTATAAGGGGACTTCGGAGGGCGTGCTGATCATCAGCTCGATCGTAGTGAACGATCTAGACATCTACGATCCGGAGACTGGCCGGCACACCTGTCCGGTGGACGTAATGCTCAAATACTGGGAGGAGTGAAATGGCGCGAAAGCAGCAAACGACAGTGCAGGAATCAACGGCGATCAAATGGGGATCGTGCCTGATGGAAGTCGGGGCGACTGTTGGGGCATTGACGAATGTCGGGGCGCTGCGCGATGTTGTGTGGGAGGAAACCTTCGACAAGGTGACTGTCCCATCGGACAACGCGGGCGACTTGGAGAGAGGTATCCGGAATCATCGATGCGCGATCTCCGGAACCTGGATGGAGATCAACTGGGACAACCTGGCGAAGGTCTACGCGGGGGTCCATGCGGTGACGCCTGCGGACACGACGCCGGTGGCGATCACCGACGAATCTCACACCCTGAATGACAGAGACTTCGAACGGCTCACCTACAAGAACGGGGCCGGTACGGAAGTGGCGTCTATCTCAGTGGACAACTTGGCGGCGGCAACGCTCACGTACATCCGTGACTGCGACTATATCGTCACGCTGGACCCGCAGGGTTGGACCGGCATCGCAGCGGCGTATCCGACAGCGATCGAGAGTGCATCGGCGGTGATCGCGGTTATCACGACGGATAGCTACGAACTCAGTGCCGGATCGTGGGACAATCAACCGGCGGTTGGGGACCACATCTACGTGACTGGGTTCACCGAGACAGCGAATAATGGAGTCAAGACGGTCACAGCGGTCACCTCGACGAAGATCACCGTCTCCGAGACGCTGGTCAACGAAGTGGAAGGCGACACGATCACGATCGTCCGTGGGGCCAACCTGGACGCCGACGCGACTGTGTTCATCAACTACACCTATACCCCGCTCGCGTCGCGGACCTACGTCGGTGGCGGGCTCACGGAGTTCACGCCACAAGTGGTCCGGATCACGAACTCGGATACGAGTTCCCCGGCCAAGACGTTGCAATGCACGATCTGGGAAGCGACGCCGGACTCCGGGATCAAGATCGAGTTTCAGTCCGATGACGCCGAAGATCCGGCGGGCGTGCCGATTCGGATGGAAGGCCGGTTGGACGTGACGAAGACGGCAGGCGAGCAGTTGTTCAAGATCGTCGATACACAACAGGTAGCATAAGGAGGATTCAATGCGGGCAAAGAAAGGTAAGGACGGGATTTACGATTTCGATGCGTTGGTGACAGAGCCGAGATTGGCTCGTGTCGGCGGGGAGATCGTCGATGTTTCGGTCATCCCGGTGGCGGTGACGTTGGCCCTAGCGAAGCATTCAGATAGGACCAAAGAAGAAATTCTACGCGACACCGAGAAGGATGCCGAGGGGATGATGCGGAAGATGCTCCGGATGGTATCGGATGTCTGTACGCCGAGCAATCCGAAGTTGACAGTCGATTTCCTGATGACGCATCTTGATCAGCCGCGCCTGAACGCGTTCACGAAGTTTGTGCTGATGCCGGTTGCTGACGAGGCAGAAGCGATGCTGGCAGATGAAGAGGGAAACGCGAAGACCGACGAACCTCAGTAAGCCTCGGGAGGATCGTCGGCGAGACAGCGTGTCTCTACCACTGGGAGCCGCACATCGTTCTATGGACGATGAACGTGGAGCAATTGGTGTGGTGGTGGGATAAGGGATGGCGTACATGGGCCAGGCAGCAGGGGATCGATCCCGATGTAGAGCAGAAGAAGGTCACTACGCCGGATCGAGAAGCCCTACACAAGCAGTATCCGGAGCTTCGGAAGACCGGGGTTGTGAGGAGGTGACATGGCTCTAGGCGGCGTCGGCTCGATGACCGTTTCGCTACTGGCGAATACCCGCGACTTCGACACGAAGATGAGCGCGTCCACCAGCAAGATGGGCGCGTTCGAATCGTCCGTCAACAAGATGGGGACCGCGGTCACGAGGTATGCGAAGATGGCCGCGCTTGCGGCCACTGCTGCCATCGTCGGCTTCGGCGTCTCTGCTGTCAAGACGTTCGTCGAATTCGATACCGGGATGCGCGAGGTCTTCACGCTGATGCCCGAGCTATCTGCTGAGGCGAAAAAGCAGATGACGGCGGATGTCAAGGATCTCAGTGAGGAGATCGCTGTCTTGCCGACAGACGTGATTCCTGCTCTGTACCAGGCAATCAGTGCGGGCGTGCCGAAAGAGAACGTCTTCACTTTCCTGGAGATCGCGGGCAAGGCCTCGATCGCTGGCGTAACGGAACTGAGTGTAGCAGTCGATGGCCTGACATCGGTGACGAACGCCTATGGCGAGGAAGTCATTAGCGCCGAGGAAGTCGCCAGTACAATGTTCGTTGCCGTCAAGCGCGGGAAGACGACCTTCGAGGAGCTTTCTGCGCGCATGTTCCAGGCTGTCCCGATCGCCTCTAAAATTGGCCTGTCGTTCAAGAACGTCGCTGGGGCGGCTGCGCAGATCACCCTAGCCGGTGTCCCGATGCGTGTGGCGATGACCCAGATCCGCGCCCTGTTGAACGAGGTTGCGTTTGAGGGCAAGGAACTGAACAAGGTCTTCACTGAAGCAGCCGGGGTATCCTTCCAAGAATTCGTTGCGGCTGGTGGCGACATCGCCGACATCATCGAGATCCTGGAAGATGCGGCGGCAGATGCTGGCGTATCCGTCGCGGAATTGACTTCCAACCTCGAAGCACAACAAGCGATGCTCAATCTGAGCGGTATCGCGGTCGGGAATCTCAGGGACATCCTGGCCGAAATGACAGAGGAAACAAAAGCACACGAAAAAGCTTACGAAGAGATGGCCGCTGGTATCCAGTACCAGCTCAATGAACTCAAAGTCTGGTGGCAGAACCTGAAGCTGGACATCGGCGAGGACCTAGCCGAACAGATGGGGAAACTTCTGACGTGGCTGCAGGACAATCAGAAGGAGATCGGGGATCGAATCAAGGCGATCTTCGATGGGATCATCGATGGTCTGGAGTGGCTGTCGCGGAATGGCGGGGCGGTGAAAATCGCGTTGATGGCTATCGCGGCGGGTTTCACAGCGATCTGGGTAGCGGCGAATCCTGTGGCTGCGGTGATCGCTGGGATTGTTGCAGGGTTCGTGGCTATCTCAAGCGGGCTGCCGTCGTTCGAGGCCGACTTGATAGGGCTGGGAGATGCGTTCGGTGATGCTGGCGAAAAGGTGGGGCTACTGGACCTCGCGATTCATGGGCTGATAGCGCCGGTGGAAGCAGTGCGAGATATGATAGCGCCGCTAACAGGCAATGTGAGGGCTTCGGCAAGTGCTATAGAAAACCTGGCGAATCGGGTATGGCTGTTGAATGAGTCCTTCGAGAATATGGAGAAAGCTGGCATGCTTTCATCCGTTGCCGCCGCCGATCTGAAGGCGAAGGTGCGGGCGCTATACGAGGACTTGAAGGACGCTCCCGATCTTGAGCAGGTAATGCAGCATTGGCCGACAGCGCTCAACAACATCCTGAACGAATGGACTGACGATTTCCCGCTACTGCAACGCTTGCTTGAAGAGATCGCTGCTACGGCGGTTGAGGTAAGCGAAGACGTAGAAGAAGCTGCGGAGGACACCGGTGAAGCGATTGCTGAAATGGTGGCGCCGCTTACTACGGGCGCGATCGAAGCGGCGGAGAAGGCGCTAGAGGATCTCCGAACTGAACTGTCAGAAACAGCGAGCGGCAGTCTCGATTACATCGTAGTTGTTGGCAACATCCGCGCAGAGTATGCGAAGCTAATCGCCGCCGAACAAGCCGTAGTCGCTCAAGGGGAGGAAGTAGACCAGCGTTTGTTGGCGTTGATTGGCGGCTACGAAGCGCTGGGGCTCGCTCTCGAAGACAATGTCGCCAGCACGCAAAGCTGGGGAGATGCAGTCAAAGACATCATATCAACATCCTTGGCCGACACTCTGTGGGAACTCGGGACGTTCTACCGAAAGTCCCAAGACGAAGAGAAAGATCATCAGTCCAAGATGGCCGGGATCATTAAGAGTGGCCTCGATCGGATTGCGGATCTAAATAAGACAGCCGCAGAACGGATAGAAGATAATGATGAGGCCCATAGGCGGCGGCGACGAGACATCCAGGAATGGTATGATCGGCAGATTGAAGATGGTGCTGGGGGCACAGCCGAAAAACTGCTCGCATTACAGACGGAGTTTGCCCGTAAGATGCAAGATGCTGAGACAGACCATGCAGACAAGCGTTACGATATAGACTTGCAGCTTCGCCGCAATCTCGAAGACAACGAAGCGGATCAGGAAGAATTGTTGGCGAAAGAGAAGACGGCTTACGAGCAACAGCGCACCGACATCACGGACATTGTCGACCAAGGATTCAAGGACATGGTTGATGCGATCGTGCAATCGGGCATCGACACGGTAGTGCAAGGAGTCATCGACAACTTTTGGGCGCTGGCGACGGAAACGGACCTCGCGATAAAGGCAACGAATACTGCGGTAGCTGGATTGGATCTGGGGCCACTGGCGGCCCTGGCTGTTCCGTTGCTGTATGGATCCATCGATCCGAAGATCACTCATCAGTTTGGGAAGCAGCTCGATAAGGTTTTGCGCTTCCTACTCGGGATACCGCCGACAGACACTGGGATCCCTAGTTACGGATCCGGAGGAATCGTCCCCGGGCCGAGAGGAGAACGGCGCGTGATCGTGGCTCACGGCCACGAACAGGTACTAACGCCGGAGCAACGCGAGGGAATGCGCATAGACTACCGGATGATCGGGACCGCTGTGGAGAACGGCGTCTACGATGCGATGACAGATGTGTTGGGACGACAGCCAAATAGGCCACTCGTCCTCAACGTAGAGGGCAGACAGATGGCGCGCGCCCTGTTCAATCCATTCATGGAGGAAAACGACCGACGCGGCGGGGTGATCGTGACGGCATGAGCGTGAAAGGCAGATTCTGGCTGGGCGAGTTGGATTCCGAGACGCTATTCGAGACGGGTTGGCAGGCGTTCGACGAGGAGGACTTCGAGATCAACCGCGAGGGTCGCGTGGCCAATGGCGACCTAGTGATTGACACGATCGCGACGAAGAAGCGCTTCACTCTGTCATATACGGCGGGGATGTTAGACGCCACGCTGGAGATACTGAAGGGCCTGTACACGACGGGCGTCACATCTACTCTGAGCCTGTTAGTCGAGAGATCTGACGATTCGGTTGATTCGTACACAGTGAAGCTGAGGCCGTTTAAGCGCACGCGAGAGCTGGCTATGGATAGCTGGTATTGGCGCGGAGTTACGTTCGTACTAGAGGAGGTTTGACATGTCGGAGTTGGTAGGTAAGGCAAGGCCCGCCGCGACAGTCAGCGCACGGGTGTTCGATTCCGACGGGAATCTGCTTGAGGATCTCGGCGTGATTTCGACACCGGACGGACTGTCGAAAGCGGACAAGAAAAGCCTCGCGGCAAAACTGAAGAGACTGAAGGAAAGGACGGTGGGACATGGCAGCTGATGTAGTGGTAGTGGTGGATCAGGGGATGGAGATCACGACGGATCGTTTGCTCGATGCGCCGAACGGTAACCAGCCGCAGTGGATTGACTGGGGCACGGGCGTGACGCCAGCAGCAGCAGCAAACACGGTACTCCAAACGCCGAAAAATGACGAAGCCCGTACTGTCGGCGTGATGACACAGGT
>Ga0180007_10004946_pt1 | contig 13858 bp, 11 predicted proteins | sample MM_PC_MetaG_FD_121122 | JGI IMG/M metagenome (GOLD analysis project Ga0180007, IMG submission 121122) | Groundwater microbial communities from the Aspo Hard Rock Laboratory (HRL) deep subsurface site, Sweden - MM_PC_MetaG | ecosystem: Environmental > Aquatic > Deep subsurface > Groundwater... | reverse complement strand
GCAAGGAATATAATTATTATACCGTTGTGGAAAAATAATTTTCTTCGCAACGGTAATTTATTGTTTTGCTGAACGGTAAGATAATGTTTTTAAAATCGGCAAGAAAGCGAAGCGGGAAACACTCGAAATCAAAAACAATTGAAGCATACCATTTATCTTTTTAATTCATACTTAAAGGACTGTCACAAACAAAATATTTTAAAAAAAGAAAATATTCCCGTTTTACCCGAGATTTGTGAACAATTTAAAAAGTGGATGGTTTACGAAAAGTCTTATTCAAATAGTAAAATAAGTCGTGATATTAATTATTGTATTAAATTTCTTTACTGGTGTAAAAAAAATAAGCGTAAAATCATAAATAAAATTTTACCAAAGGAGATTGAAGAATTTTTATTTGAAAAAAGAAAAGGGATGGCAGGGAACCGCAGTATCATGACATCCCTGCGGACTTTTTTAACATTTTGTTATGAAAAAAACATAACATCTCAGCCTCTTTATTTTTCGGTACCAACGATAAAAAAGAGGAAATATAAAGATCTACCAAAAGCCATTAGTGAAAAAGAAGCGATCAGATATTTAAGTACAATAAATCGCTCAACCGCTTGTGGGAAAAGATTATTCGCGGTGTCGATAATAGTATACACATATGGTGTCCGCATAGGTCAAATTTCAAAACTCAAACTTGAAGATGTTGACTGGAAGGCAAATGAAATCTATTTCTCTGCATTGAAAGGTGGGAAAGGAACTCGGCACCCACTAACGAGCAATGTCGGAAACGCATTATTGGACTATATTAAAAGTGCTCGTTTGAGAACTTTAAAATATAATGAAATCTTTTTGACGATACGTGCCCCGATTATTCCAGTATCTTCACCTCTTCTTCGCTTTTATATGTATATATTTATGAAAAAATATAAAATAAATTCTCCACGGAGAGGTGCTTGTTGCTTTCGTCACGCCTTTGTGTCTCGGCTTTTAGAGAGTGGAAACTCCTTTAAACATATTGCTGATCTGCTAGGTCATCGATATATTGATACTACATTTATCTATTCAAAAATAGACTACAAATCTCTAAAAGAAGTCGCTTTAGATTTACCAGGAGAATTATAATGAAAAGGAAAATAGTATTGAATAGTTCAATAGCAAAGGCGTTAGGTGATTTTATCAAACTAAAACAGTTGGCTGGGTACGACTATAATGCATCAGGACTTAGCCTCATGCGTTTTGATCAATTTCTAAGTAAAAAATCCTATAATCAAAACTTTATAGATGAAAATATTGTAAATGAATATCTTAAAAGTATAAGTTATTTACATATTCGTGGTCAGGCAAATTATTATGGTGCGCTGCGTTTGTTTTCCATATGGCTTAAACAATATAAAGAGAAGTCGTTTATTCTAGAAAAAAAATTTAAAGTCGATCGGTGTCATTCGCGACCAGCCTATATATTTAGCCATGAGCAAATAAGAGAGTTTCTCTTTAAAAGCAAATATTCTAAACAGGTAGAAAAAGTTCATAACCTTTATTATGTTCTTTTTAGTCTTCTCTACTCTACCGGTATCCGAATCAATGAAGCATTATCTATCAATGTAGAAGATTATAAAGTTAAGGAGAAGGTTATACATATCAAAAATGGCAAATTTAAAAAGGAGCGGTTTTTAGTTTTGAGCAAATCAATGGATAGTGTATTAAGCTCTTATATTAGTAGATACAAAAAAAAAGTACTAATTTCAATGTCTTCTCCACTTTTTGTAGGAATGGGAAACAGGCGTCTAATATACAATTGTGTTCAGCCAAGATTCAAGAGTTTACTCAAGGCGGCCAATATTCCCATGGCACAAGGGTATGAACCCAGGATTCATGATGTCCGCCATACCATGGCCGTTCACTGTCTACTTAGGTGGTACAAAAAAAAGGAGAATATTTATAATAAACTTCCCTATTTAAGTACTTATATGGGACACGTGAAAATAACATCAACTCAAGTTTATTTACACGCTACTAGCGACTTGCTTCAATATGGCAGCGACAATTTCCATTATTTATATTTCAATAAACCAAATAAAGAAAAACAAGAAGGAGAAGAGCTATGAAAAAATATCTTTCACATTATATCTGTCTATTTTTAACCGAATATTTATCTTTTGAAAAAGGTCTAAGTGAAAACACAATATTTGCATACAGGGATTGCTTAAAACTTTTTCTGCAATTTGTAAGCAAAAGTTCAGAATCAAAAATTGATACTTTTACATGCGAAATGCTGGATAATATTTTAGTTGTAAAATTTCTGGATTGGCTTGAGGTGGAGCGTAAATCCTCTCCAAAAACAAGAAATGCCAGACTAGCGGCGCTTAAATCATTCGTATATTATTTAGGAAGATCGATCCCTGAATATTTGGAATCAGCCAGGAAAATAATGTTAATTTCTAAAAAAAAAGTACCACATAAACCCGCTACGTATCTTGAAGTGGACGAAATTAAAGAAGTAATTAATTCTGTTAGTACTCATTTAAATAATGGATTTCGTGATAAAGCGCTTCTTCTTTTTATGTATAATACCGGTGGAAGAGTTCAAGAAATTGCAGATACCAGTTTAGATGACCTGCGGTTAGATTCTTCGCCTTCTGTAAAAATTACCGGAAAAGGGAAAAAACAAAGAACATGCCCACTTTGGGAGGAAACAGCAAATGCAATTAATGATTATCTGAAAATCAGAAGTCCCATGGTTAAGGATGAGGTACATTTATTTTTAAACACATACGGAAACGCAATAACTCGTTTTGGAATAAATTATATTTTGAAAAAATATGTTGTTAAGGCAGCAGAAATAAAAAGCCCTCTAATGAAAAAAATTGTAAGTCCACATGTGGTAAGGCATACCACAGCCATGCATCTGCTACAGTCAGGCAATGAGCTTAATATGGTAAGGTTATGGTTGGGTCATGCTTCCTTAAATACGACACACATGTACATAGAAATCGATATGAAAATGAAAAGAGATATTTTAAGTAAGTGTAATCCCCCGGAACTTTCCAACGAAAAAAAGAAATGGCATACTCCCAAAATTCTTCAATGGCTTGAGGACTTAAGTCGGATCGAGCATACTAAGTTATGTTAAGCTTCAGGATGAAATTCCTTTATAAGAGTACTGCGAAGGATGATAGCTTAACATAATAAAAGACTCCACATAAAACCCCCATGTCCATGTTCTCATCACAGACGGTGTATTTTGTGAAGATGGCACATTTGTTAAAATGCCAAAGTATAACGAGGGGGCTTATATATACCTCAAAGCTCTTTGGGAAAAAGCAGTGGCAAATTTCTGTGTAAAGGAAGGTTTTGTAACCAAGGCATTTGTTGATAAATTATTAAGCTGGAGACATACTGGGTTTTCAGTCTATATGGATACGAGAATTGACTATAAGAAAAATGACGAAATTAGCGATCAAAAACTACGGAAAATTATTCACTACATCGCCAAACCACCTATAGCCCTTGAGCATCTGAAATATAATGGCGGTAAAGTTCTTTATAAGGGAAAATTTAATAAGGGAATTAATAAAAACTTCGAGACCTATGAACCGGATGATTTTCTGGCGGCCTTGACTTCTCATATACCTACGCATCGCCAAAAATATCGCAATATGTACGGAATTTTTTCGAATAGAACTCGAGGGTATAATAAAAAAAATAACACCGCAATAGAGCAGGTATTCCCGGTAGAATGTCCGGATACTACCCCGGCACAGCGAAAATATAAACAGTCGTGGGCGATCCTTCTCCGGAAAGTTCACGAAGTTGACCCACTTATCTGCAAAAAATGCGGGTCGAGAATGAAAGTAATTGCGGTAATTACCGAGCACTCATCCTTAAAGAAAATATTAAAACATGTAGGGCTATGGAATGAATCGTTTGAAGTACGAGGTCCACCGCTTCACCGCATTTCAAATAAAATTGAGGGGGCTATTGAACACATACCTTTCAATGACGGTTGGCCGGAGCCGGTGTATTGAAAAAAAGTAACGAAATTATCAGGTGAAGTATATTCGGGGAAACCTGCCGAATTGCGATAAAAGGCAGAATTTCGAAATTTGCGGTATGTGAGCAAATGCTGTATTCTGTATTGGACTCAATTTTAAGTGATATGCGGAAAATTTTGAATTAGCTTGAGTGAATTGGGGAAATATAGTATTATTTTGTGTGGCGTCGATTATAGAAACGACTATTAGTTATCTTCATGAAAGAGCCGGGCCAGTGATTCATATTTTGAAATGACACCGGTCTGATTATTGCGTATGCCCTGATAATAGGGCACGATACCGCCCTGGCGCAAGGTCAGAGAAAGGAGTCGCAGCCACTGCAGATTTTCACGCAACTGTGCTTCCTGCTGAAGATTCTCTTCATAAACAGCTGCGTTGCCCGGACCGCGGGACTGGGCGAGTTCACGGGCCACAGTCGCCTTCTGGAGCAGTGCCTCCTGCTTCTGGAAAACTATCCCGATACTGATCGTGACCGTAATGTCTGTCTCCTGATAACTGGCTGGGCTTTGACGAACCAGATCTGCGAACTCCTGTCCACGGGCAAGCGGCATTCCGGCAAAAAGCGGAAATACCATGACCAGCTCGTCGTTGCCTGTGCGGTAGAGAAGAGCTGAAGCTGTCTGGGCTGCTTCATTAAGCGTCTGTGCAGCATGCATTACAACAGCGCTTGCGGCGCTGATCCCATACGCTGAGACAATCTTGGAGTAGCTGTCAATTGTGATGAGCATGAGACATTGGGGCGGATTACGCTGCAGGTCGAAGGTAAGCTGGTTGCGGTTGGGCAGCCCGGTGAAACTATCAGTCATGGACTGGCGCAGCAGTTCCTGACCACTGCGATCCATACCTGCTTCCAGAATATTATGCATCTGGCGCAATTGATCCTCAGCGGCCCGGCGGTCGGAAACATCAGTAAATACAAGCACGACGAGGCTGCGTTGTCCGATAGTAATGATGGAAGCGGCCAGCATCATTTCAAAAATTGTGCCGGATACACTCTTCACACGCACATCCATGCCGCATGTCAGCCGGTTATCTGACAAAGCTGAGCTTATTTCATCGGCTACCTCCGGCTTTTCAAAAATAGCACTGAAGGTGATTGCAGCGCAGCCGATCAATTTCCGGGCTTCAGCATTCAGATAGATGGACTCTTCAGAGACCAGCTCAACAATAACCAGCGGTAAGGGCAACTCTTCAAATGCGGTCTGGGCAACCAGATTGCGGTTCACATCAGTACCGGGTCTCATCATGGCCAGCGTACGAGATTCTTCGATGCGATGGAGCAGCAGCTCCGGAGCATAGCGTCCGGTGGCCTGACTGAATGGCAGCGGCAGACGCAGAACCCGCCAGAAACGCTCGGCACACATACACTCATCTTCAGGGCTGAAGGCACTTCCGTATGCTATGACGTAACCTATGCCGGCGGTAACAGCCTCACGATAAAACACCCCCAGTTCTTCGCAGCGTGACAAGGGCATGAGGAAAGCGCAGGCGCCGCTGCTGCCATCGGGAGCCTGATGTAAATCTTCAATGGCATTCATCAGATATCCCCTTCCTTTAAGAAGGGGCAGGATATGATGATCAAAATAGCGGATATATTCCGGTTCGATTTGATAATAAATATTCATTACTGAACATTATAGAATACCGGGGAAATAAATACAAATTTATCAGAGATCCCCTGGGGTGTTAACTCAATGTCTCATTTAAAGTCCCGATCGATATTGTGAAGGACTTTTACCATTCAGTTGATGGAAGCGTCTGGAAAAGTGCTGCGACTCTTCATAGCCGATAGCCTTGGCGATTTCACCGATAGATTTATTGGTTGCCAGCAGCAATGATTTGGCGTTTTCAAATCTGAGACGCTCGAAATATTTAAGCGGCGGCAGCCCTATTTCCCGTTTAAAAAGATGCGCAAATCCGGTTCTCGATAACCCTAATGACCCAGCCAGTTCTTCCTCGCGCCAGCGTTTTGACAAGTTGCCTTGCATTAATTTTATCACCTGTTCAATTCGCGGATTGATTTTTGCCTCATTTTTGGCCAGTGACATGGATAACAAAAGCACTTGCTCAAGGGTCAGCTCAGCCATGCGCGGACCATAGGATAAGGGAGATGTAAAATATTCAATGGTTGAACGCATGAGCCTTATCATTTTACTGCGCAGATTGGTATCATCAAGAAGCGGAAACGCCGGCCTGCGCGCCGGTGAATGCGCCATGCCCCATTGGAGGTACGGCACCCATTGCGGCAGGGGATCGAAGATGATCCACAGTTCACGATGAGCGCGGGGAACATGTATAAAATACTCAGTTAACGGGCTGACCAAAACAACCGAAAACGGCGGGATTACATCAAGTCCGTATTCGGATTGCATGTGTGTGATTCCGGTGATTGATATTGAATAAGTAAAAAAAGGATACTTTTCCCTGTGAAATCTGTGATCAGCCGGGAATGAAGTCTCTCCAGCCTGGATTATTCGAGCACAATTTGACATCTAATTAGTACAACGGGATATTTACTTTTCGTGTTTTTTACATTATAATGATTATCGGACGGAGTAACTATGACTATTAAACAAAAATACCTGCCTGTTATTGGCCTATCAATGACACTTTACCGCGACTATAGTATTATAAATCAGTTGCGACTACACATGAAATGCATGGAAAATTCCCAAATTATTTCTGCTGGGACGTCACTGACGTCAAGGAGGCCAAATGATGTCCATTAAAAAAATCTTATTTCGCTGCATGACCAGGTGTCTTCTTTTCTTGTCGCTGGTTAATGGTCTTTTTGCTGCAGGGGCAAGAGGGTCCGTCCTCGAAATAAATACTGTCAGGATTGAGACGCCACCAAAATTGGATGGAAAACTTGATGACTATGCCTGGGTCGAATCAGCAACCTATGGCAGTAAAATATCGGGCTTTGTGAATGTAACCGGAACCTTGGCCATGATTCACAGTCCCATCATTTACCTGGCTTATGATGATACCAATTTATACCTTGGTGCGACTGTTTTTGTGATCGATGTGAAAAATATCCAGGTAAAAAGCACCGATCAGCTTTTTGACTGGACTGATGACCTCATTCAAATTTTTCTCGAGCCTGAACTCAATAAAAAATTTGTGTCTTTCGGGATCAACTGCCTTGGTAAAGCAAACAACAGCAGCATAAAGGCGGCCGGGTTGATAGGAAATAATTACTGGGTCTGTGAAATGGCGATCCCCTGGGCAATAATTAATATAAATCCGCAAAAAACCAGATTGCTGGGTATAAATATCTGTGCCAATCAACTGGCCAGTGCTGAAGGCTGGATTGCCTGGAATCCCACCTACGGCGCTTTTGCCAATGCCAACAGGTTCGGGTATCTCGTTTTGGGTAATAAAATGGTCTCAAAAAATGTTTTTAAAACTTCGGTCGATGATAGTTATACCGTTTTACCCGTAATAGGAGGGCCAGTGTCTGACAAAACTTCAATAATAATTAATTTTAACAATTCCATAGGGGCGATAAAACCTTTACATGGCGTTAACAACGGGCCAGTATCATATGGCTCATTCCTGGATATGAGCAAGTTCTTCAAATCCCTCGGGATTCCTTTTGCGCGGCTCCATGATCCAAACTGGCCGCATCCGCGCGAGGTGGATATCCCGCAGATTTTTCCTGATGAAAACGCTGATCCAGAGGACCCGGCAAATTATGATTTCAGGCGCACTGATATATATTTGAAAAGCATTCTGGATACCGGCGCGCAAATTGTCTACCGCCTGGGCACGAGCATTGAGCATACCAAAGTAAAATATTTTATACATCCGCCGAAAAATTTTACGAATTGGGCTAAGGTATGTATTGGTATTATAAAACATTATAATCATGGCTGGGCAAATGGTTTTCACTATGGAATCAAGTATTGGGAGATATGGAACGAACCTGATGGTTCTGGCAGCTGGAGCGGCAGTTCCAAGGACTATTCAGAGCTCTATGCCGTTGCCGCGCAAGCAATCAAGAAGTTCGATCACGACGTGAAAATCGGCGGCTGTGCGATCACTCATCCAATACATGGCCGTGAGTTCGTTAACCAGTTTCTCACTTTGTGCCGCGATAGGCAGCTTCCACTTGATTTTTTTTCCTGGCATACCTACACAATGGATCCCAGAGAACTTGCCGAGAATGGGCAGGGTGTGCGGAAAATGCTTGATGAATATGGTTTTCGCGGCACCGAAAGCCACCTCAACGAATGGAATCTGCTTTGGGGTGATTGTTTGAGCCTTGGTGAAGGTAAAGAGCTGGCTCGGCGTGAAGCTTTCTCACGGTATAAAAATGAAATCGGCGCCAGTTTTGCTGCTGCGGCTCTTATTATGCTGCAGGATGCCGCGGTCGATGTCGCCAATTATTACGACAGCCAGCCTACCAGTTGGTTCTGCGGTCTGTTCGATACCTATGGTGTGCCGCAAAAGACATATTATGCTTTCCAGGCTTTCCGGGAAATTCTCAATTATCCGGTCAGGGTGAGCGCCGAAATAACTTCCATAAGAGAAGACACAAGTTGTCTTGCAACTGTAAACAAGGAAAAATCAAAAGCCGCAATTCTAATTTCTAAATTCGGCGGTGAAAAAACTGCTGAATACTCGCTTGAATTTTCTAATTTTTCTGTCAAAGACAGCACAAAATGCGAAATTTATATTTTGGACAAATATAATAACCTGGATCTGAAAAAAACCGAAATCCTGGCAACCGGCACGAAGAAGATTAAAATTGTTTTACAAGAGTATAGCGTAGCGCTGATTAAATTGAATTGAATAATTTATTAATAATCTTGGGAGACAAATTATGGCAAGCTTAATTGGAAATCTTATGAAAACAAAAATCATTATCGCACTGATATTTACAGGCCTGTTTTCCCCGGCATTCCTGCATTCCGAGGATATGGAAGAAAATCTGGTAAAAAACAGCGGCTTTGAAGATGATACGGCAGGCGGTAATCCGGAAGGATATGTTCTCTGGAAGGCAGATGACAAGGGTATTTGCTGTATTGATGACAGTTTTGGCTATAAAAGCGAAAAGTCCGTCAAAATGGTTGGAGTCTCCCTGGGCAATTATCAGTATTCCATCCCCGTTCTGCCTGGTGAAAGATACCTGGTCGAGTCATTGTGCAGACAAAAAGGCAAAGGGAAACCAGCGATGAACGTTTACTGGAAAGATGCGAAAGGTTCATTTAATTGGCCAATCTGTAAAACCAAGGAGGTCTATAAACAATTTGATGGAAAGTGGCGGAAAGCCGAAGCCAAAGTGCGGGTACCAGCCGCAGGCGCACTTCAGCTTACAGTTTTACTTTCCGTGGAAGCACAGGAATCGGAAACTGACATTGCCTGGTTTGACAATGTCAGTATAAAAAAATTGCCGGAAGAAAAAGAAACCGCTGTTGCAGAAAAAAAGCCTTCCGCGGAAACGCCCGCTCTTTACAAAATAAAACGCGTCATACTGCCTCCTGTGGTACAGCTTGAATCAGGCGAATACAGCCTTAATCATTCCCAGCAGGAAGTAATGAATACTCTTCGTATGTATTCCTTCCAGTATGGCGTCATCAGCCAAGAGGAGGCGGAAAAGCAGATTGAGAAAATACGGAATGGCGGTTTTAATGCAATTCTTACCGAGCACCAGCGCTATCTCTTTGTTGAAAACACCAATCATACATATCTTCGGGCTCCTCTCTACGGGTCGCTGCCGTATACGGAAAACGTTCGGTGTACAAAAATAGTGGCGGATGCTTGTCACAAATACGGATTAAAAGTATACCTTCATTTAACACAAAGTGTTGTTCACGATAATATTACTAATGAACATCCGGATTGGATGACCCTGGGTGTAAACGACGGCAAGCAGAAGCAGTTCTGGGGATGTTTATTTGCCTGTCTGAATAATGACGATTACTCCAGAGAGTACTTTAAACGGCTTGACTATTTAATCAAAGAAAGCTCTCCTGACGGTCTGATGGTTGATGAATCCAATCTCTTGTATGACACCTGCGGTTGTTCCTGGTGCCGTGAAAAATTTCAAAAGGAAACCGGGATAGATTTGCCTGAAGCCGGCACCCTGTGGTTCGGAGACTTGAGTTCCTCGGTCTATAAAAGATTTCTTGCCTGGCGTGTTGAAAAATTCAAGCAAGAACAGCAGAAAATAAAAAAAGTATTAAATAAATACAGGCCGGACGGGAAAATACTGGCATATTATGCTGCCCCCTATTATGAGAAAGCCTGGGCTGATCACAGCACATCCATTGATGCGACCGGCGAGATTGCAGATACTGTCGGCTGGGAGGTTTTAGCATCATTTAACAAAGTCATTAATCAGCAGTGGCCTGCTTTCATCAGCACTCTGAAAATGGTACGAGCGGTGAGCGAACTTAAAAACGGCAATTGTTGGTTCGTCGATAGTTATCATAAAAAATATCCTGATCTATTTTTTCACTGGCTTCTGGGATTGTCGCAAGGCGCTCACCAGTACTGGAGTTTGTATAGGCAATACCCTGCCGTGGATGCACTCAGCCAATGGGAAATGAAGCATGAAAGTTTTCTAGCCGGCTTGCGAAATTCTGCGGACCTGGCAGTAGTTCTCTCCACTTTTAACAATAATTCAATACAAGCGTCCAGCGGCCAGATAAATCGCGCCAGCTCCTTTTTTGCGGTTGGCAGCGCACTGACTTTGGCGCACATCCCGTATAAAGTAATAACCGATAAAGATATTCAGTCACCCGGACTGAATGATAAAGCCAAAACCGTAATAATGATGAATATCGGCATACTGTCGGACAGCCAGGCAGAAACTATCAGGCAATTTGTTAAAAACGGGGGCACCTTGATTGCTTCAGCCGAAACCTCGCTGTATACTAGCGAAGGTAAAAAACGCTCTGATTTTGCGCTTTCTGACGTGTTCGGCTGCAAATATATCAAGCCCAGCGTGGAAACCAGTTCATTGATGATAAAAGAAAAACAGCCTCTCCTGGGCAATGTGACCGGCGAGATTAATCCGCCGGACGAGTATTGTGTGGTTGAAGCATCAGGCTCGGCTAAAGTGCTTGGCTCGTTCCTGGATGAAGATGATAAAAATATTCCAGGTTTATTGGTAAATAATTTTGGCAAAGGCAAGGTGATTTACTTTGCAGGACATCCGGAGACTTCCTTATACATTGCGGAATACAATGCCGGGGTTTTCACCTCTAGAGATATCAATGATCCGCGTGATCCGAAAATGGTGGGACTGCTTGAAGGTCTGATCCGCAGCACGAGCGGGAGCAGTGTTATTGCTGCCAATTTCCCTACTGGTGTTGTTGTGGAAACTTATAGCCATAATTATCAGGGCGCGCAAGGCATTCAAGTGCATCTGCTGAATCTGACCGGCATGGTATCTAACGTGCTGTCAGGTGAAACAAACGAAATCACCTTTCCTGAAATAAAAAATTTGCTTCCTGACCCGGCTAAGCCCATGCAGATTACCGTGCATGACAAGGATATTCGTAATGCATTTTTACTTTCTCCTGATTTTTCAGGTTTATACGAGCTGCCGATTGAAACAAAAGGCGAGGATGTGACATGCACCATCCCATCGTTGGCGCGCTATCTCATAATTTATTTTAATCAAGGCGAAACCGGGTACGTGCAAAAACTTGCGAAAATACCTGTAAGCAGCGGACAGCCGAAAATGTTTCAACTTGAAAAAATCATAGAGCCAAGGACGAACACGAAAAATAAAACCGCAGCCGGCGCACGCGTATCCGCTTCGTCGAGACTCGATGAAACTATGGACGCGCTTAAAGCTTTTGACGACGTTTGCTCCGGCGATGACCCCCAAAATTGCTGGTGCACCGCCAATAAACAAGATGTGAACTCCTGGTGGATGATTGAATTAAAAGACGAGAAATCGGTGAAGACAATCAAGGTGCAGTACCGCAATATCGGCGAGGTTTTCCGTTTTACGCCTCTTAGTATTACAACCCAGACAAGCCGCGATGGCATCAACTGGATAAATGTAATCGCGAAATCCACTGATGTTCCCAAGGAGGGCACGTCTTACGAAGATAAAATGTACGAATACCAGGTTGGCCGCACTGCCAAATATTTGCGACTCCTTTTTGAAGACGGCGGGCCGGATTTTGCTGGTTATAAGGTAATTGAGCTTGTGGAGGTCGCTATTGAATAAAGGCACAGCAATCAAGCTGTAGATGAAATTGAATTGAATATTTTATTAAAAATCATGGGAGACAGATTATGACAAGCTTTATTGGAAAGCAAACAAAAACAAAAATCATTATCGCACTGATATTTACAGGCCTGCTTTCCCCGGCATTCCTGCATTCCGAGGATATGGAAGAAAATCTGGTAAAAAACAGCAGCTTTGAAGATGATACGGCAGGCGGTAATCCGGAAGGATATGTTCTCTGGAAGGCAGATGACAAGGGTACTTGCGGTATTGATGATACTGTCGGCTATAAAAGCGAAAAGTCCGTTAAAATGGCTGGTATTTCCCAAGGCAGTTATTCATATACTATTGATGTTTTGCCTGGTGAGAGTTTCCAGGTCGAGTCATTGTGCAAACAAAAAGGAAAAGGGAAACCGGCAATGAGTATTTATTGGCAAGACGCGAATAGAACTATAAATTGGTCAGCCGGCACCACCAAGGAAATCTATAAACAATTTGAGGGCAAATGGCGGAAAGCAGCAGCCAAAGTGCAGGTACCGGCCGCAGGTGCACTCAAGCTTATGGTTTTGCTTCTATTGGAAGCACAGGAGTCGGAAGACGACATTGCCTGGTTTGATAATGTCAGCATAAAAAAATTGCCGGCAGAAAAAGAAACAGCTGCTGCAGATAAAAAGCCGTCCTCGGAAACACCCGCTCATTACAAAACAAAACGTATCATATTGCCCCCTGTGGTGCAGCTTGAACCCGGCGATTTCAGTTTGAATCATTCCCAGCAGGAAGTAATGAATACGCTGCGTATGTATTCCTTCAAGTATGGCGCTATAAGTCAAGCAGAGGCTGAAAAGCAGATTGAGGAAATACGGAATGGCGGTTTTAACGCAATTCTTACCGAGGGCCAGCGTTTTATAAAATAAAGATACATTGTAAAACCGCACATAACTGTGCAGAAAAGAGTTATGTGGATGGCCAAATGCTGGAACAAAAAGAAGTCCGGGAATGGAAAATCATTGAATCTGAGGGTAATCCTTTTCAGTGCGCGCTGACTGCAGGCAGGAATGAAATATATTTCTGCTGAAAAGATATCTGCATCATGTCTTTATCAACGGATGAAAGGAGCGGGGGTTGATTTTCAGGAACTTCGCGCAGCGTTACCGAAGCGACCATTCAGAACCTTCGCCGCCGATTTCCCCAACCAACTCTGGCAGGGTGATGCCCGCCACGGTATTCAAATTCCTCATCCCAAAGATCCTCATAAGATGAAAATGACCTACCTCTTTGCCTGGATCGATGATTTTTCAAGACTCATTATGCACGCTCAGTATTATTATGATGAAAAGCTCCCCCATCTCGAGGATTGTTTTCGTCAGGCCGTGCTGAAACATGGGTTGCCAGATAAAATTTACGTAGATAATGGTGCAGCGTACAAGGCACATCAATTCATGTTTCTTCTCAATGAGAATCAGGTACGCAAAATCCATCATCCACCCTACCGGGCATGGTGTAAAGGTTATGTTAAGAAATTAATTATGTAAAGTATCCATCAATAAACCCTGCTATTTCGTTATTTGATCCTATATTTCTTTACATAATAGTTCTAATATGATACCCATAAGTAAAAAACAAT
>Ga0180007_10004945_pt1 | contig 13859 bp, 3 predicted proteins | sample MM_PC_MetaG_FD_121122 | JGI IMG/M metagenome (GOLD analysis project Ga0180007, IMG submission 121122) | Groundwater microbial communities from the Aspo Hard Rock Laboratory (HRL) deep subsurface site, Sweden - MM_PC_MetaG | ecosystem: Environmental > Aquatic > Deep subsurface > Groundwater... | reverse complement strand
GCATCCACCAATGGTGAACTTGCTGCAGGGTTGTAAATGCCCGTGTCCGGCATCTGGAAAAGTGGTGGCAGGGAAATATTGGTGCCCACGCCATCATATGCAGGATCATCAATGTCAGAATGGTTTACATTGGCAGGGGTTACACCGATAACCTGAGCATCATTCCCCCAGATCACCGTATTTGTTATGACAGGGTCTGCATTTTGAGCCTGGACACCAACGGCATTGTCGGCAATTGTTGCATTGGTAACCCGGGTGGCCACCAAACCGCCTGAACCATCCAGACGGATACCGTCACCCTTATTTTTAGCAATTAATACATTTATACTTTCAATGTCTATTTCCGGTGCGCTGTCCCATTTGCCGCCATTGTTCTTTGCAATAATACCCGCCCCCGTATTGCTGACAATGGTGGTCTGCCTGATGGCCGGCGCAAGGTGCATGAAGTTGTTCTGATTCCCGCCGGCTTCCAGGTAAATGGCATTGCCATTCTGATCAAACCGGCAACCCGTGATAAGCGGTGCTGAGACACCGTTTCTGTCATCACCTGTGCCAAGTATCTCCATACCATTTACCGTGTTATTAAAGATATGGGTATCTGTGATCGCAGGTGAGCATGCACCGGGTCCCTGGCAGCGGATACCCACTTTGTTGGCCTGAATATTAGAATTTATAATACCTGGAGCCGCACTGGTGTTTACCTGCAGCTGGATACCGATGCTGCCGTTTCTGATGGTCATATTATCTATGGTTGTATTTGATGTAAACGTTGAACTGTCCGGGAACAGAATGATGCTACGGTCAACCTGACCTGAGATCACGGGTTGGGTCTCTCCTTCTCCCTTTAAACTCACACCGGGTTTCATTTGAATTGGAAAGGTCTCAAGACCGGAATAGATTCCAGAGGCCACATGCAATGTTGCAACGGGGCTTTCAATCCCTGACAACGAATTCGTGATTGTCTGCCATGGGCTCAGCTGGCTGCCATCGCCCAGGGCATCGCTGCCGGTTGCCACATTAACATAGTAATCCAGTGCACCAATGACAATATCCTTCTGATCAGTTGCTGCCACATTCTGGCTTGCATCATAGAGTTTAAAGCGAATCGTAAATGGTCCCCACAACCCTTTTGTATCTAAAGTCAGTTCAAAGGCTTTGGAATCAGGATTAAATGTAAGGGCAAAGGGTCCTGCCACAGCGACCCCGCGGGACCAGAGCGTTACAGATACGGTTACGGCATCATCTCCTGCATCATCCAGCAGCACCGTCCGGTCATCTGAGTTTGTTGCAGATGCTGACAATTTAATACTGTCTCCCTGGAGGGCAAACCCGGGATCTGCACTGGCACTCAGATAATGGACCCGGTTGATGGTTAATGGATGATGGCCAGTTTCATTATTGGTTTCATCACTCTCTGCAACCGCCCCATCAAAATCAATCTTCCAGACAATGGTGTAGGAATCAGGCTGAGATTTCAATGATGGCTGCCAATTGGCCGGCACCTGCAATGTCCCGCCTGCATCAATAGACTGGGATATTTCAAACGTATCTTGAAGCGTGTCGTTTGCATACACACCCAGGTTAACGGGCCCATTTACCGGCACTTTCCCCGGATTTTGTACGGACAGTGTAAAATTGGCTGTCTGGCCATAGTCCACTACCGAAGGTCCATTGGTTATGCTGACAATCAGATCTGGATAGTCAATTGATATGATGACACTATTTGTATTTTCTTCTGTATTGGGCACGCCATCCCTGGCACGCACACCAAACTGATAGGTTTTACCCGGAGTTAATGGACTGGATACCCAGGCCTCTTCAGGGTGATTAACCATTGCCAGAGGTGTGCCCCAATCCATTGTTCCGGTTCCATTATCCCCATAAATCTGATAGGAAATCGTATCCGGTGAAATGGATCTGGTCCAGGCAAGTCCCACCTTATTTTCAGCCAGCAGTTTTGCACTCAACCCCGTAACAGGCTGTGGTGGTGTATTATCCACTTCCACAGGAGTGGCAAAAACAGTTGATACATTAGCATTGAACGTCCCAGTACCACTGACACTGACAACACCAAAGAAATATTGGGTACCATTTGTCAGATCTGAAATGGTTGTTTCTCGATTGTTTGCTGCTATTGTCTTTACCGGTGTCATTCCGTCGACACTGGTAAAATTTGTTTCACTCTGGTACAGTGCATAATGATCCAGGCCAGCCGGCGGATCATACATACCCCAGTTCAGCGCAACCGTATTGTTGCTGGCATCCGTTACAATGGGCACAGGGTTTAAGATCTGTTGAACCTTTAATGTGTCGCTGCCCGTGCCACCATCTTTATCCGTTACCTTCAGGGTGACGGTATAGGCTCCTGCCGAAGCATAGGTGTGGGATGCTTCAAGTGTGGCAGCTGAATTGCCATCACCAAAATCCCACAAGAATGTAAAGGGAGCATCCAGATCACCTGCAGGGTCAAAGAACGATCCCTTTACCTGTATGGTCAGGCCTCCGAAAAGAACAATATCGCCTCCTGCATTGACTTTTGGTGCAACATTGACCACGGTGATTTTACTTTGTGCCGTATCATGCATACTGGCGACGGCAACATCGGTTACCCTCAGGCTAACCGTATAGGTTCCATTCTGGGACCACAAATGATCGACACTCGGCCCTGTACCGTCGTCAAAAACACCATCACCATTTAGATCCCATTCAAATGCACCAATCTCTGTCTTGTTTGGATCATAGGACTTACTGCCGTCCAACTTGAGAAAACTTCCTTCCAAGACAGTATAGGATGCCGGTAAAACAGCGACAGGCGGCTGGTTATCAGTTACCGTAACCGTTGTAAAGGCGGTATGGGTCAGTTTTTTATCATTAAATACACCATTATCCGTTACTCGCAGACCAATATTATAGGTTCCCGGATGATTAAATGTGAAGGTAATGATGCTTGCCTCATCGCGATTGCCTTCTATATCCAGGCCTGCTGCATCATCAAAATCCCAGTCCCCATCCAGATCCCATTCAAAAAGCGTAATAAAATCTCCACCCACAGCATCAATATCATGGGACCTGCTTCCATCAAGTGTCACGGGTACACCCACTGTGGTCTCATAAGGACCGCCCGGAATGGAAATCGGTGCATGGGGCGGTTCGACAATGGTAACGGTAATCGTATCTGTATCCTGAAGCGGATCTTCCGGTGGGTCAAGGGAATTTCCATTATCCGTCACCCGCAGGGTAACGGGCACGGTAACGGGCAGATCTCCCGCAAAATCATAGGTATGTTTGGAAATGGGTGAAACACTGGCAATATCGTATTTGCCATCACCATTAAAATCCCATTCATACAAAACAATCTTTTTACGAGGATCAATATGCCGTGATGCAGACCCGTCAAAGGTTATTTCAAGACCTTCTCCCCAGACCCGGTTTCCTCCGGCATTGGCAACTGGCGGTAAATTAAACAGATCCGGCACCAGCATGATAACGGACCATGCACTGTCAAAAACATTCCCATAATAACCCGGGTGCGTGGCCTGACCCCCATCAATCCAACGGCCGCGCTGGGCCCCGGTTTTTTCCTGCAGCTCAATCAGCCGTCTTGCAACACCCCATGTGGCCGTACTGGTATCATCACCCCTGAACCAGTTGAACCCATTGGTCAGGGTTTCTCCCGTTCCAGCCAGGCGCATGGCTTTTGTAAAGGCATACCACCCATAGTATGTTTTGTTCCCTTCTATAAACCATTGCCAGTTGGCTGCATTTGTAAAAAAGCCTTCCGTTGCAGCCCATCGGGGGTCAGGTGGATCAAGATCATGCTTACCGTTCATGACAAGCTGCACCATGCCGGAAGGTCTTGTGGCAATACTGCTGCCGTTTCCATGACCCGTGTTGGTATAGCCGAATCTATCAGCCGTAAAACTGTACCAGAGCCAGTTATTGTTATAGGTCTTTACATATTGAGGAATGATCAGGGACCATTCTTTTTCTGCAGGGATCAGGCCGATGGCAGCCCATTGACAGGCAGAATTATCAGGCCATTCTCCCCAGCTATAACGCCAGCCGCCGATATAGTCACTTTTTCCCAGGGCTGAAATAGTTGTTTTATCATCACTCATGCCCCATGCATACATATCCACCATATCCTGGGCAATTTCACTGTATTTTTTCCCGATAATATTGATACTTCCCTTTCTGACCATTTCATCCGGTGTTGAAGAGGCAATAACCGCATCAATTAACATCCCCGTTTGATAGGGTGCCGTGCCATCTGATGCTTCAATGCCCAACCCATTATGATTGGAATCTGGATCACCCAGCGGATGCAGGCCTATTTTAACAGAACTCATCCCCCCATTATACAGAAAATCCATACCATTCCACACGGTTTCAACATAGGGGTCTTCACTCAGATCACCCGCTTCCAGGTGGCCTGTTATTTCAAAGGCCTGGACAGCAGATGCCGTTGGTGAGGCATAATAGGAACTGTAGGAGGACCAGCGGCCATGGTAATAATCGCCTGGATTTCGGTTTTGATTTTTATGCAGCCACCACAGGCCGTCATCAATGGCAACATTGATCTCTGTATCGATTTTCTCTCCCCGGATCACAATGGGATAGGTATCTGAATGGGTATTTCCTTCAATATCGGTTACGGTTATCCTGGCTGTGAATAATGTGCCTTCAAAACCCTGGTAAACATGGGTTGTTTCAATGGCATATGAATTGGATACCGTACCTGTTTCCTGGGCGCTGCCGTCCCCAAAATCCCAGGTATAGGTCAGGGAGTTTGGGAAACTGTCATAGGCAACAGCCTTTAACAAAACTTCTTTTCCATCCCATGTGTCATGGGGGATTTCAATCCCACCGTAAAACTGCCATGGTGCCGTGATAACGGTCGGGTCCGGATCAACGGTTATGGATGCCGTATCCGTACTGGTCAATCCCAATGAATCCGTAACGGTAAGGGTTACCTGGGACACACCGCTGCCTTCGGCTTCAATCAAGCCCACCGTATCGATTTCATTCCAGCCGCTGACAAGATCCGTGTCAATATAGACACGCACTTTTTTCGTTGTCAGTGCCGGATTAACAACCACTTCAAGCCATTCCATGCAGGATGTTGTATCTGTACCATTCCAGACAACAACCGGATTGTCCGGGTCATCAACAAATTCAACCCGGGTTACAAAACCGCTGTTCAATGTTTCATGAATATTTACACCTGAGGCTTTAATGGGCCTGGCATATGTCAGTTCCAGCCATTGTTCACCCATTTCTTTACTGGACGGAGCCCAGGCCTTTCGATTATCACCACAGGCCGGAACATCTGGTTGACCCGTTGCCTGCATTGCATTAAAGTCACCCGTGCTATACTGACTGCTGGCTGTTGCAGAAACCGGATAATATGTAGCGGATTTATAAAATGGTACCAATGCCTTGTGTCCGTAATAAACGCGTCCATCATCGGTTTCCCATTGATAGGAAACAATCGGCCTGATACCACTTGAATCCGTTGCATTAAGGACGATGGGCAACCCGTCACGGGCAAAATAGGGTCCGCCTGCCGCTGCAACGGGACCTGCAGAGGGCCCTCCATTAGTGGTCACATTGAAACGGGTTGTATCCGTATGGGTCTGGTGAGCGTTATCCACCACCGTGAGACTGATATCAGACGAGCCGTATAAACGGACACTGGGGTTTGGGCCTGCTGCAATATCCCGCAGATCATCCATCACAAATGTGCCGCTGTAAACCGTTAATCCCTGCTTTAATTCAGCGTTATCACCATAATCAGAATCATAGAGCAATACCCAGTTGTCTTCACCGGACGGACGATAATAATACCGTGCACCGCTGGGAACTTTAAGTTCAATTTTTACATCATACCATGTGTTATAACTGTAACGGGCCGAAGGAATCGTCCTTTTGGTCCCATCTTCATAGATTTCAAATGTGGTGCCATTAAAATAGATGGCATGGGGCATGGCCGTGTAACTATTGGAATCCGTTGTATTTTTAAATCCGATCATTGCATTGTTGCCCGTCTGCTTGACCCGGGCCTGCATAAACATCCCAGTGACTCTCGGATAGGTATCATTGCTGAACATATAGGTGCTGTCCCAGTTGCCGACGCCCGTTGACGCGATTTCGTCATACTGTGAAATATAACCGTTTGTAAGCCATTTGTTTGAATTAAATGCATAACTGTCAAAAGTGTCCGTACCAAGATCCCATATGTACCGGATAATTTTTACATCATCTGTTGAACCTGAGCCATCCAGAGCAACGGTCCATCCACCGGCCACTGCATCTGTTTCATCCTGGCTGCTTGATGTTCCTGCATCTGCCACAGGTGGATCGCCGGCAGCAATGGTCACTGTAAGCGTATCAGAATGGGTTTGCATGGCCTGGTCTGTTACCGTCAGTGTGACCGTATACGTCCCTGTCTGTGTATAGGTATGCGAAGCTTCCGGACCTGTGGCCGTGTTGCCATCACCAAAATCCCATTCATACTGGACAATTCCAGTGTCGTCCGTGGAGGCCGTACCTGTAAAATTATAGGTCCAGGTCCCGTCATCTGCATTTGTTTCGTCTCCAGTCCGGTCATCACCTGCCCTGGCAGCGGGGATGTCACCTGGAACAAGGGAAGCTGTTGTTTCAACGGATTCTGATACCTGAGCGAGATGATCAACGGCCTGCATTGTAATCGTATAGGGTTGATAAGATGACGCCACTTCGGGTGTAAACCAATGAAACGGCCCGACAATGCCTGGCATGTATCCACCAAAGTCATTCCAGGTATTGGCCTTGCCAAGGATCTGAATAAAAACGGGCTTATCCGATATAACATGATAATCAGTTGACGCGTCAAGGATCTGATAATCATCCTTTTTATGAACAGCGGTTTCGCCGTTAATGGTTATGCTGGTGGTATTATAGGGAACAAAAAGCGCAGCACCATCCGTGCCTCCCCTGAAATAAAATTCCTTTTGCCCGCGGCCGCCAATAAAGGTCAGGTCATCCCCCATGTTGTCAATGGTGGTCCCTCCTTCATTGTCTCCTGCCCACAATTCAATATCACCGCTGCTCTCGACTCTCAGACGGTGTTGTCCAACACTGCCTTGAAACCAGGTCTCTCCTGAAACCAGGGTTTTTTCATGGAGTTTTTCGCCCGTATCCATATCAAAAACAGATATCTGGGCATTTTCATGGGCAAACGCGGCCAGGGAACCATTTCCCCAGTCACTTGTGGCTGCAAAGAAAAGACGTCCGACACCACCTCCGATAGTTGCTGGAACAGCAGTGAACGCGTTGCCGGCCATCGTCTGAACGGCAATTTTTCCCATGGATCGAATCGTGTACACCCTGGAATTGGAAAGGTCCAGTTGTTTGTAACTTCCTGCAGACAGCGTTTGAATACCGATGGCATTGCCGCTGGTGTCATAAATTTCCAGATAGGTGTCTTCTATGGCAAAAATATAATAGGTGCCAAAGCTTGTGGTATAATAAAACGTAAATTCATGCCCGATTCCATTGCCATCAAGTGCAGGGATAAAGGAAGAATGGGCAGAGCCATTGGTTTCGTTAACCACTACGGGCTTATTGGAGATGATTTTATACGGAATATAGTCACCTGGCCCATCATGCCAGGTGGTTCCATATTGATTGAGATTTACGGTTCCGACAACTTTCTCTGTTGCAAGATTGATAATTTGGCTTGTGGTGCCGTTCTGCAGTGCTGTAAAAAAAAGCCTGGCATTTGGAACATCATATCCATAATGGATCTGCCCTGCGGCAGCCAGAGATTCACTGGCATCATTGGCCGTGCTGATCATTGTTGTTCCATCGCCAAAATCCCAGATAAATTGATGGATATGTCCATCATCCGTTGTTCCGGATGGATCTGTAAACAGATACCAGTCTCCGGCAGCAGCATCTGCCTCACCCAGGGTATAGGGCCCGCCGGCATCTGCCGTTGGCGGATCACCCTTGGTGATGGTAATGGTGGTTGAATCTGTATCACTCTGACCAGACGTATCAGTGACGGTTAAAGAAACAGCATAGGTTCCCACATCTTTAAAAATTTTATTCAGCTTTCCTGTGGATGTCGTGGGTAAAAGATTTGTCACCTTGAAATTATCAAATTTGGCAGCTGTCTGGTACGTGCAGAGGCCCGCGTGTACCGGCGCCGGAAAACGATCGATGGCTTGGCTGAAAATCAGGGTGCCGTCAAGAAAGGCTGTCACGGTATTTCCCCGGACTTCAGCTGCTAGCTTATAGGAACCCACAGGGATTTGAAAGGGAAAATCAACCTCTACAAGTGAACTTGTTGAACCGTTTAATCTTCTATAGAGAAGCAGGTCATGTTCATTTGTGCCCCTGCCGCGAAGGATCAACTCAAAATTATTATTGATATCAATGGCATCAAAAAGCAGTATCACCTCATTTCCATTGCCGGAAATCGTCTCAATATCAACTTCAACCCTGTAATCATCGGGCAGAGTTGCTGAAAAAATATTTCGGGTACGGCCGTCCGTTGCGTTTGTCTGGGAATAGACACTATTTGCCCCTGAACTGTCATCCACCGCCCAGGTTCCTTCTTCCTTGCCCCATCCCGTATCCTCTTTATCTTCAAAATCTTCCGTAAACCCGCCGCCAAAATCCCAGGCATAGGTAACAATCCCTTCTGTGTCAGAAGAACCCGTCCCCTTTAAAAGCGTCCACCATTGGCTGAATCTTGCATCTGCCTCATTAAACACATAGGGCCCGCCTGCAGATGCGACAGGCGCATCGCCGTTGACTATTACGGTTAGAGTTGCACTGTCCTTTCGGCCCGTATCATCCGTCACGGTAAGGGTCACGGTATAGGTTCCTTCTGTACTGAATGTATGGGCGGGTGCCACCAGATCAGCGCCTTCAAACACATCCGTGGTATCGCCATAATCCCAGGCATAATTGACGATTGTGCCGTCATCACTCGACCCTGAAGCATTAAAATTGATTGTTGTACCTTCATCAGCCGTGGTCGCATCAGCCGTAAATGCGGCAATGGGATTGCACGGCATGGCTTTAAGGGGTGGGGCTGAAATGGCAAGTGCAGATGATGCCGTGTCCGTTACCTGTCCGTCCCCATCCTGGTTTAAATAGACGGGTGCTCCAAATGTAGCATCCCCGTTTCCAGGATAAAAAAGGAGGTCCCGTCCGCTGTAGTTGCTGATGACAACATCTATATTGCAGTCATTGTTATAGTCATAGGCATCAAATGACCCATGGTTGTTTGCATCCAGGGAAGCCTGATATACGGGAGCGGCAAAATTTCCTTTTCCATCACCCTTATAAAAATAGGTATCGCCACCTCCGCCTTCATTGATAAACAGATCCAGATGACCGTCATTGTCAAAATCACCTGCTGCAACCCCATAGGGGTCTGACCCCACATCCGTAAATGTAACCCCCGGAGCAAATTTTCCCGTGCCATCCCCAAAATAGATGGCAACATTGCCTGACGAGTAAACGGCGCGGACAAAATCCAGGTTACCGTCTTCATTAAAATCACCCGCATCCAGTCCGCGGCCGTTTCCAGCAGTATTGATAAACGCTCCCCTGGAAAACTTGCCCGTACCATCGCCAAGATAAACCATTACCTTGCCGGAATCACCGCTTGCAATAAAATCCAGATGCGTGTCATTGTTAAAATCACCCGAGGTCATATCCTCGTTCCAGCTACCTGATGCCCGCATGGTATCAATGGTATCTGATTTTACAAATGTGCCTGTGCCGTCATTTATAAAGGGAACCAGGTTAAGGACGGAATCGGCATAATGACCGATGATAAAATCCAGAGAACCATCCTCATCAAAATCACCAAGGGTAATTCCGCGTGTATTACCGGGAATAACTTCTATTTGCCGGTAATTTTTAAAACTTCCGTCCCCATTGCTGTCAACAACGTAAATATGGCCCCCGTCATCTATTGCCGCCACAAGATCAGCATATCCATCCTGTGCAACCGTTAGCAGGGCAAATATGACCAAAAACAGATATATGCATTTTTTAATAAAAAAAAACATAAGCAAATTTAAATGTTTAAATGTATTAGGGGTCATGGTTATTCTCCTGGTAAATATTTATTTCTGGCAGTTAACATTATAATTTACGGTGAATTGGAGAGATATGATAGCATAACAATATACAGTAAGAATTGAGACCCATTCGCCGTATTAATTGATTACCTAACACTTTATTTTTTCTTATATAATGCGTGAAAGATTCGTATGTCAATAAAAAAATAGCAATTTTCGGCATTGATTATTTTTTCAAAAAATATCGTATCAAATTTTTGAATTCCATTGATTTTTTGATTGGCGCAGATAGTTGAAGATTAGTAATTCTGAAAATCTGCGTTAATCTGCGTCCTGGATAAAAAACGGTTTTAATTTTTAAAGGCCATTGCGCCAGTCATTTTATGAAAATCACCAAGGCTTAAAATTTCTTTGGTTTCCCCCGCAGCCTTGAGCATGCCCTGATTTAACACAAGGATGTGTTCAGCAATACTTAAGATTTCTTCCATGCTGTGGGTTACATACACGACCGATATGGATAAATCTGTTGAAAGTCTTTTTATAAATGGCAGAACCTCATTTTTTCTTGCTTCATCAAGGGATGCCAATGGTTCATCCATGAGAAGGAGACCAGGACTTGTAAGAAGGGCTCTTCCGATGGCCACGCGCTGCTTTTCACCCCCGGATAATTTTGCAGGTCTGCGGTTAATCAGATTTGAAAGGTCTAGAAGATCAATGACCTGGTCAATATGGACATACCGCTCATGTGCAGGGATAAATTTCATGCCATAGGTCAAGTTTGACATGACCGACAAATGCGGAAAAAGTCTTCCATCCTGAAATACATATCCGAAACGCCTTTTGTCCGGGGCAATATCGATATTTTCAGCAGAATCAAAGACTTTTCTGTTATCCACAATAATATGCCCTTTATCCGGCCGGCTTAACCCGGCTATCATATTGATAACAGATGTCTTACCGGCACCGGAACGACCTAGGAGAACCGTGATTCCGATATCCTGGCATGAATAATTGACTCTGATTTTAAAATTTTTATATTGTTTTTCAATTTTGATGTCAATCATTGCGGATTAATCTCCCTTGATCATTTTAGACAGCCTTTGTGACAGAAAATCAGCGGCCATGAGCGCAAAAAATGCAGTCACCACAGAGATCACACACAGCCTCATGGCACCGGATTCTCCATCGGGCATCTGGGTCATGGTATAAAGTGCAAGCGGAAGCGTTCTTGTCTCACCGGGGATATTTGATACAAAGGTGATGGTTGCACCAAATTCGCTTAAACTTCTGGCAAAGGCCAGAATCATGCCGGTTAAAATTCCCGGGACGATTAAGGGAAGGGTGATGGTAAGAAAAATATGGATTTTTCCTGCACCAAGTGTTTTTGCTGCATTTTCAAGCCTTGAATCAACTGCCTCCAAAGAGAGCCTCACCGCCCGGACAAAAAGGGGGAATGCCATCACTGCAGATGCAAGGGCAGCTCCTTTCCAGTTAAAGGCAAAGCTGATTCCTGTCAGCTTAAAGATGAATCCGCCGATAACGCCTTTGCGCCCCAAAAGAACCAGAAGGAAATATCCGGTTACCACGGGGGGAAGGACCAGTGGGAGATGGATGAAACTGTCAAAAAACGATTTTCCTAAAAAATTTTTTCTGGCAAGCACCCAGGCGGTAGCGATGCCTGGAACAAGAGACACGAAAACCGCCCACAAAGAGACCTTGAGACTGAGCAGCAACGCTTCCGTCTCAAAGGGGGTGAGGGTAAAAAAACCCATTATTTAACAGAAAACCCATATTTTTCAAAAACGATTCGGGCTTCAGAAGATTTCAGAAAATTAAAAAATACCAGGGCTGTCCGTGTATTATTGCCTCTCACAATTGCAGCCTGATAGGTAACAGGGGAATGGGAATGTTCAGGGAAAATACCGACCACCCGCACCTTGTCAGTGATTGCGGCATCCGTGGCATAGACAATACCCAGGGGAACTTCCCCCCGCTCAACAAAAACAAGAGCCGTTCGAACATCCTTTGCTCTGACAACTTTTGGGGCTATTTCATTCCATACCCCAAGGGACTCCAATGCCTGTTTCCCATAGATACCGACGGGAACATGTTCCGGGTCACCCATGGAAATTTTTTCGCCCGCCAGAATTTGGGAAAGATTAAATCCCGGGTGAATATCAATTTTTAAATCACTTGCAAAAGGTGCGATTAAAACAATCCTGTTTCCAAGGATGTCACAGCGGGTGCCTTTTTCAATAAGCCCTTTGTCAACCAGAAAATCCATCCACCTGGGATTGGCAGATATGAAAACATTTGCCGGAGCCCCTTCCTGGATCTGTTTTGCAAGGGTTGATGAAGATGCAAATGACGAAACACACCGGCCATTATTTCTTTGGGCAAACAATAGACCAATTTCCTGAATGGCATTGGTTGTTGATGCTGCAGCAAACACAAGAACCCTTGCTGATTGTCCGGCCGTTACCAGGTTAAAATATCCAAAAATAAAAATCATGATGAATGGAAAAACCATGAGCGCCCTGCCACGAACTGATTTAAAAAATGTCATGATTAAAATAGTTTCCTTATTCTAAAGAAGCGTTAAAACAACCCACCTCTGTTCAACAACCCCTTCTTATAATGATCATGTTTATAGACGTCAAGTAATATTTATAAACTACATTTTATTTTCATTCTTTTAATACATTGTTTATGCTATATTGATCTTCAACAGATAAAAAAATGCATACAATATAAACATCAGGGATGCCGAACTTCAGGATAAACATGACCCCAGCCAATCCGTTGGATATCATCTGCAGATTAAAGGAAATCCGAAATAGAAAAAAAATTACCCAGACACAATTATCAGACCTTGTGGGAATTAAAAGACAGGCCATATATGATCTGGAGATTGGCCGCTATCTTCCGAACACGGCTATAGCGCTCCGTCTTGCAAGGGTTCTGGGTTGCAGTGTGGAAGATATTTTTTCAGAAAGATCACACGACAGTCTCCCTGTTGTTCTGGTAGACCGTCAGGGAGCAGCCGACCCACGGGTGTGTATTGCAAAAATACGCAATACCCTGTACGCATATTCCCTTTCAGGTGCAAATTCCATCATGGAAGAAATGAGAGCAGCCGATGGCCTTCTTGACCCTGTCAATAACAGGGCAACACTGCTGAAATCCAATGAACAGCTGGAAAATACAGCTCTGCTGTTGGGATGTGATCCGGCATTTTCAATCCTTGGGCATCACGTTCAAAAAAAAAGGACTGATGCTGCGCTCTGCTGCAGGTTTGCGTCCAGCAAAAACGCCTTGATGCAATTAGCTGCCGGCCAGGCCCACATTGCCGGTACCCACATGCACAGCACGAATTCAGTTGACGGCAACCAGAAATTTACCCGTCAATCACTGATAAATTTCAAAGGTCTCCTTGTGGCTTTTTCCACTTTTGAAGAAGGGTTGATGGTTGCCCGGAACAACCCACTTAACATCTGTGACCCAAGTGATCTTGCACAAAAAAAAATACGATTTGCAAACAGAGAAAAAGGAGCAGCACTAAGAACCCTTCTTGATGATTGCCTCCTCAGCTCAAATATTCCTTTTTTTGAAATTAACGGCTATGATGATATCGTTACTAATCATTCCCAGGGTGCCCAGAGAATTCTTCATGGAATTTGTGATGCTGCCCTCGGCCTGCGTGCTGTAGCTGAAGCGTTTGAGCTTGGTTTTGTTCCCATCACAACAGTAAGATGTGATCTGGTCATTCCTCAG
>Ga0180007_10004944_pt1 | contig 13861 bp, 14 predicted proteins | sample MM_PC_MetaG_FD_121122 | JGI IMG/M metagenome (GOLD analysis project Ga0180007, IMG submission 121122) | Groundwater microbial communities from the Aspo Hard Rock Laboratory (HRL) deep subsurface site, Sweden - MM_PC_MetaG | ecosystem: Environmental > Aquatic > Deep subsurface > Groundwater... | reverse complement strand
TCCTAAAATATTTATCATAAAGAAATGCAAATAAACTAAAAATTAAAATTAAAATAGCTATTGATACTATATTTTTACCGGTGCCAAGCGTAAAAATAGCTGCCGCAGTTAAAAGACTAGCCGGAATACCGGTTAAATCCGGTTCGTTCAATAATTGTTCTTCAATTTTCTCATTGTTTTCACTCGTTTCTGTAATAAGATTTCCCGTATCCCCAGCCCCAGTATTTACCATATAAGACGTTTCCCTTGTTGTTCCACTAGTAAAAAAATAATTTTTGTAACCAGCTAAAAGAAAAAGTGAAAGATGATCAATTGAGGCGGTAACAGTTTTTTCTCCTATATCTTTTAAGTCATTTTCAATCACAATCCATTCATTACCATTCCACCAACTAATCTGAAATGATAATTCCTCAAAATCTCTAATTTGACTCTCGACATACATAAAAGTTAATTCAAGGAATTTATCAAAAGAAGTAATAACCTTACCGTCTCTCTCTGCTGTAATTTCAAAAAACAAACCATTAACAAAGAAAAGACCTTTTTTAAAATCAATTGGATTTATTAAATCACTATCAACTTTTTTAATCGTGAATTTAGTATCTTTAGAAACGGCGCCAGGCGGGACTACTAATTTAACCCCACTTCCATCGGGGTTAACCAATGTGATTATTAAACCATTATCAGTCGTCGCTATACCGCTACTATTATTAGTAGTATCAAAATTATTTATTGTATATCCACCACCCCCGCCTCCAGAACTTACAGAAGCCGTATATGTTTCACCCTCTTCAGAAATCCCTTCTATCGTAAAAGTGTAAGTATATTCTCCTGGATAAAGATTTAAAGCGGTTTTTATACTAAGCTCCAAATAAGTTCGGTTTTCATTAATATCAAATCCTGAAACCGTAGCAATCCCATTATCCCAATTAGAAAAATTTATTTTTTTATCATTTATAGAAAAATCGGATGTAATTCCCTCTCCGTCAAAAAGATTATTATTATAATTAATTAAAAGAAAACCTTTTCCGCTTAAAATATCTCCAGTGGTATTATTTAATTCTAATTTGGCGACACAATTATCGCCACCATATTTAATATCGCATTCTTCTTTTACTTCTAAATTAAGCCTATTTCCTGCTTGGGCTGAAAATACAAAGATACCACTACCAAAAGCAAGTATTAAACTCAAAATTATTAATTTAGCAAGTTTTTTACTCATTTTATTCACTTAATTCTACTTTTGTGTAAAAATCGTCTCCGTATTTACTTATCAGATAAGAACAATCGGGACATAGTCCTTTAAATTCATAAAAAAACCGTCGAATATTTTTAGGATTTTCAGAGGCGGTTAAATGCAAAAAAGTATAATTATTTACAGTTTCAGAAAGATCGGTGGTAACCTTGGCTAAATATCGAGGATAGCTTTCAGTAATGTCATCACTTTTATAATATCCAAAAGTTAATTGTAATACGGGGGTCGAAGTAGAATTAGAAATTCCTTTCGCTCTTACATAAAAATTGATATCAGGAAGATATATAAAATCAGTTTCTTTTAAAATTTCTGTTTTAAAAGTTCTATATTCGTTTTCTATTTCGAAATCACTATAATCAGAAGATTTCTTGTTAATAAATAAAAGTGTTTCATTAGGTAGTGAACCGATATAAAATTCAGGCGGGATAACCTGGCCACTTCCTTCCATTTTTGTGTAATAATCTAAAACAGCAGCAAAAGAAATCGTTGCAAACAATAACAATATTCCACCTATGATAAATTTTATACTATTTCTGATCATATTTATTTCACAGAGGTGAATTCGTTTTAATAAAAAATGGATTCACCTCTGCCCTCGTTTTTACGAAGGCAGAAATATATCTTACTGAGTAAGCACTACCGGCTGTACTTCAGTTTTCACCTTGTACTCACCAGGAGCCAACGCTATATCAAGAACATTTTTAACAAAGAAATTTAATGTTCCTTTGCCAAGATATAACGCCTCTTCCCCTACGCCCGGATCGAAATCATCATAGGCAATCAGGTCTGTCTCAAAAAGATAATCTTCTGGGCTCCCCCAGCTAACCTTTTTCTCACTAACACTATAATCACTTGACGGTACTAACCAAATTTTTGCACCTCTACACAAATTATAATTATCTTCTTCGCAATAATTCGCTTCAGCGCTACCATTCCAATCGCTTGAATGTGGTAAATTCATTGCTAAATTTTTACTTCCTTCTTCGGAGATATCCCCGCTATCGTCAGTTTCAAATGTGGCAATTAAAGCACCTGGATTATTTCCTCCCCAATCAACAAACCTATCTTGTTTATCCGCGTAGTAAATCAAAGAATAACTTGTACCTGCAAAAAGTCCCGCAGCTTCAAACTCGTATTCAAATTCCGAACCTACTAGTTTATAAACTAAGTTACCAGTCGCGCCACCTATCGGATCCCAAGAATTAATATCTTTCTTAGTTAATTCTAACGTGCTCCAATATGAAGTTTCAATCCCTTCTTCGTCGTGATCTAAATCGGAACAATGACCTCCGCCGACAATACATTGATTAGTAACAAATTTAATCGGAGCAGTGGTTTCTGAATTATTCTTAAGATTATATTCTTGAATATATGTATTTCCAGCAATAGCAGGAGAATTACCAATAGTGTATTCTTTTTCAACGTCTCCATTCCCAAACGTTACCGACTGTTGTACATTACTTTCCCCTAACATTGTAGTGTAAACAGTAAGAATAGCCGCAGAAGCAACTCCGGCTACTAATACTCCGGTTATAATCATCGCTGCAGAACTTCCTTTTATTAAACTTTTTATTTTAATAATTTTCCCATTCATGATTTTTTATTATTTTTTTTATTTCTCAAACTAAATAAATTAATTTAAGAACCGACCTTTAGAATTTAAGTAAATACCCTTAATAAACAATTGTCAATTTAAATTTGTTAAATTTCTGTAAAAAAGCTGTGGATAACAAAAAACAATAATATCAAGGATTAGAGCCAATATAGTAATTTTAATTTAATTATATGAATTAAATATAGAAAAAAAGCCGCTGTTTTCACGCAGCGGCCTTTTGGTTTGATTGTTTCAAGGAAAGAATTTTTTAATGTTTTTTTCTATCGTCCCCTCAAAAGAAGAGCTTAGAATAGGGTCTGTGGCGATAATGCATTTCCAGGCTGGTTTAATCCCGGGAATGGGCTGAAAAGCCATGTAATAACCCTGGGCGTAAGAATAGTTTTTGCGGATAATATGCCTTACATGCCCGAAAAGGACATAACTGGAATCAATTATCTCGCAAGTCAATTCTTCATTTTTCCGGTTTTTAACTTCTTCAAGCTTTTTACCGGCAAAAATGGGGTTTTTTTCTTTCCAAAGAACCGAACCGTTATTGTCCATAACGATAATAGTTCTGTCTTCGCCGAAGACCACTTTGGCTCCGGGAGATGAAAATTCTTCCTTTATATATTCATACATTTCCCGGCTGGGAGTCGGGTAAGAAATGATTTGGCCGACAGCCGTAGCCGCAGAAACAATCAAAACCGTTAAGAAAATGAAAATGTTTAATTTTTTCACTTCTTCCTCCTTTGTTAAGTATCTAAAAAGATTATAGCATAAAAAATATTGGTTGTCAAAAATAATAAAAGGCGCCCGGGGTTAGGCGGGCGCCCATAAAATTATTAGATAAAAATAATATTACCTAAATTTTCCGTGGCTTCTCCTGAAATTGACGCGGAACGATCTCTTCTTGCATTTTGGTTTGCGACTACGGCCCTTATATTTTTCTTCAGAAAAATCATCATCCTGATAACGCAAATCATTTTGATTAAACTTAACCGACGTCAAAGATCCACCATTAGCGCTCATAAATCTTCCTTTCTTAAATGGTCAGATAATTTAAATACATTTCACCCTGAACTTATTAAATTGTTAAGGTTTTTATGACTATACTCCAAATTACATATTTTGACAAATCGAATTTGGTGGACCCAGCGAGAATCGAACTCGCGCCTGCGCAATGCGAATGCGCTGTAATACCACTTTACTATGGGCCCTATCTTATTTCGCTCCCCTCTGAAATATCCTCCATTGTTGTCAAAAGAATCGGTCCTTCATCTTCATTGGAAGCCGCTAAAAGCATTCCATGGCTTTCTAAACCCATCAGCGAACGGGGTTCCAAGTTAGCGACAATAATTATCGTTTTGCCAATAAGTTCCTCTGGTTCGTATTTTTTGCCTATTCCCGCCACAATCTGCCTTTTCTCTTCCCCTAAAGAAGCTTCAATCTTAATGAGCTTGTCGGAACCGTCAACCTTTTCCACTGAAATCACCTTCGCCGTCCTCAATTCTACCTTTTTGAAATCATCAAATGAAATCATATTGTATTTGTCGGGCTGCTGGGAATTGAACCCAGTCTACACGCACCCGAAGCGTGCGTACTACCGGTATACGACAGCCCGAATCTACTCCAGATTAATACAACTGAATGTTAAAAACAACCTTATTTTACAAAGTGTTTTTTCTTCATTTCATCCTCTACACCGCTCTCAAATTCTTCTTTTCTCGCCAAAGCGCCTTTCGCCGTCTTTCCCAGCTCTTTATCCTCAATCTTTCCCAATTCTTTGATTCTTGATTCCAAATAGGAATCGTTGTTTTTCCCGGGGTCTTCCAGGACCTCATCAAGAAGAACCGCTAAAATATTGCCGACTTTCGGCCCAGGAGCAATACCCAAAACCTCCATTACCTTCTTACCGTCAACCTTGAGCATTTTGGGCGAAATAGGGTCTTTCCTGACCTTATCGACCATAAATAAAAGATGGCGAAGCTTGTATGGAACTGCCTTGGGAACGCCCGACCCTATTCTGTCGGCTTCCCTCAGTTTTATAAAATCATCGACATTTTCCGGACCGACCCTGTTTAAAAACCTGCGGACTCCTGCTTCAGTAACTTCGCCCACATTGTAGTAAAAAAGATGATAACGGATTAAATGGTAAACTTTTTCAATAAAAGATTTTGAAAAATGCAGGTTGTTTAAAATCCTTCCCGCTATTTTTGCCCCTACTACCTCATGGCCGTAAAAAGTGGAGTCCGGCCCTTCGCCTCTTTTCGTCTTCGGCTTGCCTATGTCATGCAGAAGAGCCGCCATTCTTATTTCAAGGGAATATCCTTTTTCAGACGCGTATTCCAAAGATTTCACGCTGTGCTCAAAAACACTGTAAATATGGTGCTTGTTCTGCCCGACGCCAACCGACTGGCTCAATTCGGGAATAATGTATTTTAACAATCCGATTTCTTCCAAAAGTTCTATCCCCCTGCTAGCCTTGTCAGCCGCAACTAATTTGGCAAATTCGTCCCTGATTCTTTCTTTGGCTATCATTTCCAGCAAGCCAGCCTGCTTTTTAACGGCCTCTAAAGTTTTCTCTTCTATTCGCCAATCAGCTGAAGAGCTTAATTCAGTTGCCAGACGCACCGCCCTCATAAGGCGCAAAGCGTCTTCTTTGAACCTCTCTTCCGGATTCCCTACGGTTCGAATTACTTTTTCTTCCAAGTCTTTTTGGCCGTCAAAAAGATCTATTATCTTTTCGTTTTCCTCACCTGAAATATCCAAAGCAAGGGCGTTTATAGTAAAATCCCTCCTGGACAAGTCTTCTTCAATCTTATCGGAAAATTTAATGCTGTCCGGATGACGCTTGTCCGTATATTTCCCCTCCTTTCTGAAAGTCGTTATTTCGACAATCTTCAATTTTTCATCTTTTGACTCGGTTTTTACTCCAACAGTGCCAAAATCATTTTCATAAACGCTGTCTGAAAATATCTTTTGAATTTCTCCCGGAATGGCGTTGGTGGCTATATCCCAATCTTTTGGCTCCTTGCCGATTAAAAGATCGCGGACGCAACCGCCAACCAAATAAGCCCTGAAACCGTTTTTAGCTAATAAAGCTGATATTTCTTTAACTTCTTTTGGAATTTTTACTTTCATAATATATATTATTATTATAAACTAAATTCGCTGGTTATGTCCTGCGCCTGTGGTGAAACGGATATCACGACGGTCTTCGGAACCGTTATTGGGGGTTCGAATCCCTCCAGGCGCACTGGAATTTGAAAATAAGGTTCTGGATTTTTTATTTTTTTTAGGATAAACTTTCAAAAACCCGCCCATAGCTCAGTTGGTAGAGCAGTCGCCTCTTAAGCGAACGGTCCTAGGTTCAAATCCTAGTGGGCGGACATAAAATGGTATAATTGAATAAATGCGGGGTTAGTATAGTGGTAATACACCTCCTTGCCAAGGAGGAGCCGCGAGTCCGATTCTCGTACCCCGCTCCAAGATTTTAAAACAGCCCTTTTACAGGGCTGTTTTCTTACTTCTTAGCTTCTTCTAATATCTTCTTGAAAGCTTCCGGCTCGCTTTTGGCCAAATTAGCTAAAATCTTCCGGTCGATAATGATGTTCTTTTTCTTCAAAGCATTAATAAACTTTCCATAGGTTAAATCATGCTCTCTGACAGCAGCATTAATTTGAATGTTCCAAAGACTCCTGAAAACCCTTTTCTTTTCTTTTCTTCCTTTAAAAGCCCGCGACTGAGAATGAAGCAGGGCATCCTTAGCCAGCCTTTCCTTGGATTTTCTCCCCCATCTAAAGCCCTTGGTGGCTTTTAACACCTTACTTCTCTTCTTATTTGCATTTGTTCCGCGTTTTACTCTTGGCATGTTTTAATTGTAGGCATAGCCTTTAAGAATTTTTTTTCCGCCTTCCAGTCCTCTGGAAACTTTTTTTCTTTTTTTCACGATTGTTCTCTTTTTAGCAAAAAAATGCGACTGCCCCATCGTTTTCCTTAAAATCTTTCCTTTTTTGGTAACTCTTAACCTTTTGGCAACTGCTTTATTCATAATTATTTTTTGCTTATTTGTATTATCAAACCTCTTCCTTTGAATTGCGGCTCGGTAATGTTTTTGTGTTCGGGATCAAGCATGGAAACGAACTCTTTCATTTTATCCGATGCCCAGTCTCTATTATACTTTTCCCGTCCCCTCAACCAAAGCATAATTTCTACCTTGTTCCCCTTATTCAAAAAACCTTCTACCTTTTTCGCCTGGACTTCCAAATCGTTTTTTGCCGCCCTGGCGCTTATTCTAATTTGCTTCAATTCTCCGCTTTTCTGAGAAAGTTTTTGCTTTTTTAACTCTTTCTCCTTTTGATACCTAAATTTATCAAAAGCGATTATTTTGACGATGGGCGGCTTGGCATTCTGGGTAATTTCCACTAAGTCCAAGCTTTTGTCCTCAGCCATCCCAATGGCTTCTTTTAAAGACATAATGCCGAGATTGACCCCGGCCTCGTCAACGACCCTGACTTCTTCCGCTGTTATTTGATTGTTGATTCTGTAATTAATAATGGCTTTTGGTTATCTTTAGCGAAATGGTGGAAATGGCGGGATTGAACCCGCGTCTGGCAACAAACTCATTAAAACGCCTACAGGCTTAGTCCCGGTTTATTGAAGGATTTAAAAGTAAAAATCGGGACGAAACCTTTTAAACCCCTTGCCTTAAATTTCTCCGCTAATCCAGGCAGAAAAGCGAAAAAGCTCAAAATATGACATCCGGCTTACCAGCTTGAGCAACCAGTAAAGGACGCCGCTTTAAGCAAAAGCAAAAGCGGGAACTAATCTGTTATTATTGGCAGATATAGCTTTTATCCGATGATTTACGAGAAACGGATAATCCTCGACCTGCAGTTTTAAAGACCTATTGCCATCGAAGCTGGCATTCCCATTATTTCATCGCCTTTCTGATTTCCCTCTGAGTTTCCCTCTTTTTTATCAATTCCCTCTTGTCTTTCTTGCGGCGGCTTTTACCTAAGCCGATTTCCAGCTTAAGATTTCGATTCTTAGTATAAACTTTGAGCGGCAACAAAGTCAAGCCTTTTTCCTGAATCCTTCCCCTCAAACCCTCAATTTGGCTCTTTTTTAAAAGAAGGCGCCTGGTTCTTTTAGAGTCGTATTTTTCCGGAATATTTTCGGGCTGGTAAGGAGCAATGTCGGCGTTCAAAAGCCAGGCTTCGCCTGCGCGAATAACAACATAGGATCCGGATAAATTAATCCTTCCTAAACGGACCGCCTTCACTTCAAACCCCCTGAGTTCAATGCCTGCTTCAAAAGCTTCCAATATTTCATAATCGTATTTTGCGCGTTTGTTTTGGGTAATCACCGGCATATTGTGACGATTAACGTCAATTTTAGTATAATGATATGTAATGATTAAAGCAAAAATAGAAAGTTTGTTGAGAGAAGCGCTGAAAAACGAATCATTCCAAGAAATAGAAATTTTCTTGCCTGAAAAAGAAGAATTCGGCCATTACTCCACTAATATCGCCCTCAAGCTGGCAAAAGACAAAAAAGGAGACCCTCTCCAAATAGCTGATAATATAGCCAATCAAATATCCGGCCTGAAAACAGAATTATTCGAGAAAATCGAGGCAGTCCCGCCTGGATTCATAAATTTCTGGCTTTCAAAAAAAACTATCTACCAAGAAATCGGTGAAATTTTGAAATTAAAGGAAAGATACGGCGCCGGGGAAAACAAAAACAAAACTGTAATTGTCGAATATTCTTCGCCAAACATAGCCAAGCCAATGAGCGTTGGCCATTTGCGTTCTACCATAATAGGCGACGCAATCGCCAATCTGCTTGATTTTTCCGGCTACAAAACCGTGAGAATCAACCATCCCGGGGACTGGGGAACCCAATTCGGCTCCCTTATTTTCGCCTACAAAAAATGGGGCGAAAAAGAAAAATTGAAAGAAAATCCAATTGACTACCTAGCCGGACTCTACGTCCGCTTCCATCAAGAAGCAGAAAACAACCCTGAATTGATGGATAAGGCCAGGGAGGAAACAAAAAAACTTCAGTCAGGAGACGGCGAAAATAAAAAACTTTGGGAGATATTTACCGAAGAAAGCCAAAAGGAATTCAATAAAATATATGGCAGGCTTGGAATAAAATTCGACTATACCCTTGGGGAAAGCTTTTATCAGCCTTATTTAGATTCGGTTATTAAAGACGCTACAGAAAAGAAAATTGCCGAAAAAGAAGAAGGGGCAATTAAAATCTTTTACAAAAAAGAAAATCTTCCTCCTTTTGTAATTAAAAAATCTGATGGTTCCTATCTCTACCCCACTACCGACCTGGCTGCTGTCAGATACAGAATGGAGAAATGGAATCCGGAGAAGATACTTTATGTGGTTGCAAACGAACAAGCGCTTCACTTCCAACAGTTATTCGAAGCCGCCGAAATGCTCGGCTATGCCACCAGGGATAATTTGGAGCATGTAAAATTCGGGATGCTTCTGGGAGAAAAGGGTAAAAAAATGTCTACTAGAAAAGGCGAGTTTACCAAACTAGAAGAACTTCTGGACAAGGCGGTTGAAAAGGCGTCGGTTATAAACAAAAATTCAGCCGAAACCGTTGGCATATCGTCAGTAAAATATTTTGACTTGTCCCATTTCCGCCAAAGCGACATTGTTTTTAGCTGGGAGCAACTGACTAATCTCAAAGGCAATTCCGCTCCTTACCTTCTCTATGCCTATGCCAGAATGAAAAGCATAATCAAAAAATCAGGATTTAAATTGTTCCGCCCAAAGCCTGATTTCTCCAAGCTTGAAAATGATTCTGAAAAAACCCTTATGCGCCAACTTATCTATTTCAACAATGCCATTGAAAGAGCGGCGGCCCTTTATCAGCCGAATATCCTTGCTGATTACCTTTTCAAACTTTCCGAAATTACAAATAACTTCTATGAGAATTCCCCGATTCTCAAATCGGAAAAAGAAATTAAAAAAGCCCGATTGGCCCTAGCGGAAGCATCTTCAATTATTCTCAAAACAGGCTTGAGGCTTTTAGGCATACAAGCGCCTGAAAGGATGTAACTTATTTATTGAGATTGTAGAAATTCTCAAAAAGCTTAGCCACCAAAACTGGACCGGTTCCCTTGGGCGTGGGGGTGTAAGAAATTGAATCAGCCCCTTCCGAATTAAAATCGCCGAATATTTTACCGTCTTTAAAATCGTAACCAAAATCAATCACCAAGCTTTTTTCTTTTACATCTTCAACTGAAAACAAATGCTTCTTGCCCACTCCGCTGACAATAATGTCAAAATCTTTAAGTCTTGCTTTTAAATCTTTTGTCTGACTGTTAAAAACCGACAATTCCGCAACCTTATCCCCAAACCAAATGGATATCGGCTTGCCAACCAACAACCCCCTGCCTATCACAGCAGCTTTTGCAGTTTCTAATTCAAAGCCGATTCTCCTTAATATTTCCTCAATTACTCCAGCTGCAGGCGGCAAAATAGGATTTCGCCCGACATAAAAGGCGCCTAATGCCCGTTCTCCCAAGACATCGACGTCTTTTCCCCGGGGAATAGCGTTTAAAATATAATGCCTGTTCAAATGCTCGGGCAAGGGAAGTTGAATAATTACCCCTCCGATAGATTTTTGGTTAGCTAACTTTCTAACGCTTTCCCTCAATTTATCGTTTTTAATTTCCTTGTCAAATTTGTAAATTCTGAAATCAACGCCTAATTCTTTGGCTGTTTCTTCTTTTTTCTTTAAAAAACTCTGGGAAGCCTGGTCATCCCCTACCAAAACAGCCGCAAATATTTTTTGGGGCGCCTGGATATTTTTTAATCCAACAATTATTTCATCCGCTATTTTTTTTCCGTCAACTAACATGGAATTTTTTACACAACTTAATGACTTCTTTTCTTACAACTCCGGGCTTTTTCTTTTTGGATAAAATGTCATTTACCCAGCCTGCTATTTTTTTCATTTCTTTTTCTTTCATCCCGCGGGTTGTAACCGCCGGAGCCCCTAAACGAATTCCTGAAGGATTAAAAGGAGAATTATTGCCATAAGGAATGGTGTTTTTATTCACTATTATTCCTGCTTTTTCAAGCAATTCACCGGCTTCTTTCCCTAAAATTCCCTTAACTGCCGTATCCATTAAAAATAAATGACTGTCGGTCCCGTCTGAAATTATTCTCCAACCCTTTTTCTTCAGCTCATCGGCCAAAACCTTGGTATTCTTTACAACTTGCTTGGCATAATTTTTGAATGCTTTACCAGAAGCTTCATTAAGAGCAACAGCAACCGCAGCAATATTATTGGCATGGGGGCCGCCTTGAAGCCCGGGAAAAACCGCCTTGTCTATCAAAGAAGAAATTTCTTTTCTTGAAAAAATAATGGCTGCCCGGGGCCCGCGTAATGTTTTCTGGGTTGTCGCCATAACGACATCAGCCAAAGGCCGGTCATTTTTGTCGAAAAAAGGAGAAGGATACACCTTGCCTGCAACCAATCCGGCAAAATGGGACATATCAACCATTAAAAAAGCCTTTACCGAATCGGCAATTCGCCTGAACTTTTTGAAATCAATAATCCGTGAATAAGCGGTAAAGCCGGCCACTATTAATTTCGGCTTTTCTTTCTTGGCAATTTTCATCAATTCGGAATAATCAATCAATTCTGTTTTTTTATCAACGCCGTATGGAATTTGTTTCCAAATCTTCCCGGTTGCGCTAACCTTATGCCCATGAGTTAAGTGGCCGCCCATATCCAACCTCATTCCCATGATTTTCCCTCCTAGCGGGACAAGCGCCAAATAAACAGCCAAATTTGCCGGAGAACCGGAATAAGGCTGGATGTTAACATCCCACTTCTTATCAGACAACCCAAAAAGCTTCAATGCCCTTTTTTTTGTCAGATTTTCAAGTTTGTCTACAAATTCATTTCCCCCATAATACCGGTTTCGCGAATAACCCTCAGCATACTTATTGGTAAGAACCGAACCCAAGGCTCCCAAAACATCCTTAGAAACGAAGTTTTCCGAAGGAATGAGGTTTAATGTTTCTGATTGGCGTTTTTCCTCTTGCTTTATTAATTTAGCTACGCTTTTGTCTTTCATTAAACCCAATAATAACACTTTTTGAATCCTATTAAAATCTAGGCTGTATTTATTTCTTAATGTGTCGTAAAATATTTATATGGCTTCTATTACTACCCTTCTAAACGACTATTTGAATTATATAGAAATAGAAAAAAACCGTTCTCCGAAAACGCGAGAAAACTACAAGCGCTACTTGGAAACCTTTTTTGAATTCGCCAAGGCAAAAACAGAACAAGATATCACCGCTGACAAGGTGCGCGATTTCCGAATCCATCTCGCCCGGCAAAGCAACGGCAAGGGGGGAACCTTGGGGAAAACAACCCAATCCTACTATATTATCGCCTTGCGCAATTTCCTGAAGTATCTAATCAAACGCGACATCAAAGTTTTATCGCCTGACAAGATAGAATTACCCAAAATACCGACAAGACAAATTGAAATCATGGATTACAGCGACCTAGAAAGACTCCTCAACGCACCAAAGGGAGATGTCCTGCGGGCTTTGCGGGACAAAGCCATATTGGAAATGCTCTTTTCTACCGGCCTTCGCATTTCAGAGCTCTGTTCAATAAATAGGTATTTTGACATTGACCGCGGAGAAATGTCCGTCCGCGGAAAAGGAGGAAAGATAAGGGTAGTTTTCCTTTCGGACAGCGCAAAAAAAGCCATTAAGAATTATTTAGGTAAAAGAGGTGATGCGGAAGAAGCCTTGTTTATAAGCCTAACCAAAGCAAAAAACCCGAAGGTAATAGGAAGAATAACTCCCCGGGCGATTCAACGCCTTGTGAGTTATTACAGCAGAAAAGCCGGAGTAATGGACAGAGTTACTCCCCATCAGCTGCGGCATCAATTCGCTACTGATTTATTAATGGGTGGAGCTGACCTGCGTTCAGTCCAGGCCCTTTTGGGCCACGCCAATGTTTCTACAACCCAGATCTATACCCATTTAACAAATAAAGAGCTCCGCGACATCCATAAGGCATTTCACGGAAAAAGGAGAAAATAAAATATATTGTGTCGGAGGGGAGATTCGAACTCCCAAGCCTTGCGGCGCTAGCTCCTAAAGCTAGTGCGGTTACCAGTTTCGCCACTCCGACATTCTTATTCCTTGACTTTTTTACTTTTTTATTATATACTTTTATACAGTAATTTTCAATATTTTTGAAAATCGCTCTTTGATAATTATATAAAGAAGTATTGATAAAACAACTATAAATCTCGGCTTTAGCCGAAGAAAGGAGGAAGAAATGATTATAATTTTTTCCGTTGCACTTACAGCTCTTATTACTGGTCTTTTATCATTAGTAGTAATGGAATTTATCAATTCCCCTCTTTTGGGATTAATCTTGTGGATATTATCCTTTACTTACATCACCGTTAAGGGATTAAAAAAAATTCCAGCTAACCCACCTCATAAAGGAGTCTTAACTATCTTTGGAAAACGACAGGATAAAATAATATTGGAAGAAGGTTTACATTTTTTCCCATTCTTTCCCTGGTGGTTTAATTTCATCCCCGTTAAAGTAGAAAAAATAAACTTTGATTTGGATCCAGAAAATGTAAGAACCACCGACCGCGCCGAACTAAGTATTAAAATCGGTATAACCTTTACACCAACCGATTTAATATCTTTTTTAAATGCGGGAGGAGAAAGAGGAGTTAAGGAAATACTTGACGATATAATTCCTGAATGCGTTCGCCAATGGGCATTTTCTTCAGAAGAAGGGCCTGAAACCTGGGAAGAGGCAATGGGAGCCCGAGAAGATGCTATTGCTATTCTTCTTAAAGCAATATTGGGAGAAAAACTAACCACCATACCTGATTATGCCCAAGAAATTCCTACCCCTATATGGCTTAAATACTTTAAAAAGCCACGAGGAATACTGATGAGAAAGGACAGACAATTAGCTAATCT
>Ga0180007_10004943_pt1 | contig 13861 bp, 17 predicted proteins | sample MM_PC_MetaG_FD_121122 | JGI IMG/M metagenome (GOLD analysis project Ga0180007, IMG submission 121122) | Groundwater microbial communities from the Aspo Hard Rock Laboratory (HRL) deep subsurface site, Sweden - MM_PC_MetaG | ecosystem: Environmental > Aquatic > Deep subsurface > Groundwater... | reverse complement strand
ATTAAGAGTTCGAATCAAATATCCAAAAACCCACCAAAAAGCTCCTATCGGCAATTATTGGTGGGTTTTTTATTTTGTTGTTTTCGGATTTTAAATGGTGCATCCATGAGTTGAATACACATCGTCCGTAGTCCGTAGTCGGACGTCATTTCTTTCTCCCATATGCCCAAAAAGATTAGATCACAACAGTCGAGTTCCGCAGCGATAAAATGTAGATGCTGCCCTTTATTATCGCTCGCCCAAAAAGAAAAGACAGTATCTGCATTTTATTAGCGAGGACTGTCTGAGCACTTATTAGATCACAACAGTCGAGTTCCGCAGCGATAAAATGTAGATGCTGTCTTTTCTTACCCCACTCCTCTATTTCCCTAATTTTTTATGAACCTCCTGAATAACTTTCTGAACATCGATTATTTCTTGTGTTCCGGATTCCATGTCTCGAATAATTGCTGTGCCATCCAAAACCTCTTTTTGTCCAATCACAATCGCGAACTTTGCTTCTTGTCGATTCGCCACTTCCATTTGCGCTCGAATCGAATCCTTGGCAAAAGCCTCTCCGGACACAATGCCCGCTTTTCGCAATTCTTCAAAAACCGCCAAAGCTTTTTTCCTACCCTGTTCTCCCAACTGTGCTACGAAAATATCAACCTGTTTTTTCTCGGGTTTAATATCAGACTCCCTCAGCTGAGCAACAATCCTGTCTAATCCCAAACTAAAACCTGTCCCCGGTGTTTCTCTTCCGCCTAAAACTTCTGACAAGCCGTCATAACGGCCACCTCCACCCAAAGCAAGCTGTGCATGCCCCTGTTCATCCTCATGTTCAACATAAGCTTCAAACACAGTATCCGCGTAATAATCCAAACCGCGAACCAAATACGGATCAAGCTGATAAGGCACATTTGTCTCATCTAAATATTCCAAAACACGCATGAAGTGCGACTTGGAACGTTCATCAAGCCAGTCAACAATCTGCGGAGCTTCAGCTTTAATTTCAACAATGGCAGGATCTTTTGAATCCAAAATACGCATTGGACTTCTAAGTAATCGCTTTTTGTCCTCCTCTGATAATTTAGAACGATGTCCGCGAAGATATGAAACCAAAGCGTTTTTATAGTTGGTGCGTGTCTCAGTTGTGCCTATGGAATTAATACGAATCGTCGGCTTCAAACCAAGCTCTTTTAAAATTAGATATGAAATAAGCGCAAGCTGCGCGTCTGTTACAGCATCCTCCTCACCAATAACCTCACAGCCGAATTGATAGAATTGTCTATATCGGCCATGTTGCGGTCTGTCGTGGCGAAACATTGGGCCCATGTACCAAAGCTTTACCGGCTGCGGCAAACTCACCATCCCGTTCGAGATATATGAGCGCATCACAGAGGCAGTCCCCTCCGGACGCAATGACAACTTCGAGCCACCCTCTGTTTCAAACGAATACATTTCCTTTTCAACTATGTCCGTATACTTTCCAACTCCGCGCACAAATAATCCTGTCTCCTCTACCATGGGAGTGTCAATGCGCTCAAAGCCGTAAGCGCTCGCTATCTCAATACACTTAGCGCGAACCATATTCCACAACGGCTGCTCAGACGGCAAAATATCTCTCATCCCGCGTACAGGAGAGATTGGATGCACTGTTCTCTTAGGAGATGCATCTGCGTCCTTTTTAACAGGAGCTTTTCGAGTATCTTTTCTCATTGGACTCATAAGGGATTTGAAAAATTACGAATGTTGTACGAATATACGAATTAATTTCCAATTTCCAACTTTCAATATCCAATTTCCAAACGTTTTAGAATTGAGAATTGGATTTGTTCTCTTGATCTTGCACCTTATTGTTCTTGTATTTCGTAAGAAGGTGTCTCAAAAATTCTCCATCTATCCAATGGCCAACCTCTTACCCAAACACGACCGACAACCTCGTCGCGCTTAACAGGCCCGAAGTAACGAGAATCCAAACTGGCTGCCCGATTATCACCAAGCACAAAATATTCATCTGATTTTAAAGTTACTGATCGCGTTGTGGCTGTGAATGTCTGATCTATATATTCCTCTTCTGGCAACACAAAGCCATTGGGAGATTCATCGTTGTAAACCTTGATTAATCCTTCGGCGATCTCTATTGTCTCACTCGGTAATCCGATTACGCGTTTTATAAAAAACTGCTTTGGATCGTTTGGGTAACGAAACACTAAAATGTCACCTCGAATAGGCTCGCGAAAACGATAAGAGATTTCATCAATTATCAAATATTCATGATCAAAAAAATTCGGCTCCATGGAAGCCCCCTTCACATAAAAGGGTTGAATAAGAAAATAACGTACCGGAATAATGATTGCCATCGAAATTGCGGCAATCTGAATGAGTTCAAAAAAGAATAAAAGGGTCGCGTTGGTTTGTTTTGTGGACGATGTATCGTCGCGTTTAAAAAATAATCTCATATTACGTAAAGCCTAGTTTAGCGCAGTTTTGACAAAATATCAAGTCCCCCAATCCCACTCATTTATTGCCCTCTCCCACCTTTCCATCGTACCGCAATCATACCACTGACCCTGTAGTGGACAACCACCCAAACGCCCCTCACCAGCCAAGCGCGGGAATAAATCTTTTTCAAACATCAAAAAACGTCCGAGGTCCGGCGTCCGAGGTCCGGCGTCTTTTGGAAAGAGTTCAGAAAAGATGCTGGGTTCAATGATGTACAAGCCGGATGAAATTAGATTTGTGGGCGGATTTGCCGGTTTTTCGTGGAAGCGTGAAATGAGATGTTGATTCATTTCCGCGACTCCGTATTCAGATGGGTTTGAAACGCTTACGAGCGCGATGGTCGCCTCATGTTTAGGATTGGCTATCCGACAATTTTGGTGAAACTGCGTGAAGCCATGCAAATCCAAATTCTTCAACTCATCACCATTCGAAACAAAAACCGGATCAGCTCCTAATTCCAGCTCATGCACAATAGCTCCCATTGTTCCCATCGGTTCTTTTTCTTCGAATATATGAAGTCCGCCATTCGCATTTCGCATTTCGCTCTTCGCATCCTCCGCCCAGTTTTCGAAAGCGCTCTTCCATTTTGGATTGTGAATCACAGTTACCCTTTCTACTCCGTGTTTAATAAACAAACGAATGAGCCATGTTGCGACCGGCACTCCCTGCACTGGAATAAGTGGCTTGGGTATTTCATATGTCACCGGGCGCAAACGTGTGCCCTCTCCCCCCGCTTGGATTATGGCATGTTTAATCATTTGAAAAATTTAGCACGTTGTTATAAAAAAATCTCCCCCTTTAGAAAAAGAGGGAGATAGAGAGTTCGTGAGTCGGGCTTAGCCCTTCCAAAACCCATCTTCTGGATTGAAGCGCTTGATTACCACTTCGACCAGACGAGGATCTATGACTTTCTTCACTGCCTTACCCAGAGATTTGGCCAGCCTCTGCCGCACTTCGGGCGTGCGCTCAGGTTTTTCAAACAACATCTCCACAATGATAATCAACGGATCGCCACTCATTACCACATTGTTTTCACCGGCATACACTACCGTGATGTCGTGCGGATCAGAAAATCCCAATTCCTTGATCTCAAAACACGCATCTATCAGCCTACCCGGAAAAGACGACGACCGCTCTTTCCCACCTTGCCCCCATTTCCAAATCTGAATCAACGGCATTGCACCTTCCTCCGCTCGCTGCGCTCAAGACCGCATCGTTGGCATCTGAGCAGAAACTGCTGAGTACCATCTTCACTCTCAGTACCGAGCATAGCCTCTTCCGTACCGGCATGGCCGAAATTTTCACAATATTCTTCCGGAAGAATATTCACGGGCAGGATCTTGTTCCCGCAGGACCGACATCTTCCATCTTCCCTATTCTGAGAATTGGTATGCAACTGACCACAATCGAAACATTTATATGCACTAAGCATAGTTTTCTCCTTTCTTTTGGATCTGTTACAAAAACTTGAAGCGCGACTATTTCTAAGTTTTCTTATTAGGAGAAAACTTGAACTTCCACACTACGCCGTCAGGAGTCTTCACACTTTCCAGACTATCAAGTATGACCTCACCTGAATTCACGGCAGCCTGAATATTGAACAAGGCTCTTTGTAAAGTTCGCCTTTCCCATCTCCAGACTGGCGCTGATCTTCCTGGCTTGTCGCCCTTGATCAGGAGATGTACTTGGTTCTTGTCCAGCTTCTTTTCCTCATCGCCCAAACCCGAACCAGAAGGCTGACTCTCCGGACTTCTCTGCGTGGTAGGCTCACTCATTTACTCACCCCTTTCGTTGTAATGAACGTGCCCCAATATAAGCCCAAATCAACCAATATGTCAATCTTGCCAAAGTTCGAAATCCAAGCTATTCTCGGCCTTATTCAGGACGCATAGCTCAGTTGGTTAGAGCGCACGGTTCACATCCGTGAGGTCCCAGGTTCGAATCCTGGTGCGTCCACCATCAAAAACTCGGCTCAAAACCCGGGTTTTTGTTTTTATTAATCAGTTTTCCTCCGTTCTTAATTTTATCCACAATTCTGATCGCTCTATATTCCCCTCAACTAAGCCAAATATCAAAACTGCTACGACACAATTGACGCGGTCGAATAAATAGTGTAGCGGTATAGATATGGGGGAAATTAGATCAAAAATGGCAGATGCGATATTGAATGCAGTAGCTGATGGAGCCGACATTCTTACATATAGCACCTATAAGCCTAGTGCTTTAATGCAATATGGTCTGGATAATTTGCGCACTTTAGAAATTGATCGAGAACGAAGAAGAATGAGTGCAGCAGTTAATCGGCTTAAGAAGAATAAATATCTTAAAGAGAAAAGAATCGAACAAAATCGTGTATTCCAATTAACTTCTTTAGGCGAACAATATTTAATCAAGACAAACGCGCCTCGTCCTCTGTTATTAATTGGAGGCTTTAAAACCATTGTGTCATATGACATTCCCGAAAAACACAAAAGCACCAGACAGTCATTTCGACGATATTTAAAAAACTTAGAGTTCAAACAACTACACTTAAGTGTCTGGGTCTCAGATCGGGATTGGGGCGAACATCTTGCGGGTGAAATGAAGCGTCGAAAAATCGGTGATTGGGTACATGTTATGCAAGCTCGAATAAAATGATATCCTCTTTTATATGACAACCACAAAACAAGCAATTTTAAAAGCCGCAAAGCAGATCCAGCCAAATAAAATTATTTGTGTTGCAGACAAAGGCCTTGGACGTTTTGAAGCTGAGATATTGCTCGCATACGTTATAAAGAAGGATCGCTCGTATTTGCTCGCGCATCCAGACTACGAGCTACCAGCTATAAGCTACAAGCGTTTTTCCCGATTTGTTGAGCGACGAAAAAAACACGAACCCATGGCGTATATAAAAAACGAGCGCGATTTTTACGGCCGCAAATTCTTTGTAGATAAGCGAGTTTTGATTCCAAGACCTGAGAGCGAGATGCTTGTTGAGCTTGCGATAAATGAAAAGCCTGATTTAGTTTGGGATGTTGGTACAGGATCCGGTGCCATTTCTATTTCCATTGCTAAAGAGATTAAGCCGCTCACCGTTCTTGCAACTGACACATCATCCCCTGCTCTGACAATTGCTCGTAAGAATGCAAAGCGACTAAAGGCCCCAAACGTAACCTTTTTAAAATCTGATTTGCTGGATCGAGGAGCGCGATCTTTTATCGACCGCCGCAAACCAAAGAGACTTGTGATAGTCGCCAATCTTCCATATCTTCCAAACAAAGACAAGCAGCACTTAGATCAGGACGTTGTAAAATACGAACCTGTGAGCGCGCTGTTCGGCGGACCATCCGGGCTGGAAGTTATTAAGAAGTTCTTAAAACAAATCTCTGAGTCCGAACTAAAGTTCGCTCGCATATTTTTAGAAATTGATCCGCGTCAAACAAAAAAACTCCGCACACTCGCGAAGTCCCTTTTCCCAAAAGCCAAATTCAAAATCTACAAAGATCTATCTAAAAGGGACCGAATATTTGAAATAAAAGACTAAAGGACTAAAGGACAACTGTTCATAAGTTCCTCAGTTCTTAAGTTCTTCAGTTATTTATGAAACCTGAATATCCGCACCCAATGCTTTTAGTTTTCCAATAATATCTTCGTACCCGCGCTCGATTTGTTCAACGCCAATCAAACGAGTTGATCCCTTTGCAATCAACGCGGCGATAATATAGGAGAAGCCCGCCCGCAAGTCCGGAATTTCAATGTCAGCGCCTTTTAACGGAGTTGGTCCCACAATTACAGCGCTGTGCTTATAATCGTGATCAACATAGCGACACGGTTTGCTACCCAAACATTCGCGGTGCAATTGAATTTTTGCTCCCATCTTTACCAAAGCGTCCGTATAACCGAAACGATCTTCGTAAACTGTTTCGTGCACAATGGAAACTCCATCAGCCTGAGTAAGCAGCATTACAAATGGCTGCTGCCAGTCAGTCATAAATCCGGGATGCACATCTGTTTCAAGTGCGATCGGCTTTAGCGGGCCCTTTATTTCTTCCCCAAGTACTCGAATTCCATCTTTCAATATTTGAAACGGTACGCCCACTCTTCGCAAAACATTTAAGAAAGAAAGAAGATCCGTCTGCACTGCATCACGTACAAAAACGTTACCGCGAGTTAACGCACCGGCAATTAAAAATGAAGCTGCAACCATGCGATCTGGAATAATTCTGTGTTCAGCGCCGTGTAACGATTCAACTCCTTCAATCACCCACGTGCGATTCACGTCCATGTTTATAATTGCGCCCATGGCTTGCAGGAGAACTGCGAGGTCCATGATCTCCGGCTCGATTGCCGCGTTTTTAATTACGGTTGTGCCTTTGGCTTTAACAGCAGCTAACATGATATTTTCAGTTGCTCCGACTGACGGGAATGGCAGATCAATAACCGCACCTTTGAGTTCTTTGGCGCGAGCCACGTACGAACCGCCTTCAGATTCAATCTCCGCCCCCATCTTGCGCAACGCTTCCACATGAAAACCAACCGGCCGCGCTCCAATCTTGCAGCCGCCAAGCGCCGGAATTGTGGCTTTGCCGAACCTGTGAAGTAACGGACCAAATAACAAAATAGGAATACGATTCTTGCGATGCACTGCCTCTTCGACTTTGGAAGTTTTCAAATCTCGCGCGTCTACAGTTACAGTTCCTTGGTTGTATGTGACGTGCGCTCCCAGATCTTTTAACATTTCCAAAGTGACATGAACATCGCCAATATCCGGCACGTTATGAAGAATTACGGGCGAATCAGCAAGCAACGTGGCCACCAGTTGTTTTGTGGCCGCATTCTTCGCTCCCGGAACACAAATCTCACCGCTCAAACGGTTGCCGCCATGAACTACGTAGCTGCGCTGGTTATTTTGTGTATCTGTTTCGTTCATATATGAGTTAGTAAATACGGTGGTGGATTCTGTGGTGAATACGGTAGTGAATACAATTGTTAACCTTTTAATACCCTACCGAATCTACTATCGAATCTACTACTGTATTTACCATTGAATTTACCTATTACATATCCGATCTTGTAACAACCTCTATCCATGTTGTTCCGGGTTCGAATTCAAGATCATTTCCATCAAAGTCTTGAAACTTAATCCACTCACCTGCGCGACGACTCCATGTTCCTTCAATCTTATTTCCATTTCGATAAAGAACCGCTTTGCCACTACCCTTTGTGCGCATATCCAAACGTCCAATATCATCCACAACCTCGGCTTCTGTAAGCAGAACAACAATGTTTGAAGCGGTCACAGATTCACCATCAGCATCTTTCTGCATCTTCTTTCCCTGATAACGTTCGTATTTATTTTCCTCGCCATCAAACTTCCACTCAACTTTAAATCCACCCTGATAAGGGATAACAACCGACTCAGTGTCTCCGCGCTCAGAGGTTGTTGAATACTCCCAGACTTGGAATGCTCCGTTTGACCAGCCCTTGTTTTCTTTAGCCAACTTTAGCGACTCCATGCTAGTAAATACATTATGAGGAGCGGCTCGTCCTTGTGAACGCCAGAAATATTTACCGTTTGAAATCTCGCTTAGATCTCTAAACGTATTAAGAAGACTTATCAAATTCAAAGACGCCGGACTGCCACCAACGTGCGCATAAACAGAGCTCAGAGAATAAGCCCAGTCAACATAATATTCACGTGCACTTCTCACCGGGCCGATTTCGTCTAATTCGGTAGATTCATCAAATACCAACATGAAACGCGTGATTCCTCCTTCCACCTCAGCTTCAATCGCTAAATTTGCTTTTGCCGATCCGAGAGCCAATCCGGAGTCAGCTGAATTATCAATCATCACAGCGTATGACTGGAGCTCAGCCTGGTCAGGAGAAACTAAAACGCCGTCCAGTTTGCGATGAACGAGACCCGACATGCCTTCAATTGCTTCAGAGGTTGCTGCACTCGCATCCTTTCGGATGTTTCCGCTGATAATTAAATACATCAACAAACTTGTAACTCCCAAAATCAAAACAGCCCCACACAATAATAGGGGCCAGTTTCTCTTTATAAACATTTCGTAGGAAATTTTTTGATACTTCCTATCCATACCTGTCGTTTAACGTTCAACGTTGAACGTTGAACGAGCAGTCGAGTGCCACGGCCCAGCAAATAAGATACCCGAACTCCGAACAAATTCTACTTTTTCTCTTCTTCCTTTTTCTCTTCAGTTACCTCACCCTTCTTTTCTTCTCCCTCCTCTACCTTTTCTTCCTCACCCTCAACCTTTACGGAATCTACATCAGCTGTTGTCCCCTCCTCCATCTTCTTTAACTGATCCTCTGTAAGAGGCGGTGTTACGCTGGCGAGAACAGAATCCAAATCATTTTGAACTTCCAAGTCCTGTGACAAACCGAGGTCGGCAATCGTGATATCATCGTCAAAAGTCTTAAGCTTTGACAGATCAACCTCGATTTCAGACGGAAGATGTCGTGGCAAACATTTTATTGAAAGTGAATCGTAAGCACGCATCAAGGTACCGGACAACTCTTTTACTGCTGGAGCTTCGCCCACGAAACTTAGTGGCACATCCACAGTCAATTTTTCGCCCATTTTAATCTGACGCAAATCAATATGAATTGGAACCATGGTTACTGGATGAACCTGTACTTCTTGCACCAGGGCCTTCACCGGCTCTTCACTATCTATTGTTAGATCAAGCAAAGAAGACGAACCTAATTTTTTTGAAATTTTACTAAAATCACGCAGCGCAAGAGCAATGTGTTTTGGCTCAATTTCCTGTCCATAAACAACACCAGGTAAATCGCCGGCATTCCTCACATCTTTTACGCGCTTACCAATGCTTTCTCGCGTTTTTACATTTAAACTAAGAGCCATAAGTTCGGGAAAGATAAGTCATGACGTGAAAAAAGTCAAGTCTTAGCCTTTTTTGCTCATTTTTGAGCCATTATTCAACTCTGATAAATTATTTGCGTAAACACTTGCAAGATATTGATCTTTTTTGGAATTTGAGTGGTCGTATTCGTACAAAAGCAGCAAAACCAAAAATAGATTAAAAATAACCGCAGCCGCAGCCAATGTTGAAGTTAAATCCTTTGGAGTAGATCCGACAAGAATAATTCCCAGAGTGACTGTCACCATACCTATAACCAACCACTGAAAAAATCCTATGGCGTTAGTCATTTTTGAACGAATAAATTCACGCGACTCTGTTGCAGTAGCTGCGGCGTCCAACAAGCTTCGATATAATTCAGTGTTGTAAATTATGCCGAGCGACGGAAGTCTGTAAATAGTATAAGTGACTTCTCTAAACAAAGGATTCCCTTCGTCATATTTTGAAAAACTTTCACCCCTGAACCTGTCCTGATATTTTTTTAGTGCGTCTTTCAAACTGTTGAACCATTTGGCTAGTCGCGGCTCAGCTTCTTTCAAATGTAATGACAAATGATAAATTCGTCGAATCTTATTCAGCTCAAGAGAAATATACTCATCAAGAGATTGTCTACGCCGCAAGGTTATGGACAATAAGAAGCCGGAGATGATGGCATACAAAATTCCCATGTTAACTACCTGATTCAACAAAAATTCCTGAATCTCGCGCAGCAAAGAAACGAGCGGCACAATTGTTACAAACAGCACGCTCAGTAAAGCTAAAACAAATATCCTAACATACGTCATGTAATAAGTTGTGATTGTATGGGCTTTTTTCATAAAAGGTCTACGAAATTACTTACCTACCGGCAGGCAGGCGAATCTTATACGAAATATACGAATGAATTATTAGTTATGGGTTATGGGACTTAAAAGTGCCTGACAAAAATCCTTACTTTTATCTTTTAATAAACGGTGGGTCTGTATGCAATCGTTCGAACTTATTGCCACCAGATCCTTAAATCTTATTGCATCCTGAGGTTCCAAATCTGTAACCAAACCAACCGAGCTTATTGATCCACGTGTCTCTAAAATTATTGCTAACATGGCATTGCCGCAAGAGCGACAAGTGCAATGAAACAAACGCGTGGCACCGCGCTCCCCAACGAGCCTCACCTCCTTATCCTCATAAGTGGACTGGCACATTGGGCAATTCGCGAGCAATTTAGAAGAATGCGCACTATTCATATATGAAAAGGGTATCACAAGAACATTAAAACAAAAAAACATTAAAACAAGTACTCTCATGCTCCAGTGCTTTAATGTTCTCGTGCTTTAATGTTTTAAAGTTCTCGTGCTTTAGCGGAATGTAGCGGGCTGACGTCTTACTGCGATTGATTGTGCTAGTGCGATTGTAATGAATGAGGCTATTACTGCAGACGGAGCTGCGCTTATAAACGGCAAAGGAATGCCTGTGACAGGCGCAAGACCCAAATTCATTCCTACATTAATCATCAAATGGAACATTAGATAAGCCATCAAACAAACCAACAAAATCTGCGGGAAGGCATCGCACGAACCCTCTGCTATTTTTACAAATCTAAACATTAGTAAAGCGTACAAAGACAAAACCAAAATCACCCCGAAAAATCCAAGCTCTTCTCCCAGCACTGAAAACACAAAATCAGTGGAGGCTTCTGGTAAATAGTGAAGCCGCGACTGTGAGCCCTCTGCTATCCCCTTTCCAAACCAGCCGCCCGAACCAATCGCTATTCGTGCCTGCGCCACATTATATCCGGCTCCCCTTACATCGCCGCTGGGTTGAACGAAAGATATAATTCTGTCTTTTTGATACGGCTGTAAAACCGCTGTCCACATAAAAATTCCGCCTACAACCGATGTGAGACAGATTAACAACCAGGCACGCCTCGGCAAACCCACAAAAGACACGGCCGCTAACCAAATCACGATCATGACAAGAGCTGAACCAAAATCCGGCTGTAACATCACAAGTCCCGCATAAATAGCCGTTGCCAAACCACTGCCAAAAAATGGAACCCAGCTAATTCGTTTGTGCGCATAGCGTGATAAATAAAATGCCAAAAATATTGCAAGTGAAATTTTAGCAATCTCTACGGGCTGAAACGATATATTCCCGATTACAAACCAAGCTTTGGTGCCGCGAATAGAGGTACCAAAAATTAAAACAGCAACCAATAAAGCCGCACCCAGTCCATACAGCGGCAATGCGAGCGAACGCAGCTGACGATAATCTAAAAGCACGAAGGTAAATACAAGAAACAAACCAAAGAGCGCTGCTACGATTTGTTTTTTGAATTGAAAAAAATCCGCTGATTCACGAGATATATTAATGCCATAAATCGCCAAAAGCCCGATGACAGTTAAAACACTCGCTGCCAGCAGCAGCATCCAGTCAAATCTAAAGTATGTTTCTAAGCTCTGTCGCATTCCGAAAGATTGACATATATGTGAAATTAATTCTAATCAAGTATGACGATCTGGAATATCGAATATCGTATTTCGAATGTCGTACAAAGAGATATCAAAAAACACAACCGAATACGATATTCAAAATACGATATTCGAATTTATCTAAAATACTCTGTCGGCAAAAAGTTATTTTGATCTAACAAATTAACAACCGGGATGATTTCTGTTTGTGTAACTGTTGGAAATTGATCAAACCAATCAAGCTCAACATGCCGCGTCTCTCCCGGAGCTACATTTTTCAAGGTAATGTTATTCACTCCCAAAACCCGCGTCCCGCGATAAAGTTTTATAACCAATCCCATATTCCAATATCCATACGAACCCGGATTAACAATATCAAAAGAAGTGCGCCCAATCCTTTGTGTGCCAATAATCAGGTCAGTCTGAAAATCGATATTCTCAAAACCCACCTTAAATACCTTGTCCGCATATTCTTCATAGCTAGCCCCAACCATTGCAGGGTCAATGCGGTGCCAGCGAATATCATCTACGATCAATTGCGCTGCCCGACCTCCCGGAGCCGTAGGTTTAAATCCCAATTCAGTCAACGCGATCTGACTGTTCGGTAAAATAAAGCCGCTCCTCAATGATGTTTGCTCACCCGAGATATTAAAACGGTAATTAAACTCAGCCCACCAACTTTTATTTGAATTGGTTACATCTACAACCATATCTAAACGATTATCTGTAGTCTCAAAAACCGTCACGTTGGTGGTTTGAATGTTTACGGGACGATCCCCTTGTAATGACTGTTCGGCTATTTGATTTTCTATGATCTTTTGTGTGATTCGCGATTCGCGCGGGTATGAAATTGCGTAAGCATCCAAAATCCCCCAAAGCACATAAGCCCATAAGACAACATTTAGAGCAATCAAAAATCCATATCCTGTTCGAACGAACAATGAGCGATTACGAACCCAGAATGAAGCTAGTTTCAATTCTCCGGAAGAAAAGCTGCCGGTTGATGAAGTAATTGCGGGAGGCATGTTTATATTTTATCACAAATTACGAAATCCGAATGACGAATGACGAATGTCGAATTATGAATTGTCTATTTATTTGCTGATAGGAGAAAAAACGACAATCAAATAAACCCATGGAAATTTACCGATAGGACCATTCCTATGGGTTTCTTATTTAGCACCATTACGTAGAATTTGCCGATAGGAGAAAAAAGTGACAATAGATTAATTTCGTAATTTTCGTACTCTTTAGTAATTTCGTTGACCTAATAAAAAAAGACCCTCTCGAAAGATTTCAAAAGGGTCAATGTAGGGGCAGCTCAGAATTCGAAGTGGAACTTACTTCCGCGGTTTGACGAAGATCCAAGGATTATTGGCACGCCGGAAATAGTCAGGATGGCCGCACCAGCTGCGGAGCCAGAGGCCACCACCGTTACGCCCAACGCGGAACACGGACGGGGGGCGCCCCAAATTGGTGATTTGCTCCATGGCGATCATGAACCATTCACCGAGGGGCTCATCTTGGTACTGCAGGCGCAGCAGAGGGCCAACTTCAGGCGAGCATAGCTTCAGCCCATGTTCCATAGCGAACCGACAGATCTTCTCGAACGTGACTCTGTTCTTGGAATCCAGCTCAACCGTCGTAACGATGACCAAGTCGACATTGGACTTCTTGGTCGCTACCGTGAAGTCATCCTGACCGACCATGCTCTCAGCATTACGGCCCACGCGACACCCAGCCTGTTTCAGAGCCCGTAAGAACTCTTGACCTGTTTGCGGGCCAGATCCAAGATGAAGGGTTTTCCAAACTTCGAATCTACTAACGCTGCTTGTCATTATTCCCCGCTCCTTTCTTTTTCAAAGAACCATTCTACACCTAGCTGATTTCGCTCTTCTCGTCAATATTTGGGGTCGAATCCCGCATTCTAATATCAATGCACCAATCACATCTCTGAGGCTGGCATAAAAAAATTCAAAACCAACAAAAAGTGCGCGATCACGCAATTTTCGTTGGTGTTAAGATTGTTTTACTTGATGT
>Ga0180007_10004942_pt1 | contig 13863 bp, 12 predicted proteins | sample MM_PC_MetaG_FD_121122 | JGI IMG/M metagenome (GOLD analysis project Ga0180007, IMG submission 121122) | Groundwater microbial communities from the Aspo Hard Rock Laboratory (HRL) deep subsurface site, Sweden - MM_PC_MetaG | ecosystem: Environmental > Aquatic > Deep subsurface > Groundwater... | reverse complement strand
TTGACGGTACTGAAGCAGCTGAAATTATACTGAAAGAACGCGAACTGCCGATTGTTTTTGTTTCGTCGCATACCGAGCCGGAGATCGTCGAGAAGACCGAAAAAATAACCTCATACGGCTATGTGGTAAAAAACTCGTCGATTACCGTTCTTGACGCGTCAATCAAAATGGCCTTTAAACTGTTCAAAGCAAAACGGAAAGAGCTTGAAAAAGAACGGGCTCTGGTGCTTAGCGAGGAGAAGTACCGGCACATCAGCGATAACACTTCGGACGGTATTTTGCACTTTTCTGCCGATGGGATAATTGACTATGTTTCTCCGGCCTATTTGCGGCAGATGGGATATCCGGAAAATGAGGAGATCGGCAAAAGCTCCGAGGATGTTTATCAGAAAATACATCCGGAAGACCGTGAAGCTTTGTTTATTCTTGTTAACAGCGCGATAGACAGAAAAGAATCCGAACTGACCTATATCTACCGGATCAGGCATGCTGCGGGGCATTATGTCTGGCGTGAAGATCATGTCAGGTTTCTGTATGACCAGGCGGGTACCTACCAAGGGTCGTATGTAAGCTGCCGGGACATCACAGACAGGAAAAAAATAGAAGACCGTCTGGTCGTACTGGGTAAGGCCATCGAAGCCAACCCGGCGATAATAATTATTACCGACACTATGGGATCTATTGAATATGTAAATCCGCGCTTTACTACTATTACCGGCTATACCGCCGGGGAAGTTATGGGCAAGAATCCCCGGCTGCTTAAGAGCGGAAATACCGGGCCTGAAGTGTATAAAGACCTGTGGAGCACGCTGCTTTCCGGGTGCGAATGGAAAGGATACTTTAAGAACCGGAAAAAAAACGGGGAGATCTATTACGAAGCGGCCACGATTGCTCCGGTAATAAACCAGAAAGGCGAAACGACCAACTATATAGCAGTTAAGGAAGATCTTACCGAAAAGCGCTATATGCAGGAATCGCTGGAGGAAAGCAACAGCCGCTTCAATACTCTGGCCGGATCACAATCTGTTATGGTTTGGGAAGCCGGGGCCGACAAACTGTGCACCTACTTTAATCCGACCTGGCTGGCGTATACCGGCCGAACTCTGGAAGAAGAAACGGGAGAGGGGTGGACGCAGGGAGTACACCCTGATGATCTTGAGTATTGCCTGAAAACTTACAATGAGGCTTTTGATACACAGCGGGAATTCTCCATGGAATACCGTTTGCGCAGGGCGAACGGCGCCTATGGCTGGATCCTGGATCATGGCATCCCTAAATACCATGACCTAAAATTCATTGGGTTTATCGGTTCGTGTATTGATATCACGCAGAATAAAAGTTATGAAAAAATACTTCGTGAAAGTGAAGAGAAGTACCGTTTACTGCATGAGCTGGCCGGGGTAGGTATAGGGTACTTTAGTCCGGGTGGCATTGTATTATCGTTCAATCAGCTGGCCGCAAAGCACATGGGTGGGGTTCCCTCAGATTTTATTGGTAAGTCCATACACGATTTATTTCCGGCAGTCGAGGCCGAAGCCTATCATGCCAGGATCCGGCAGGCTGCCGCTGCGGATTCACCACAGGTGTATGAAGATCTGGTGTGTCTTCCAATAGGCAATAAATATTTTCTCAGTACATATACCAGGGTCGTGGCTGCTGGTGGCAGTCTTTCGGGTATTCAGGTAATATCGCAGGACATAACCGAACACAAGAAAATGGAAACCGACCTAAAGGCCCAGCAGGCGCTGTACGAGCAGATTTTGGAGTAATCGCTGGCAGGATATTGGGATTGGAATATTCCTAGCGGTGACGAGTACTTGAGCCCTGCCTTTAAGAAAATGTTCGGCTATGAAGACAATGAGCTCGAAAATAGAGCCGAATCCTGGCAGAAGCTGATCTTTGCCGAGGATCTGCCCAGTGTGTATGAAAAATATAACATGCATGTAGCCAGTAAGGGATCCGAACCATTTTATAATGAAGTTCGCTATCACCATAAAAACGGCTCTACTGTCTGGGTTATCTGCACCGGCAAAGTGATAGAGTGGGACCAGCAGGGTAACGCTCAGCGTATGATTGGTTGCCATATTGATATAACCAGACTGAAGCTGGTTGAGCAAGAACTGCGGAAAAGCAAGGATCGCTTCCGTTCGTATATCGACAACGCGCCAGACGGTATTTTTCTGGCCGACGTAAATGGGAAATATCTGGAGGTTAACCGGGCGGCCTGTGAGATGACCGGTTACAGCGAGCAGGATCTGCTTACCAAACATATTGTCGATCTTATCCCGGAGGCCGATATTCCGTTGGCGGTAGCACATTTTGAAGAGGTAAAACGAATCGGCAAGGCTAGCGGCGATATCGCTTTTTTAAAAAAGAGCGGCCAGCAGGGCTTCTGGTCAATTTCGGCGGTGCGATTGTCTGACGGGATGTTTTTGGGCTTTACCAAAGACATTACTGAAAAGAAGCATACCGAGCGAATGCTGCGGGAGAAAGAGGAGCAGTATAGGTTTGCATTGGAGGGCAGCAATCTCGGCGAGTGGGACTGGGACTTTAAAACCGGTAAGGTTCTGCGCAATGCCAGATGGGCGGAAATGCTTGGCTATTCTCCTGAAGAGATTGAAGGAACTCTGCAGCAGGGAATAGAACTCCGGCATCCGGATGATATCGCGTCGATCGACCAGGTTGTCGCTGACTATTTTACCGGCAAGATTGACCATTACAGTATCGAATACAGGATGCGAACCAAAGCCGGTACCTACAAGTGGATCCGTGATTGCGGCAAAATAATGGTACGTGATGCCGAGGGCAGGCCCTTGCGCTTATGCGGTACCCATGAGGACATTGACGAGCGCAGGAAATCCAGAGAGAAGATCGAGGCCCTGCTAGCGGAAAAAGAGCTGCTGCTTAAAGAAGTACACCACCGCACTAAAAATAATATGAACACTATTCGCAGTCTGCTTTCTTTGCAGGAAGACACGCTACGCGAACCTGCTGCGAAAATTGCCCTGCAGGATGCCGCCAACAGGATAGGGAGCATGTCGCTGCTGTACGATAAACTCTATCGGTCCAGTGACTATAAAGAATATTCGGTTAAGGAGTACCTGTCGGCCCTGACTGACGAGGTGCTGGAAAACTTCCCTAATAGCCGAATGATTACAGTGAGTAAAAAATTACAGGACTTTGCGTTGGACGCCAAACGGCTGCAGCCGCTGGGTATTATAGTAAACGAGTTGCTTACCAATATCATGAAATACGCTTTCCGGGGTCGGCAGAAAGGCGCAATTGAGGTATCGGCAGCCAATACCAAGGGCCAGGTGCTTATTGCCATTCAGGATGATGGTGTTGGCCTGCCTGAAAATGTTTCATTGCATGACTCCCCCGGTTTTGGCCTGCAGCTGGTTTTGGCGCTGGCTGAGCAGATGGCTGCTGCCGTCCGGCTGGAGCAGAGCGCCGGAGCCGGAACCCGGATTGTGCTGGTGTTTGCGGAGTAACACGATATTGGGCAGGTGTTTAATCGGAACAACCGCGTGGGTAAAAGGTAGTGGCCGTGACTTCCTGCGCTTTCTTTATTTGAAAACGCAGTTTCTGTTTAAGTTGGCCGGAGCAGGCTGGGGGGGGCTTGGGGACTCTAGACTGCAACTAGCTTTTTGGGTCCGTCCTAATGAGACGCAGGCTAATTCTGTTCTGAATGCCGATATTTACGGCACCTTAACATGGTATTAATGGAACCAACACATGGCCAGGCTAGTCTGCTATGGCAATGTCGGCGTCTGTCGCTGGTGCTGGGTATTTAGTGACCAAAAGCCTGGGAAACCCTATGTGGCATATCGGGTACCGATTGGAGGTGCTCTTTTTGCTTTGGCTGTGTTGCCGGCCGTAGCGGAAAAGTATGCTTGTCGGCAGAAGCAGCCAGCGGTAAGACAAAAAGGTGAACCTGTTTTCTAACTATGATGAGGGAGCATGACAATGGACAGTATCAAGCGTATAGCCCTGGTGGCTCACGACAATCGCAAGCAGCACATGGTGGAATGGGTTGAATATAACTGGAATACCCTATTAGGCCATCACCTTATATGTACAGGCACCACCGGGCGGCTGGTGGAAGAAGCGCTGCGTGGCAAGGCCGGAATAGAGTATCCGGACAGCTTCGATATTCAGCGGCTTAAATCCGGCCCGCTGGGTGGCGACCAGCAGCTGGGAGCAATGATTGCCGAAAACCAGATAGATGCCATCATATTCTTCTGGGACCCAATGTCACCGCATCCGCATGATGTGGACGTAAAGGCCCTGCTGCGCATCGCCGTGTTGTATAATCTGCCCATTGCCTGCAATCGGTCTACCGCCGACTTTCTTATTTCCAGCCCGCTATTGGACAAGCCCTACAGTCCGCAACTGGTAGACTACAGCGCATATATAGAACGGAGCGTCTGAGCGGCATTATGTGCCGGCGATGCCCTGCTGCCGGAGGCTGGCGGCCGGGCTTGCCTTCTCCGGCTGCCAGCAGGTATCCTAGCGACCGGTTACGCTGCTTATCGAACCTTGATGCTCAACATTGGGAACCTCTATATCGGTGTTATGGGAAAAAGCATCAAGGTTTTATGGGGATAGAATGAATAATTTCTGCAATTCTTTCTGTTTTCAAGATTTTTTGCTATAAACTATGTGAGTTATACCCTCGGGCTGTTAACAGAAGCCAGGCTTGGTATATGGTTGTTACTTTTTGGGACAATAAACCAAAAACGCGTGTAAGACGGCTTGAGAATTCTTTGCTTTATTGGTGTCGGGAAGGCTTTTCCGGATGATAGATGGATAGATGAAAACGGGCGAGTTCGCCGGGTTTTAGGCCTTCATGGTTGCGGTTGTCTGCGAGATTTTCCCAGCCCAGCTCCGGAGCTGCGCCGCTATCAATACACCTGATCAAGCGGGCGGCATTGATTGCGCTTACATCCGCTCCGGCTGTGAGATCTGCTACTGATTCAGATCGTATTTGGCCGGAAACGGGATCCGGCCAGGAGGATCGGCTGCAATTCAGGTAGTCAATCGGTTCCGAAGTCGCAGGCAGCCCTGGACGTATCAGGGCCCGTGCTCTTGAATCTTTTTGTCGGGTAAGATCGAGCAAGGTTCGTTTTATTCTGGATGGATCCCACAGCAGGGTCAATATTTCGACCATGTTGATCCAGCTTTTTGTGTAGTCCCTGAGGTGTAAGCGCTCCGGAAAAACTTGTGTCAGCAAGTTATCAGCTTCCAGTACATCGACTGGAGCCACCTTCAGAAGCTGCCGGGGGGAGCTTTCCGATGGCTTTAAACCTTGTGCAATTGCTGACGCCTCTGTCATCCCCGTTTCGAAGCGTACATGGTCGATGCCGTAATGTCCGGAAAGTTTACCTGACTTATCGAAGCCAGAGCGGGAGTAAACGTAGGGATGGACGTTCGCATCCAATGCATAATGCAAAGTAAGTCCGAACAGGAAGGCAAAAGCAGCTACCCGTTCATAGCCACCACTTGCGGCGGCTTTGGCCGCAAGTGGTGCAAACAGATCATGGGGTGGGCATTCATGGGCAAAATCGGCAAAAGCCTGTGTCCGTTCACTCGCTCTGGTTTTGCCTCCAAATAGCTGGTCCCTGAAATACATAGGATCCGGCCCTTGGGCACCTAATGCCACAAGGCCAGGGTGGGCGCTAGCGTAATCAGCAACCTTGATGTGCCGTAAGGCAAAACGCAGATGGTCGGGAGCTTCCGGCACTTAGGCTCCCGTTGCATTATCCGCTGGCGCTGTATCGCCGGTGGCGGCTTTCTCCGATAATCGGAACAGTATTGCCCCGGCAATAAATAAAATTATAAGCGAAAGCACTCCATAGCGCATGGTTCCGCCAGGTTGGTCACCGAAGGCCGTAAGTACGAAAAGCGAAATGCCCCCAACCATTGCCGGCCCCATAACTGAGGCAAAACGGCCGAAGATGGTATAGAAACTAAAGAATTCGTTAGCCATGTGTTTTGGGACAATTTTACCAAAGTACGAACGGGATAATGACTGTATCGCGCCTTGGCTGGTCGCTACCAGCATGCCAAGAACCCAGAAATGCCATATTTCCGATATGAAGAAACCGATTATTGCGCATAATGAATAGACGGCTATAGTCACAAACAAAAGGCTGCGGGTCCTGAAGAAGCGCGTTAGGTACGAGAAGATCATGGCAAAGACAAAAGCGGCCACTTGAATTGCCAGCAGTATCGGCAATAGTGTCGCGGTGGCATTGTCCGCGGTAACTGCCTCGATGGCATTGGTTGCGAAAGGTACCGCCATGGCAATGATGGTGTGGACACCGTCAATGTACAGGAAGTATGCGGCCAGGAAAAGAAAAACCACTCTGTAGTTTTTGATGTTCTTAAAGGTTTTCCCCAGGCGCTTGAATGAATTGAAAATCGGCCGGGGTTCCGGTTCGATTCCGTGAACTTGTTTTACATGCTTTATGAAGGGGATGGAAAAAACCAGCCACCAGATACCGGTCATGAAGAAGGTAATGCGAAAACCGGTGTAAATATCATACGGGAAACTGAAACCTAATAGTTGCAGTTGCCCGTTTTCGGTTAGCCCGGGTAAGACCTGCAGCAAAACGATGGCTAGAATTAAGGGAATCGTGCTTCCACCTAAGTAACCGAAGGCGTACGCGGTTGTGGAGACCCGATCCATATTCTTGTCGTCGGTTGCATCCACGATAAAGCTGTCGTAGAACACGTTAGTGCCGGCGTACCCAATTGAGGCCAGGGTGTATGGAATCAGAATCATCCACCAGAGAGAAGGGTCGGCCGGATAGAAACCGATCAGGAAGGTGAAGAATATTCCCAGCCAAAAAAAGATCAAAAAGAAAGTCTTTTTGAAGCCTTTATAGTCGGCGATTGTACCCAGAATTGGCGAAAGAACGGCGACTGACAAACTTACAAAGGAAACGATAAACCCGAAAATGGATTCCGCACCATGCAGTCCTTTGCTGAGCAAGCCGTACAGCATCGGGAAAATGAAGGCTTGCACGATGACCGTGAAGCAGGATTCTGCCCAGTCATAAAAAATAAAAGCCCATTCTTTTTTATTGAAGGGTTGCGCCATCTGATATTCCTCCAGAGCCAAAGATCTTGAATAATATGCTGGCTACGGAAAGCGTGTGATTAGAAATATGTTAAAATACAATTGTTTTAGCGAAATAATTCTTCAAAGCGGTCAACAAGAGTGCTTATTTGGATTTGCCGATTTTTGTTGGACCAGTTGACTACTGCAGTACCGGCTACTATTGCTCCATTTTCTTTGCAGCCCTGCTGAAATTGGCGCAGTGCATTACTCCCGCCCATCCAGGCATAAGGAAAGTGTTGGGTGACAAAACAGGCTACATTCTTGTTCTGTAACGCAGGTCTGCCAGCCAGCCAGGCTTTCATTACTGGTGATAGCGCGAATGCTCGAACCGGCGCTGCCAGAATCAAGGCAGTAAAAGGTGAAACATCCGGATTTTCGACAAGTTGAACCAGGCCATGCTCCTCGGTATCTTCGTTGAGGGCCCGGACCCTTTGCAAGGTAACAGAATGACCGGATTCTACCAACTGTTGCTGAAGCACAATGGCTACAGCTTCGGTATTCCCGGTATGTGAGTGTACGACGAGGCCGATATTCATGATAGCGCCACCTTTGTAATCATAGTATGTTCACTTTTAGTTACTGCAGTGCTGTTTCAACGGCTTTTAAAAAGGCCTTTCCGGTATAGCCTGGTGCAAAGGTTGCTCCGGTGGCAGCGTCCACTGATAATTCCTGGGTTTCAATGATCAGCTTTCCCAAGTTTGCAAGTTGTTTGTTGAGACGCAGGGCCGGAGGCGCATTGACTTTTATAGCCACATATTGATGATCCAGGATTTGCACCTGGACCTGAACATAAGGCTGTGCTACCAGTTTACCTTTTGCCGGTACTATCTGGTATGAGCCGGTATAGGTACCGTCGGCGATGGCCGACAGGTCCGGATTGGCAACAACGATTCCATTGTAGAAGGCCAACTGGTCGGTGTTGGTAGTGCAGCCATACAGCACAGTTCCAATAAGTAAAACCAGTATCAAGGCTGTGCTTGCCGCACTTTTTCCCTTGATAATTTTAGTTGCCATATTTTTGCCAACAGCAGCCTTTGCGCTCATTCTGTAGCCTCCTTTATATGCCGGCGCAATTCCCGCTTTCTTTTACGGTCGCTGTTATTGCCCTGACCATGCTGTGCCCCCCAGCCCTTGAATAGAATCGAACAAAGCAGGAACAGACCCCATGCTTGCCAATAACCGATTTTTTTCAGGCCGAACAGTTCCGGCATCAGCCAGTTCCACAGCAGCATAACCAGCCAGCCAAATGCAAAGGCCAGCGCAGTAAAGCCGATAACAGCGGCCGCGACAATCAGAATCTTCTGCACAAGGCTTCGCTCTTCCCACCATTCTCGTTCACTTGGATGTTTATCTTTTGCGGATTTGCTTTTTTCGGCTGACTGCCCGTTATTGACCATTGTATCTTCAGTCATAGATTCTCCTTCTTGGTTTTTCACCAGTGTTATGGCTTATTCATCAATCCATTGCCGTAAAGCTCGGGCTAATTTGGCCAGAGCGTATCTTTTCCTGGCCATCAGGGTATCCATATTTTCTCCAGTGCTTTCGGCAAGTTCTCTGAAGGTTTTACCACCAAAAACCTGTGCTTCGATTACTCGGCGCTGTTCTTCAGGGAGTGCCCGTATGGCATCGTCGAGCGCATCCAGCAGGCAGTCTCTGATGCAGATATCCTGGGGGTCCAGCCCGGTTTCGGCGATTATTTCCCTTAGGGCTTCTTCTGATATTTTTATTTCACCACTAGCCTGACGGACTTTCCCTTGTCGCCAAAAGTCTATCATCTGTCGCATGAATAAGCTGTATATCCAGGCGGGCAAATTTAGAATACCAGGAACAATGGCCAATCTGGCCAGAGTTTCCGCATATACCTCCTGAACCAGGTCTTCGGCTTCCTCTATTGTACGGCCGGCCCTTCTGAACCTGGCTATCAGTCGAGGTTTTTGATTGCGGTAGGTCTGTTCGATGCGTTTTTGCGACGCATGCTTATCATTGGCTTCTGCTTTCATCGAATCTAAACAGTATGACGAGTGAATCGCGATTTTAGTGTGTTAAAAACCTGTTAGATATTAGGCAATGAGTATGGCAGTGAAAAGCCAATAACAGTACCCTTGTCCGGCTGGCTCTGGATATGCAAGCTGCCGCCATGCATTTCCACAAAGCGTTTGGTAATTGGCAGTCCCAGGCCGGTACCTCCTGAACGGCGGTTTTTCCCTGCGTCCAGCTGGATGAATTCCTGGAAAGCCCGGCTGATATCTTCAGGTTTCATACCTATTCCGGTATCCTCTACCTCCACTCGAACCGATGTATTCACTTTTTGCGCCCTGATCGTTATGTATCCTTGTTCGGTAAATTTTACAGCGTTCGCCAAAAGGTTCATTAATACCTGGTGGAGCCGCGTGCGGTCTGCCCGCAATAGCGGCAGTTCCGCTTCAATTTCCAGGCGTAACTCTACCGGCCTATTGTGTAATAAGCCGCGGATGACTGTAGCTGCTTCGATAATGACTTGATGCAGGTCCAGATCTTCAAAAAATAGTTCCATGTGTCCCGACTCAATCTTTGCCAGGTCGAGTATGTCATTTATAAGCTTGAGTAAATGCTTTCCAGCCGATTCTATACGGCATAAAAGCTCGCGCTGGGCCGAGTTAACCTGACCCTCGATTCCCTCCATCAGCAGGTAGGCGAAATTAATAACCGAATTGAGCGGCGTACGCAGCTCATGGGACATGGTTGCCAGGAACTGTGATTTTACTCTGTTGGCTCTTTCCGCTTCTTCCCGGGCTATCATGGCCTGGCGGTAGGTCTGTGCGTTCGAAAGCGCCAGGGCCGCATGTCCTGCCAATGCGGAACAAAACTCTAAGTCCGCGCCGCTAAAGTCCGGCTCATCCAGGCTCCTCCATATGGCCATGGCTCCCAGTATGCGGTCGCCGGTGGCCAGAGGCGTCATCATGAGCTTTTTACTGGTCTGAATCTCCCGCGCCTCGATTACCATTTCCGCTTGTTCGTTTTCCGGTGGGTCATTTATGATTTTCGGCGACCCGGATTCCACAACAGCCCTGATGGTTTCAGTTCCGGCACTGTCCGGGGTCATGAACAGCTCGGCAGCACATAGTCCTGACGCCGCAACTACCGAAAAGCTACGGTCCTCCTCGCTTACGAGGTAGACAGCGGCAGTATCCCGGGTCAGCAGAGCACAGGCACGTTCGACCACAGTGCCGGGCACGGCATCCAGGTCCAGGCTGGATGAAACATCCTTGGCGATTTCTAACAGCGTCCTGGTTTCGGTGCTGCGCTTTTCCGCCTTTTCATAGGCCCTTGCCGCGTCCAGGGCGCTCGCGATATTGGATGCGATGGTTTCAAGCAGGGAGACATCGTCGGCATCATACAGCTCTTCCTTATTGAAGTCCTGTACCGATAGAACGCCAATGGCTTTACTGCCGAGCATGATCGGAACGCCGAGCCAGGAGAGTGGGTGGCGTTCCTTGCGAGGTATTCCACCAAGCTCAGCGAGTATCCTTGGTGCGTCTTTCTGCACGAGGAGTGGTTCTTTGCTTTTCAGTACCAGAGAGGTGAGCCCGAAACCGAATTTAATCGGCGGAAAGCTGACATTGGCTTCGTCCAGCAGGAAATAGGGGGTATCAATGAGCTGACGATCCTCGTCCAGCAGGGCGATATAAACAATGCCGCTGTTGAAAATCTCGTGCACAAGCTCTCCGACGGTATGGCAGAGGCGGTTTATGTCGGTTTGTCCGATGACAGCCTGGCCGACCCGGTTCAGCACCGACAGATGCCTGATCCGGCGATCCGCCTCACCGTACAGCCGGGCGTTGCGGATAGCCATTGCCGCCTGGGTAGCAAAGGCCATTGCCTGGGACAACTGTGCCGGGCCGTACATGGCTATGTGGCAGGAGTCCATGCACAGTATGCCCAGAACCTTGCCGCTGGCGATCAACGGAACGCCCATCCAGGCCCGGATATTTTTGACCTCCGGGGACAAATCGTCAATTATCCAGTCTGGCGACTTTCGGACATCGTCAATGATTTCCGGTTTTGCCGAACCTACTATTCTTGCATTGATAGCATATCTTGCCAGGGGAATAATAAAACCTTCCAGCCGCTTCGGCTGGCTGAATCCGGCGACGGCCCGCATCTCCAGCACATCGCCTTTACAGATTAAAATGGAAGCTGAATCATAATCTACAATCCGTTTGAGCGCTGCCAGAATATGATTGAACACTTCGTCCAGGTCGAGCGTGGATGCCAGCAGTGTGCCGGTTTCGACCAGAACATTGGTAAAATCTTCCCCGGCGTTCTGTTTGCCGGTTCCTGTGCCGGAGTGTCGCCCCACCTTATCCTGCCTTATTCCGATTCATGTCCGGTTGCATTCAGTCCAAGAAACCAGCTGAAAAGCTTCCCTTCGGCAAATATCAGATCCTGGATATAATGCCGCCCGGTATTGTATTCAGTCAGCTGCCCGCTGCCGCCCTGAGCGTTTAATTTTTGCACAGAGTCTACGGCCAGATCGAAAGGAATCGAAGGATCCAGCCGGTCATGGAAGGCAAGCACCGGCACTGTCTTCAGACGGTTGTAGCGCGGCAGGATGGGCGGGGTGTAAACCGGTCCGGCAATTGGGGCTATTGCCCTGAAAAGTTCGGGTTCGGCCATACCAAGCGACCAGGAAGCTATTCCTCCCATGCTTACTCCCGACAGGAAAATGCGAGCGGAATCAAGTCCGTAGATTTCGACAATTTCACGGACAAGCCTTGCCAGCCGGCCGTGCAGGAAAGTCCAGTAAGTATGGCGCGGGCAGAGTGGCGACAAGGTTGCGAAGGGGAAATCGGCGTTTGCCATGGCATGGCCGGCAAGGCCTAGTCCCTGGCCGGCCGGATTATTCAGCAGCAACTTCACGTCCGTCCCTCGCTCTTCCAGGCTGTGCAGGAAGACGATCAGCGGCGGCCGCGCCCCGCCAGCTGAGAGAGAAGGCATTGTTATAAGATATTCCAGCCGCGACGAGCTTGATCGGCCGCTCATCATTATGGGCTTGTCCTCGAATCGTGCTGCATTCGGCGCGGCGACAGGCCTTGCCGCCGCTGAACCGCTGCATCCAGACATAACAACCATCGCGCACCCCGTAATTGCGACTGCAGCCAGGCGAGCAATTCCTGCTCCTATGATAAGGACCTTTTTGCTCACATAATCTCCTTGTCGGGCAGGCAGAAACACTCAGACTGGGCCGCATTTTTTCGCGCAGGCAACCCGGGTCGCATGGCGATAAAGACAGTAAGGAGTATTATATCCGGTTGTTTCTCCGCTGGATGTAAGTTTTTGGTTAAAATCGAGCAAGCCGGATTAAAAAGCCGACTGTATTGTATCGGCCAGTACCGCAAGCAGCAGGTTATCATGCAGTCAAAACTGATGGCTGACCTGAACTTTGATACTGCATCCCTTTTCGCTCGCTGGCTGTCGGTATTACCCTAGTATGCAATAAGACAGGCGAGAAGAATAAGTGTGAACGAGTTCCAGGAAATTGTTGTTGGCGCATAAAAACATAATTTAAAGAGTAGCTATAGACATATAAACATATGTATACTACATTATTAGTATGAGAACTACCTGTGATCTTAATGATTCAATTATGATCCGCGTGCAGCAAAAAGCAGTGGCCGAAAAACGCAAAATCAAAGATGTGCTTAACGCTACCATTTTAGCCGGGCTGGAGCATCCGATCTCCAGCAATGCCGAAGAGTGGAAATGCCAAGTCTACGAGCCTGGTCCGGCGCGCTTTGATTATACCAGAGCCTGGGAACTCATCGATTCGCTGGAAATAGAAGCGGTGGCTGACAAATTGAGTCTGCATAAATGATCATTCCAGATCTTAATATTTTATTGCATGCGATGGATGCCACTTCGGCCCGGCACCAATTGGCAAAAAACTGGCTGGAGCATACCTTAAACGGTGGCGGTGAAGAAATCGGTTTGCCTTGGGTTGTGCATCTCGGTTTTCTCAGGTTAACTACATCCAGCCGGCTGTACCCCAAGCCTCTGTCGGTGGATGCCGCCTGTGCCTGGCTAGACCATCTGCGTGAACATCCGCTGGTACAGGCTATTAATCCCGGTAAGGCCCATGCCGGCATACTTCGCCATCTTTTATTGACGCTGGGCACTGGTGGAAACCTGGTAACAGATGCACATCTTGCCGCTCTGGCTCTGGAAAACGATGCTCTGCTGGTAAGCGGTGACCGTGACTTCCTGCGCTTTCCCGGCTTAAGAACGCTGTTTCTGTTTTAGCAGGCCAGCAGTCTGCATGTTGTCTTCAGCCTCGTGGACAGCGAGCTGGCTCCTATGGGGTAGGGACAGCAGCGGAAAGCCGGCGGCGGCTTGGCACAAGACGTCCTTAAGTATCAGCCTCTGGCCGTCGGCGCCTTGCAGCGTATGGCCCGGTCGCTGCCACCGCAGGCGGCAGCGGGGCCCCCAGCCGTCACAAGGTAGGTTACTTTTTAATCAGGAAGTACTTTTCTTGCCGCTGAACCAGGGCATTTCTTTGCCGCTTAGCATCTGGATGCGCAGGCCGAGCTGGGCCGCGTGGTGCTGGATGTGGCGCAGGTTGTAGACGTACAGTTCCGCCCGGCTGATTTTGCGGAAGGCGATGCCTGAGTCGCCGGCCAGGCTTTCTGCTGTTTCGGCTTCTACCATGGTTTTTAGTTTGGCGCGGCAATGGGTGAGGTAGCTTAGGCAGAAGGGTTTTT
>Ga0180007_10004941_pt1 | contig 13863 bp, 18 predicted proteins | sample MM_PC_MetaG_FD_121122 | JGI IMG/M metagenome (GOLD analysis project Ga0180007, IMG submission 121122) | Groundwater microbial communities from the Aspo Hard Rock Laboratory (HRL) deep subsurface site, Sweden - MM_PC_MetaG | ecosystem: Environmental > Aquatic > Deep subsurface > Groundwater... | reverse complement strand
TGAAGAAAATTTTACTATATGCAGCAATAGGTTATGGAATTTATTATATTATTAAAAAATATAGTTCTTCGGTTTCTTTGTCTGGGCCTCGCAGAGGATTGGCATTCGGTGAGCCAAGAATGGGAAGACCAAAAACAGAAGCCGAAAGAAAAGCTACGCATTTCGAACAATTTGGAACATCTGATCTTCCACCACGTGGAACAGGTCTTAACTGGAGGTGAAACATGGCTAGAGAACAACGCACTAGGTTTGTAAGCAGGGTTGGTCCTGGGCTCCCTAGAGTAATTCCAGGAAAAGAAATAGGAGTAATGCACATACCACGAACACAGGGTGACTTTGCACATCCTGAGCCCTATCATGTATGGAGCAATTCAAGGGTCTGGCGTAAACGTGGTATAGGGGTAGCATCTACATAATAGAGTTAAGTGAAGTTTAGTCTTGATAGTTTAGTCTTAAAGTGATATACTTTATGCTATGCAAAGCGATGGCTTGCTCCAGAAACTCAAAGATGATCTAATAAGTTACAACCGGTCTGGGGCTACTCAAAGAACCTATCTTGCCATTGCCAGTTGTTTTCTAAAATCTTTAAAGAATAAACAAAATATCTCAGATTCTGATGTTGCTTCTTATTTAGCCAGGCTTAGAGAATCCGGCAAATCAGGCAATACCATCCGTTATACCCATTATGCCCTCCGTAAGCTATTCTTAACTAATAAAATAGAGTTTGTTAGGCGCCCCCCTCCAATTATGGAAATTAACCAGCCTTATTTTACTAAAGAAGAAGTAGAAAAGATGATAAAAACCGCTAAATTATCTTGCGATGCCCAACAAAAGGCGTTTTTAATTATGGCTTCCATTTATGCTTTAAGGAGGGGGGAAATTATAACTATACGGCCTAAAGATATAGATAAGAAAAATCACACCATTTTTATTCATACTGAAAAGGGAGGAATACAAAGAGAGCAATTTATACCTCAAAATCTCCGTAAGTATATCTATGGATATGACTGGAAAGATAAAGTCTCTAAAGCAAGGATGAGCAATTTATTCTATGTAATAATGCATAACTGCAAATTTGATATAGACGAAATGCCGCAGCACTCAGGGTGGCATATGCTGAGAAGAACGTTGGTGACATGCTTAAGGCAATTAAAAGTGGATGGTGCGGTTATATCAAAATTTTTACGCTGGAAGAGCCAGCAGATATCCTCAGGCTCTCCCATGCTTGCGATATACGATAAGACAGAATTTAGCATTGTTGACCAAGAAATATTTAATAATCACCCCTTTTTAAAATTATGGTGAATCCTACTTTAAATCTTTACTGCACAAGAAAAAATATCCTTCTAAAAGATCCTTCCGAGTGTCTTGCCTGTGATTTTAAGAAAAAAATAATTTTTAAGGAACGAGGCTTTATCTCCTGCCCAAATTGTAAACTGGCTGAAAACTTGAAGCATAATATTATTATGCCACTTGGAATTACATCCATAGGATCAGAAATCTTACCCAGCAAAAAGATAGATACTATTTTAATAGTAAGAAAAGGTGGTGGGTTAGGAGATATTGTAACTACGACTGTCGTTATCAGAGGCTTAAGAAAGAAGTTTCCAGATTCAAAACTCTTTTACCACTGCCATGAAAAATACAGAGACCTTTTAGAAGGCAACCCAGATTTAGACGGAATAATTATCAAGAGAGAAGTGGGCGATAATTATAACCTGATAATTGAACTGGATAATCCCTGTCCATGCTATATTTATGAATCAAGAAATATTCATAACCTTAAAGGTATAACTAGACCGAGGGTCGACCTCTTTTGTGAAAGGGCTGGAGTAGATCCAGATAATAAGCTGCCGTTTGTAAAGGTCAATGAAGAGGAAAGCAAGTGGATAGACAGGTTCTTTAAACAGACGGGAGCAAAGAAAATAAAAATTGCGATAGCACCTGTTAGTTTTGAAATGATGAAGAGCTGGCCGATAGAAAAAGCAAGAAAATTGGTGGCGATGATAACTAAAGAGTTAAACGCAACTGTGTTTATCTTGCATGACAAGCCACTGGATATACAGGATGTTACCGGCGTTTATGGCTATCCTTTAAGAAAAATTATAGCCCTAGTAGACAAAATGAACCTAATTGTCAGCGTTGACACTGGATTTATCCACCTAGCTGGTGCTCTACAAAGGCCGTTGATTGGATTATGGGGCGTAAATGAACCCAAAAGGGTTATGGCTCATTATAAAAATACAAGCTGGGTATGGAAAAAAGATGATTTTCCTTGCTCCCCCTGCTACTACCTGCATACATGCCTGAAGTTTCCTTCTCCGTGCATGGAGGCAATTACGCCTGAAGAGGTATTTGATGAAGTTAAAAAGCGTCTGCCTAATTCGAGTTCCTAACTACCTTCTCTATCAGGAGAAGCTGCAGATTCCGCTTGGCCTGCTTTACATAGCGGGCTACATAAGAAAATACGGAGTAAATGTTGCGATATGCGACCTTGCCGAACAGCCACCGGAAAGGTGGAAAGACCTGATTCCTAAGGATTTTGACCTTTATGGCGTATCCGCTACGACAGGAGATATGCCGATAGCAAATAAGGTAGGAAGCTTGATCAAAGAGCTGTATCCTAAATCGCTATTGATAATCGGCGGGGCCCATCCCTCGGCCCTGCCAGCCCAGACCCTGCAAGAAGGCCCTTGGGATGTTGCATGCAGGGGGGAGGCGGAACAAACAGTCCTGGAGCTTGCCCTGGGAAACCCTTACCCTAGAGGCATAGCCTTTAAGTATAAAAAACCGAAAGATGATGGAAGAATCCACATAGCGTTTACAAAGCCCAGGGCATACTGGGAAGATCTAAATGCCCTGCCGTTTCCTGCGTGGGATTTGATGGAAAATATTTTCGGCAGGGGTTTGGTGGAAAAGGGAGAGGAAGGGACCTGCATTACTTGCTCAAGGGGATGCCCTTTTGCTTGCAGTTTCTGTGCCACGATGGATGTCTTTAAAAGGACTTACAGGGTGCGTTCAGTCCAGAATATCTACGATGAGATAGCCTATCTTAAAGAGGTCTATAAGGTAAAAAGCATAAGGCTTGTAGATGAGCTTGTAATGTTGGACAGGGAGCATTTTACGGGAATATGCAGGGCCATGGGCAGGCTTGGAATGAGATGGAGAACACACTCAAGGGCAGACATATTATGCAAGAACAAGGATCTGCTGAAGGTGGCCAAGGACAATGGAATTACGGAGATGGCTATAGGGGTAGAAAATCCGTCCGATGATATTTTAAAACTAAACAATAAAAAGGTAACTGAAGCCCAGTGCAGGGAGGCTATTTATGCGATAAAGGAGACGGGGATAAAGTCCAAGGCATATTTTATCATAGGCCTGCCCGGCGAATCCTGGGATACGGTGAAAGGTATGATAGACTGGATCAGGGAAGTCAAGCCCGACAGAACTACGCTATCTACCTTCGTGCCGTACCCCAACTGCGATGTTTATGCAAATCCCAAAAAATACAACTACAAGCTAATTCACCCGAAAGACTGGCAACTTGCCTGGATACTGGGCTACGAGGGAACCAGTGAAGACTTTATGGGCGAGACCGAATTTATGACCAACAAAGACCTGATAGAGGCGAGGCAGATGCTTTATGACTTCATGATAAATGAGGGATTTAAGGAGCCTTCGCCAGAGGGATTCAAGCATGATTTGGAAGCTTACAGACAAGCTATATTGGGGCGACATGAATGCTCCGAAAGAGTATAAAGAGCATAACATTCAGACTCTTATATGTACAGCAGAAGAACTGCCTTATCCAGAAAATATAGGTATTCCTTTTATAAGATTTCCCGTTCCCAATGGCCACCCTGTTCCTGCCAAGGTGCAGGAGCTTTTTATTGATATGGTTAAACCATTATTTAGTAAAGAGATACCACTACTTATATACTGCCAGGGGGGGCAGAATAGGTCGGCTGGGCTTGCGCTTTTGTGGCTTGTGAAGATCGCTGGCAAAAGCCATGAAGAAGCATGGAAGACGATAAAGGCCGTAAGAGAGGACAGCCTGACCTGGTCTAAGGATTTTAACGATATCAAAGAACTGAAATGAGCTATCAAAACTTAAGGCTTAATTCCGATAGATTAGAGATGATGAAAGCAGTTATAGATTTCAGAGGATTAGATGTTCTGGATATAGGCTGCGCAGAAGGGTATTTTTGCAGAGAAATAAAGAAACTCGGCGCAAGATTAGTAGTCGGTATATGTGGTACAGAAATTGAAGAAGCAAAAAGGCAAAAAGGAGGATTGGATATAGAATTTGTCTCTGGGGATTTTCTTAAAACAGAGTTAAGGTACATCAGTTTTGACTGTGTCTTATTTTTATCAATACTGCATTACTTTCATACAAAAGAAGAGAAAGAAAGAGCGTTAAAAAGAGTTTCGCAATTAACTAGAAAGCATTGCTTCTTTGAATTTGAAGAGGGCGTTGGGCATCCGGGACACTGTAGTTTTGGTAATTTTTGTGAAACGGTTATCAAGCCCGAAATAGACTTTAAGTCGATTAGGCTTTTGGGAATTTCGGATAGACAGAGAAAAATTATACTATGCAAAAAATAAAAAAAATAAAAGGTTTACCACATTCACTATTAAGCAGAGTTATAATAGGGGGCTCGCAACCAAGGCATTATCATATCCGTTTTATAGGAAAGTCCCCATCTAGCCCTGATCTTCCAGAAGGCCAGGTAGTGGAGTGCATGATTGAAAACGAGTTTATATGCCACAGCTTGGCGAATATCGTCGGAGTCAATGTGCCGGAGTTCTTTGTTGAAAAATATGAAGGTGGCTGGTACTTCTTCTCAAGGGACATAGACCCAAGGCCCGACAGCGAGCCGAACTTTCATTATTCGACAAACGAGGAATTGGCCAAGGTTGATAAACTTGAAATAGCCTTGGTCAATGCGTTTAATATCTGGGTGGTTAATGAAGATATTATATGCCCCGGAAGACGCAATATGATACTGGCGAATAATAAAATTTATATGATAGATTTCGCCAATGCCTTATTTGGAATCAACAAAGACGGATGGAAGGAGAAATTTAACAGCGCAAGGGATAATAAGGAGCATGCCCGTAAATTCTTCATATACGAGTGGTCAAGTATAAATTGTCTAGAATTTGAGCAGGCCTGCGAAATAATCAAATCAATAAATGATTTCACAATAGACAGTATTATTAGAAAGGCGTTAAATATCGGCTTAATTAACGAAGAGAAACACTCTATAACAAGAGACTTTTTGATTGAAAGAAAAGGAAAAATTTTAGAATTAGTGAGATAGGATGGAAATAAAAGAAGTTGACATAAAGCAAGAGACTCTTTATAAAAGAATACCCCCGATATGGCATATAGGTGTCGGTATAGATAGTTTAGAAGCAGTTATAAATTTAGCCCGTATTCATAACGCAAAAAAGATTTTTGAATTTGGCACATGGACTGGCCTTACTGCGGCTGAACTCTCTACGCACACTCAAGCGATAGTTTATACTATCGACCATAAAATTTATTATTTACAGCCTTTTGGCCTCGACGGCTTAAAAGAAGAAAATTTGGTAAGGATAATTGCAGATTCAACGAAGTTTAATTTTACTCCGTACAAAGAATATTTTGATATGGTTTTTGTTGATGGTGGACATGAATATAATATTGTAAAATCAGATACCGAAAATGGATTTATGATTCTTAAAAAAGGTGGCATTATAGCCTGGCACGATTATGTACCAGAAGCAAACCTAGGATATGATGTAGCAAAATATATTGATGAGGAGATAAAGCCTAATCACCAGCTTTATAGAGTTAAAGACGCTGTTATCTTCGCAAAAAAGTAGGGAAAAATGGAATTTACAGTAGCAATACCATGTTTCAATAGTCCTGAACGTGTAGATTATCTGCTAGAGAGTCTTTTTAAGTTCTCTCCAGAATTATCCCCAGACAAGGTAATAGTAAGCGACGACTGCTCTCCCAATATAGAGAAGATAAAAAAAGTGGTTAAAAAATACAATGCCATCTTTACCAGTCCGCCTGCATGGGGATGCGTGGGCGAGAATACCAACCATGTGGTAAGTTTATCAAAGGATAACTTAGTGTTCGTAATTAACGATGACCTGCTGATTTCTAAAGGCACTTTAGAGGTTATGCAGAAGTTCTGGGAAGACAATCAGCATTTGAAAATAGGCGCTGCGGGATTTACTTTCATTCAAAGTTATCAGTTAGAAGAAAAGGGCGTAATAAAAAACAGAGAAGGGTTTTATCCCCCTGCGTGGAATAAAGGAAATCTTAATTACAATAACTTTAAGTTCAAACATCTCTGTTTTCCTACCCAGTTTTTAAGACCCATTTTGACTTCGACCCCATCTGGACCTTGTTTTGCTATAAATAAAGCTGCCTGGGAGGAATGCGGTAAATTTCATGAGTTTGGGATGTGGGAAGGCGGCTTATTCCATACCATGTGGGAAAAAGGATGGGTTATCTTTATGGTGCCGACTCCGCCCATGCTCCATCTAGTCAACGGGGCAACGGCAGATTTATCGGACTTTTTAAAGAGAATGTATGTTTTGCATCCAGAAAAGCGTCCTTACGAGCATGAAAAAGGTCAAGAGATATATAAGAACAAAAGGAGTAGATATTACCTAGAAGATGTTGAACATATCTTTAAGAATTATATATATCCCAAGAAAGGCGAAATGGATAAACTGGTAAACTATGACTTTGACGCTTCGGCATTCTAAATTAACATCAGCTATCATATTTTTAATAAAGATAAACAAGGGGTAGTTATGGAAGAGTTTGTTATAGGTCCGAAATATAAAGAACAAGCAGTAAGATTATTATGGCTGCATGAAAATGCTAAAAAGGGAGTTGGTCTAGATATCGGTTGCGCAGACGGCTCAACTTTGGCAATGGCCATGGCCCAAAAAAGAGAAGGGAACAATGTATTTTATGAAGAAATAAAAGGAATGGCAGGCATAGATAAAGACCCTTCCGTTGAGGCTGATTTTATTAGGCACCATCCTAGGGGCAAATTTCTGCTTATGGATGTGCAGAAACAAGAATTTCCCTTTCCTGATGATTCTTTTGATACGGTTCTGCTCTGCGAGATATTGGAGCATGTCATCCCCTTTTATACACATAAACTAATAGATGAGGCGTACAGGATCTCAAAAGGCGTAGTTTTAATTACCACCCCCGATGGCACGCCAGGGCCTTCTTATACAGCGGACAGGGTAGAGGCCGAGGAACACTCTATGGTCTGGACAGAAGAAATTTTTAGGAACTTTTTAGAGCCATCCGAGGATATGGTAAGATGGTACAAGCTTTGGGATTGGGCTCCAAAAACAGAAATGAAATATAAGTATGAACTTAAAAAAGACGGAATCTTTATTTTTGTAAAGCTGTTTAAAGAGAGGAAAAAATAATGAATCCAGCGAATATATCTACGTTCAATCTTAAAGATACCGACTATGTCCTGGATGTCGGCGGAGGCCATGTCCCTTTCCCTAGGGCAAACGTCATCGTGGACAACTTTCCAGAAAACGAATATAATCAACCACAAAGAGCTAATACCCCTATGGTAATCCCGGAAGGGGCAAAGCTGATCAAGGCGGATGCGACCGATATGCCATTCAAGGATAAGGAGTTTGATTTTGTCGTCTGTGCGGAAACCCTAAACCATGTAAAAGACCCAATAGGTGCGTGCAAGGAGATAATCAGGGTGGGAAAAAGGGGTTACATCGAGATCCCCTCGGCACTGACAGAAGTATTCATTTCTCATCCAGAACACCTATGGGTGGCCCTATGGAATGGAAGCAAGTTAATGTTTATAAAAAATAACTTTCCAGAAAATACGATGGCCATACTTGACAAAGGGGCAGTAAATCCCAAGTCCGTAAATCTGCATATACAGAAAGAGGCTTGGAGGATAATACAAGAAAAAGTGTCGGCCAAATGCAGAGAGGCTATATATATAGAATTTGTCTGGGATGGTAGTTTTGAGTATGGACTTATAGAAAATAACACAAAATTTAACTGGGGATTTATTACAGAGGATTTTCTCTTAAACGGATGGCGTTTTTAAATAAAGGAGTGCCTTATGAATCTGACCAAGATCCCGTTATTCAATCTTAAAGATACCGACTATGTCCTGGATGTCGGCGGAGGCCATGTCCCTTTCCCTAGGGCAAACGTCATCGTGGAAAAGTTCCCTGAGAAAAAATACGACTTTTTTCCTTCGGAAAGAGGCGCCCCCGTGGTAATCCCAGAAGGGGCAAAGCTGATCAAGGCGGATGCGACCGATATGCCATTCAAGGATAAGGAGTTTGATTTTGTCGTCTGTGCGGAGACCATAAATCATGTAAAAAACCCCATAGGCGTGTGCAAGGAGATAATCAGGGTGGGAAAAAGGGGATACATGGAGGTTCCAGGGCCTCTTTTTGAGATATTCGCCTCTCATCCGCAACATTTACATATCTGTTTATGGGATGGTAAAACATTAAGATTTGTCAGAAATCACTGGCCGCAAAACAGCTTGGTGGAAGGCAAGGCTCTAAATAAACATATAGAAATGGATGCCTGGTGGCGAATATGGAGAAAAGTAATGCCTATTTGCAGAGAGGCAACATATATAGAATTTGTCTGGGATAATAGTTTTAACTATGAGCTAATAGAATGAAAAAGTGGGCGATAATAGTTTCTACATACGGAAATAGCAGATTTCGTTTGACTAAAACCATAGAATCCATAGTTAATGGCACAAAAATGCCGTATGATTTATGGGTTAGGGGTGCGTCTGAGGATTACTGGCAGCAATGTCAACAAAGGGAAGTCGCTATTCAGTTTAATGCTAAATTCATGGAGTCTGCACGCTGGAGGCACTGGGAACTTTCTAACTCCGTAAAGACCGTTGAAAATCCGATGATTGCTTTTGTTAAGGACGATATAATCTTTCCTGAAGGTTGGCTTGAGGCCATAGACTATTTTTGGGAAAACAATCCGCAGATTCCCCTTGCCTCTGTTGGACCGGCATTTATTGAAGCCTGGGAGTTGTTGAATATTGGGTATATAAAAGATTTAGATGGGCTGTGGAATAAAAAGATAGACATCGGCAGGCTTGAGCTTAATGAAATTGCTCAAAAAAAGGGAGTAAAATTCCACAGTGGTTTCACTTCTGTAAAGCCATTTCCATCTATAGGCACTTGCCCCTTTGCCTATACAATTAAAAGAAAGGACTTTTTTGACTGGAACGGCGCTTACTATGCGGGTCCAGGTGATACTACCGCTGTTTATGGCTATCTTGGGCTTTTGCATGGCAAGTTTTCTATTTATCTTTCTCGTCCAACAGCAATACATAGGGTGGGCAGGTCTTCTACTGAATGGTGGGAGTACCATAAAAATGAACATGAAAAGACAAAGGAATTAATATGGTGGTCGGAAACGCTCGGGAGAGGCTTTAAGGCCAGATGGGGAATGACTTGGGAAGAGTTTCATAAAATTGCTGAGAAAAAATTTAACGAAGAATTTGTTAAATATGATTTTTCAAAATTAAGGTATTTATAAAATGGAAAAAAAGAGGCTTTATTTACAAGGCAGGTGCGTAATCAATATAAAACGGGGAGCAGTCGGAGATGGAGAAGTGATCGCCCTTACTCCTCTATTCAGGGAATTAAAATTAAGAAATCCATTGGCCTGTGTATTTTTAAGCACGCATGATTACAAGCTAAATAACATAGATATTTTAATGAAGGGTCAGCCTTTTCCTGATAAATTTGCTCCGTTTGATGATACCGCCTACAAATATGCGTTAAGCCAGAATAAAATGCCTTATTATGAATTCGACCTAACTAATGTGAACTATGATTACGAACAAAGCGTTAAGCCAGATGTTACAAAAAGCAGGGCAAGGATTTATATGGAAAAACTAGGCATTCCAGGTAGTTCAAGGCCCTTTTACAAATTGCTAGAAGAAGATTTGCTGTGGGTTAAGAAACAAAAACTTCCTGACTACCTAATAGTAGTGCAGTTAAAGGGCGCAGAGCCCTATAAGCATTGCAATAAAGAAACTCTTAAACTTTACTGTGATATTTTAAAGAAATCTTTAGGGTATGATATAGTAGTGATCGATAGTAAGGAAAAAGTAAACTGGAATGGGATAATTTCTCTTACGCCTCCTGATATAAGAAAAGCAATGGCACTAGTAGCTTGTTCTGCAGTTACGATTGGGTTTGATAGTCTATTCCAACAGGTCACTGCTGCTTTTGATGTTCCGTATTTGGGTTTATTGGGCCCTACATCTTGCATTGGAAGGCAAGCAGACCATAAATATGCCACATTTTTACGAAGCAATCAGGAGTGCATCCCTTGTTTTAGGGAGTCGATGTCTACTTGCAGGATAACCGGAGAAAGAGATGTTTCTGCCTGTCTCTATAATATAAATTCTGATGAACTTGTTAGGACTGTCGAAGGATTATTTGAACAAAAAGAAACAATAATGAGAACCGTAAGGGAGTATTTTCCTGGTGAATACCACAAAGATTATGACCCCGCTGAGAGCCCTTTTAGCGTAGACGAAAAAAATATGACAAAAATACATCAGCCCTTTCATAATGATGAAAGCTATGTCGCTAAAATGCAAGTGGAAAGAGCAGAGTGGTTAATTGGCAAATGTATAACTGCAAAGGGCGTATTAGATATTGGCTGTGCTAATGGTTATATTATAGACAAAATGCCTCCGCCTGAAAGTGGCTTTAGGCACTGCGGCATAGATATAGACGGCGACAGGATAAGGGTGGCCAAAAAGACTAAAAGTGAGAATATTGACTTTTACCAGATGAATGTTATCTTGGGCCTTCCCTTTAAAAATAGCAGTTTTTCTACTGTTATTCTTGCTGAGGTATTAGAACATATGGAATTTGAAGATGCCATACAGTCATTGAAAGAGGCTTATCGTATCGCTGAAAATAAAGTCCTGATTACTATGCCTTATTGTAATGCAACCTTTATGGAGGACAAAGAAAGAAGGAATATGGTCTGTGATAAAGACCACAAGTGGTTTGTTACTATAGATAAAATCGAGAAACTACTTAAGGGATATAATTATTTTATAGATTATACAAAGTTTGCTTTAATTGAAGTTAAAAAATACGAAGTCCCCCAAGATGTCTCTATCCCAAAACCCCAAAAGAGGAACAATCTACAACAAAATGATAGAGTGTCCATAACCCTAGTAACCAGAAACAGACTTAAATTTTTCCTGCAGTGCTTTGCCTCTTTATTGGCACAAACTTTTAAAGAATGGGACTGCATTATTATTGATGATTCCGACGAACCCATAGAGGATAAAGAAGAAACCAAGTTTTTAATTGCAATAGCTGAAAGAGAAAACCACAAGATAAAATTCCTAACAAAAGAAGCCCTGGGAATATGCCAGGGATGGCAGAGAGGCTTGGAAGAAAGCGATTCTGAATTTGGCTATAGATTAGAAGACGATGTTTGGCTGCCTGCGGATTATTTTGCTCTCCTGTATCCTATTATCGCACAAGATGAAAATATTGCGGGGGTAGGTGGGTTAAGTCCGTATCATTTAAGTGCACCGGAATTAGAAGAATTTAAACCTAACGCATTTTATCGGAGTGGAAGCAGTCTTATTCCATTTGATAGGCAATGCTGCATAATAAAAAAAGAAGGGATTTATGAAGTATGCCATTTGCATGGTTTGTTCCTATACAGAAAGGAGGCGGTGAAAAAAGTAGGTGGATTTGCTACTCATATGACAAGAGTGGCCCACAGGGATGAAACAGATTTAACATTAAGATTATGGTTTTCTGGTTATAAGCTGTTAGTCTGTACTAAGGCCCTTCATTGGCATGCCATAGCCCAAGGGGGTGGTTCAAGAGATGATTTAACAGTTGCAGAAAGAACAAAACTCCAAGAGGCAGATGAAGCTATATTTCAAAGGAGGTTAAAAACATGGCTAAAAGAACATCCAGAAAAGCAAATTCCAATAGAAAATTTCTCTTTGGATTAGGCGATTTAATGGACAGACTTTCCATAGTCAATATAAAAGCGAGCATCTTAGAGTCCATAATTAAGTCTCCTTCCTCCGGCAATGCTAAAGCGGGAATAGCCGCAAAGCTGATAAGAAAGATAAATACCGAAAGAAACGCAATTAAAAGTGTTATAAACGAATTTTATGGACATGGCTATGAAGACATCAAGGTCGAGTATTTTGAATTGCTGGAACACCCGTATAGGCTGAAAGATACAGATAGGTTGCTAAAAAATGAACTGTCTGTTATGCGAGCTCGCAAGAGGAAAAAATAGAATTACCCGCCTCCAGAAATTAGAAAGATATGACAAGGGTGTCTGAATTGAGTACTATGAAGTTATTGAGAAAACATCGTCAGGATCGAACAAAAAGAAAAACTAATTGTGAATTTGAACCCCATTGCAAGAGAATTTTTAAATGTAGAAAGCAAGGGGTATTTACGTTTTATGGAACCGATAGTTGTCCTTTTAGAGACTTAATAAAGTAGAAAACATTAGATGGCCTGTGATCTTTGTATAGCAAAAGATAAAATATGGGAAGAAAAAAATTTTTACGGTTTAATCTGTAGCTTTCACAATCAACCAATGATAGTTTTAAAAGAGCACCATTTTTATTTAACCGAACAAGAAAAGATAGAAGCAGAAGACATTAGGAAAAAACGTTACCCAAGTCTGAAATTCAGAGGATATATGCAGTCAATACCAGATCATTGGCATGACCATTTAATTTGAAAATGAATTTAACTGCTATTAAGTCTATATTTGCTATACCTAAAGATTTCAACTTTAAGGAACCCGACATGCTAAAGGTCCTCGGGGTAATCTTAATACTGGATGGTCTTATATCCTTGGTCCACCCTAGATTGGCCCATACCACGTTTTTTGACTTAGGTAGGCTGATTAGGGCCGGAATAGGGGTCTATTTGCTCATCTATAGGCCAGGATAAGGGTTTTTATGGCCTAATAGCCTATTAGAGGCACTTTAAAGCAGAAAGGAGTATGTTCCTATGGCTAAAGAGGTAATTAGGGTCAGATGTCCCCTTTGCTCGATGCTTCCGGAGTGGGATAACCCACAATATCCAGAGCGCAGCTTAAAATTCAAAAAGGAACCTTCAGAGGTCAGGATCCTTATTCAACGATTTGGTGGAACCAAAAGTCTTGGTGTTGCCTTAAAGGTAAAAACAAAAACAGGCAAGACAAGATACTATTCAGAGCCTCTACATAAAGGAGGTAAAAGAATTAAAGGCACAATGGAGTATCTCGACATAACAGATAAGAATAAGGTATTAACAAAAGAGATAATGGAATTTTTAAAACAAAAGATTTCCGAGATATCCCTGTAGTTCGTTTATTTGCCCTTTACTGATGCATCGGTTTATAACTTAATAAGGATTAAGTCTTGACATTGTATTTAGATAATGGTATACTTTGTATTGTAATGAGAAAAGAAATTACATATATAAAACTTCCAGCGATAGAAATATATAGGTAAATTTTTTTATCTAGTAGTGCATAAAAATTATTAAGAGATTGTTATGAAGAAACTCAATCTTAAAAAATATTTAAAGAGACTTAAAGAAATTTGGAAGATCAAAGAAAGAAAAGACTAAACTACAATTAAGTCATACATAGGAGGAACGATGGAAAAGAATGAGAAAATAAGAAAAACCAGACTATTTATTTGTTGCAAATGTACTACCCCAGAACAGTGCATTCTTATAACCATTAATGATGATATGGCAGAATTTCCTAAGGGGTGCCCATACAAAGGTTATATG
>Ga0180007_10004940_pt1 | contig 13868 bp, 11 predicted proteins | sample MM_PC_MetaG_FD_121122 | JGI IMG/M metagenome (GOLD analysis project Ga0180007, IMG submission 121122) | Groundwater microbial communities from the Aspo Hard Rock Laboratory (HRL) deep subsurface site, Sweden - MM_PC_MetaG | ecosystem: Environmental > Aquatic > Deep subsurface > Groundwater... | reverse complement strand
TCGTGTTCAGCGTATCCTTTAACGGTTTCAACCAGGTTGGGAATCAGGTTGTACCTTCTTTTTAACTGCACGTCGATATCGGACCAGGCTTCGTCAGCCTGGTTCCGCATTTTGATCATTCTGTTGTAAGTGACTATCACAAAGGCAATTACTAGAACAATCGCGATAGTAAGGAGCATTAATGGAGACATGGCATTTGTTTTAAAAAATAGTTGATTTCAATTTAGCAAAAAAACCCTTAACGGGGAAGTGTCCAAAATATGTCCAGAATTTAGCGAAGACTGTCGGAACTGGTTTGACGGATGCGGTCAAGCCGGATGTTTTCGACCTGTTCCTTAATGCCCTCTTCCAGTTTTACGGTAGGTTCGTAGCCCAATACTTCTTTTATCTTGGTTATGTCGGCCCACTGGCCCTGCACGTAGCCCTCTTTCACAGGGTTTTCAATGTAGGTTGCTTCCACGGGGTTTTCGAAGGCCTTTTTTAGAGCATCCATAATCTCATTCAGCGAGGTGGCGCGGCCGGTACCTATGTTGAATACGTCAGCGCCCAGTTTTTTATCGGTTTCAATGGCTAAAGTAATTCCCTGCACCACGTCGCGCACATTCGTGAAGTCGCGGGTTTGAGAGCCATCGCCATAAATCACAGGGCTTAGTCCGCGGGCCATGTCCCAGCAGAACTGACTGATCAGATTGGCATACACGCCCTTGGCTTCTTCGTTGGGGCCGTACACACTCATAAAACGGAATCCGATAATGTCCATTTCCGGATAAACCCTGTTATAACAGGCGGATGCGTGCTCATATACCTCTTTCGTCACGGCATAATGGTTCAGAGGAGTCACGTGCTGGTCTTCGGTCAGAGGCAACGGATTATTGCCGTACAGTGATGAAGTGGAAGCATAAATAACTTTTTTAGCCCCGTTTTTGCGGGCCCACTCAAGTACGTTCATAAATGATTCAATTGAGTTCATATAGCCTTTTACCAGGTCATCACCCATAAACATGGGCGCGCTGGAAGTGCCGGCCAGATGAACCACGTAATCTACCGGCTCGACCTTGTTCAGGTCTTTGGTCTTGCAGGCGTCTCCCAATATAAAAGGAATGCCGGGGGTCAGGTTTCTTTTGTCACCCAAAAACAAATTATCAAGGGCGATGATCTCGTATTTGTTTTTACTTAGGTTGCAGAAGTTGGAACCGATAAAGCCGGCGCCGCCGGTCACTAATATTTTTTTCATGTGTCAGAGCTTAGAGCGTTGCTATTTTACCCCAGTTCTTGGTAAATTGGTACCACATGATATTTGGAAAAAAAAGACCAGAACGGCTGTACTACCCCACCAAATCCAGATGGTACCGAAGACCACGCAGACGGCCCGAAGTCAGATCTTCCCGCAAGATTTTTTCGCATAACATCCGGACTCATTTTACCCGCCTGCTAAAGGACGCTCTGCTTTACGTGATTATCGGCATGGTGTTTGTAGGGCTGTTATTTTTTCTTCTGTTTTCGAGCCGTTTTTCCATCAGTAGAATAGAAATTGCCCGTGATGATCTGCATATCGATAGTTCTGCCGTCACAAATCTGCTGGCTGATTACAAGGGTAGGAGTATTTTTACTTTTTCCAAAAGCAAAGTCAGTAATCTGGTCCGGGAGGCTTATCCGGAATTCGCGCAAATTGAGGTTAAAAAATTATTTCCCAATACAATCAAAATTGAGCTTAAGACACACGAAATTGTCGCCAATATCAGGCTCTATTATGTCCTGCCAACAGTTGAAGCACAGCCTCCCGAGGGCAATAAAGAAGATCTAAAAATTGCTGAGGACATCAAGGCGGCCTTCGATTTGGAGTCCGGCACTAAAACAGAAGACAAAGAAGAACTTACGCCTATCGAACAAAAAGCGCTCCTCAACCGGATCGGCCAGGCTATTTTTGACCGCGAGGAAGATTTGCAATTGATGACCATTACCATTGATGGCCTTTCGCAACCGATTCAGGATCGCGAAGTTGTTATTCCGGAGGTTTCAATGGATTACATTTTGAATTCCATGAAGTATTTTACGAACCTCATGCAAATGAATGTGGTGTCGGTGCATTACCTGCCGATTGCCAGAGAGGTACATTTGAAAACAGAGGGCGACTTGACTTTGTGGCTCAGTACAATGAAGGATTACAAAGAACAGATTGATAAGTTTCACACCATCTACAAAGTTGCCGAACTTGATAAAGAAGATCTGGCTTACATTGACCTACGCATAAAAGAGAAGATAATCTATTGCCCGCGTAAAGCACCCTGTGATCGATAAAGCTATCGTCTTATGCTCAGAAGTCTCATCACCATTTTAATGCTTACCAGTATGTCGGCGTCCGGCGGTCAGGCGCTTTATGATTCGGCTTCCCCATTATTTTTTGACGAAACCAGTTTACTTGAATTAAAGCCAGTACCTGCGCTCAAACATGAGGCGCTCAAGCCGGACATTGAGGCAAAGGAGGCACTCATTATGGATTACGACACTGGCCTTCTTCTTTACGAAAAAAATATTCATGAGCCCATGCCCATGGCCAGTCTGACCAAGATCATGACGGCCATTCTCATCCTGGAAAATCATGATCTTTCCGAGGTGGTAACGGTTGAATCTGATTTTGCCGGCCTGGAGGGGGTGCGCGCGTGGCTAAGGCAGGGGGAAAAGCTGACAGTCGGCGATCTTCTTAAGGCGCTGCTTATCCCTTCCGCCGGGGACGCGGCAATCGCTCTGGCTGAATTTCACAGCGGTACCGTTGAAAATTTTGTGAAAGCGATGAACACAAGAGCCAAAGAACTCAATTTGATCCATACTCATTTTGTTAATCCAATCGGACTTGATAGCGAGGGACATTACTCCTCAGCTTACGACTTGGCGATTCTCACAAAATTCGCCCTGCATTTTCCGGACTTCAGAAGTATTGTCAAAATGGATAAGGCCACCATCTCCTCCGTGAATGGTAAAATATTTCATTCTTTTGAATCGACCAATTACCTGCTTAACAGTTATCTTGATATTCAGGGGGTAAAAACGGGAACGACAGATGGGGCCGGGCGGAGTTTGATCAATTTAGCGCGAAATGATCAGGGGCACGAGATAATTGCGGTCATCTTAAATAGCCCCAACCGTTTCCAGGAAAACAAAAGCATGATTGACTGGGCCTTTCGCAGTTACAGCTGGTAGTTAGGCTGCCATGGCGGATGGCGGAGGTGCGGCAGCGGCCGGTGGCGGGCTGGCAGGTCCCGCGTTGTCGTTGGCTGGAGCAGGTGCATCAGAACCGAAAATCATATCAGTCGCTCTTGTAACCCCCCTCTTTGCTACCCGGTAGCCGACAATTGGCGCTGTAATCGGAAGTTTGACTACGGTGCATGCAACTTTCAGGCTTTGATTTGCGGCGGCAAGGGCTGTTGGAACAGGCGAAACAATAGCTTTTGTCGCACTTACGCAGGCATCTTTTAAACCTCTGGCTGCCGTACAGGTGGCATTAATGGGTTGGAGAGTTAAAAGTTGAGTGCATGCTTTTAAGCTGTTGGCCGCCATTCCTACAGGCACATCAATGGCAGAACTTATTGCTTTTTTTAGTTCAGTTGTTACTGAACCGCTACCACGGCATGTTTCGTAAGCGCCACGGCAGGTATTCAGGGCCGCGGCTTTGACTGCTTCAGGACTTGGCGCGAATCCTTCAGCTGTTTCCCGGGCTGCGTTGATGGCTTGTCCTATTCTACCCATTATTTTTTTAATTTATCGTAAATTGACTGAATCTTCAGTTCATCCTGTATGCTCATCAGTGCTTCAACGTCTGTTGAGACTACTTTGTCAAAAACAGCCATATCCGCCTGAAGAGCCTCGTTAGCCTCTTGGACCAGGGAATTTAGTTCATTGATTCTATCGATATCCGTATCGGGCGTATTTTCTATCGCTGCCTCCAGCATTGTGAAGTAGCTTTCATACAGTTCCATGGTCGTCTTATACAGCACTTCCATGTCCCACAATGTTTGTTGTACAGGGTTCATATTCATCTTAATATTTTACCATATTCTACTTTTTGGGTCAATGATAGTTCCTTGCATGAACACTAAAAAAGTGGCAAAATCCCTACGATTTGAATGTATCCCCGGAACGCAGGCTTATTCTTTGTCTTTTTCACATAAATAACAACAAAGCAAACATAGAGGCTCAACTGGCCAGACATGCCAAACTGGAAACTCAGATTGCGCCAGGTAATTCCGCTTCCCCGGCCACGGCGGAAAGAAAGTCTTTTTTCGCTGGGCCTGTAAAAAAATTACAGCAGATTATGGGGGTTGGCTGCGAGCATTCCGGTATCTCCCGACTTGTCCGAAAGATGATCGCCATAAGCGCGGCTTTTTTAATTTTCAGCGCTTTCGGTCCAATGTACGACCTGACCGAAGGGTATATCGGGTACGAAGATGTAGGCTTTATTGATTTTATAGGTCAGGGGACAGACAGCATTTTGGCGGACATCATGACGGAAGATGGTTTTTTGCTGAAGCCTGCCTTAAATTCAACCGAAGGGGATCGAAGCACGGCCAATGAGATTTTTGCTTATGAAGTGGAACCGGGTGACACTCTCTCTTCTGTGGCGCAGCGTTTTGGTATCAAAAAAGAAACCATTGTAATGGAAAACGACCTGTGGAACGTGAACAGTCTGCGGACTGGGATGACTCTCAAAATCCTCCCCGTGGACGGCATTTCTCATGTGGTAAAAAAAGGCGACACGGTTGATAAAATTGCCAAAAAATATGAGGTTGAAGCGGAAGATATTATTCGACAGAATCAGCTTGAAGAAGATGCAGTTTTACTTGCCGATTCCGCGCTGATCATTCCCGGAGGTAAAAAGACTGTTGCGCCTCCTGTTGTCAATTATGGCGGAAGCGCTCCCGCAAATCCTAGCGCTTACAGCTATGTGGGCAGTGGCGGCGGGCGGCTGATTTGGCCGACTCTTGGCAGTGCAAAACTGACTCAGGGTTTTCATGCGGGGCATTACGCAATTGACATAGGCAACCGTAATAAAGGTCCGATTTTCGCGGCCGCGGCGGGTAAGGTGGTTGAAGCAAGCTATGGCTGGAATGGGGGCTACGGAAATGTAGTTATCATCGATCATGGCAATGGTATGCAGACTTTATACGCTCACAACGAAAAACTTTATGTAACCGAGGGGCAATATGTTGACCAGGGTCAGACTGTCTCTTGGATGGGCCGTTCGGGACGTGTATACGGGCCTACCGGAATTCACGTGCACTTTGAAGTCCGTATCAATGGAGTGAAATACAATCCGATGAATTTCTTTTAGGTTATGAAGCAGATATTCCGTTCAATCTGGCACCTTCCGCGAAGTCTTTTCGTGGGTTTACTTTGGCTATACCAGAAAACCCTTTCCCCTGATCACAGCTTTTGGGCGAAGGCTGTCCATACACGCGGGTTTTGTAAGTTTCATCCCACCTGCAGTGAATACACAAAACAGGTCCTGAGAAAATACGGGTTTTTCAGGGGTACGTTTAAAGGAGTTTGCCGGGTTGGCCGTTGTAATCCCTGGTCGGATGGAGGAATTGACAAGCCCTGATTAGGCGATGCATGACAATGGTATCTCACCTTTTTTCAGGGCTACACGGTCAAGTGTTGTGGGAGTGTTTTCCAGTATATCGTTAAGATCTATCCCCAATTCCAAGGCGTCGTTCATAAAAGCGGCAGCTTCGAAAAAGTCGTTTCTTCGCAAACTTTCCTCGAAGCCCCTTCGGATCATGTTTTCACGGCCTTGTTTAAGCAGATATTTTGCTTTTTCTCTCGCTGTTTCAACGTGTCTGCGCAGATCCGGCGTCATTTCGGCATGCTTATTTCGTTCCCGTTCTTCAGCGGCAATTGCCCGCGCCCAAAGAGCGGCCATGTCGTCGCTCATACCTTTATATCTGTTCTGCAGGTATGCGGTCGTGGCCTGTTCGGTGGTCTGATCTTCCGTGGGAAGCAATCTTATATTTGGCTTTGTCATTTTTTGTGTTGATTTTAATCCTCTAAACCTGTGAGGATGCTAAGAATTTGGCTGAACATTTTCGGTTGGGTTATTTTGGTTTTGGTCAGGTTGTGGTTGGGGTTGTGGTTGTGGTTGTGGCGCTTCAGGTTTTTGTTGTGGCGCAGGTGCCTGCCCCTGAATTTCAGTCATGGGTTTCGGCTTCTTTTTATGCCTCCTGTGTTTTGGTTTCGGAGCTGGTTGTCCACCTGATTCAGCCTTTTTTTCCCCGGGTTTTGTTTCGGCTTTAAAATCAAGGTACTGAATTTTCGGGGGCTCATTCTTTGGGACCTCGGATTCAGGTTTTACTTCCGCTTTTACTTCCGCCTGCGGAGCTTCCGGCGGTTTGGGCCGGGGCGTTTCAGGTTCAGGCTTTTTTTCGGCTATCTCTCTGATTTCTTCCGGATGGATGTTGAGTCTCTGGCCCTGATACTCTCTTACCTTAGTCAGAGTGTCGTTGATCAGCAGTTCAAGATTATTGCTGTCACGCCTTTTAAAACCGGCGGCCCGCACGTGGCCTCCGCCACCCATTTCCTGGCATATTTTGCCTACGTCAGCGCTGTTGGTTGTGGAGCGCATACTGACTGACACATAACCGTCGTCATTGTGTTTAAAAAGCATAATTATTTCAGCCCCCGGGGCATTGGTAAGCAGATCATCAATAATATTCTCACTTTCCTCCGAGGAAGCTCCGGATTCCTCCAGATCGTGTTTTGTAATGGTAGACCAGACAAGCCGATAGATGGGGTCGTTTTCCACTTTGGATAGCACGGTCCCCCACAATTTCAGTGTGCTGAGCTTTTTGGTCTTGTAAATATTCTTGATGATTTCCTGTTGGCGGGCGCCCATATCAAGCAATCTGGCAGCCACTTCCATGGCGCGCGGTGAAGTGTTGGCGTGCTGAAAGCTTCCGGTATCGGTTATCAGGCCGGCCAAAAGCAAAGTGGCGATATCTTCGTTAATGAATTTCTTCTGGTATTTCTTCTCCATTTCTTCCAGCAGGCCAAGCACGATTTCGGTGGTACTGGCGGCCACCACGTCCACAAGGTTTACCTTTCCAAAGTCCGTGTTGCTGGCATGGTGATCTATATTTATGACAGGAACTTTAAAGAAAAGTTCCGTATTCTGGTCATAAACCGGCCCCAAATGTTCCAGATTTCCCGTGTCAAAAGTGATGATTAAATCAAAGCTACCCGCTTCGTGATCAAAGCGCACATCTTCCGGTTTATAGTGCCCCTCTGAGGGGGTTACAACGATATTCACATTTTTTTTGTCCTCAGACAGCTTATATTTAATCTTGTTCAGCGGAGTATGGCTGATGTCCAGAGTGATCACGAAATTCCGTGAGGCAATGGAGTTCTGCACTATATGAATAGAAGGCAGAAAGCTTAGATTGTCGGGTGCCGGATCGTTTGTGGCGGCAACCACTTCTTTTCCCAGACTCTGCAGGGCCAGGTACATCGAGATCATAGCGCCCAGTCCGTCACAGTCCGCTTTCGCGTGAGTGAGAAGCAGGATGCTTTGACTCTTGTCGATGAGGTTGAGGAGTTGATCTTTAAGGCTTGGGTCCATAGTGATAGAGGAAGAATATACTATATACTAGTTCTAAGATTTGTAAAATATAACTGTGTTAATGTTTAATTATAAAACATATTAAAAAATATGTCAAGTATTTTGCGGCTCAAGAATAACTTTGGGCAAACATATCTGTCACAATCGAGGGAGAATGAAGCGGGGGCAGGGATACTCCTTTTTAGGCATTAAAATTCTGATTTACCACTTTATTACCAAACTGATACCGTTATGTAACCAAATTGGCACATCAGAATCCGTTTTACATCAGCGGTCATGTGCCGGTACCGCCAGGGCACCGATGAGGGTAAACGTAAAAAACTACCTCTGGCGACATACCACCCTGCCGGTAAGCGTTTTAAAAGTACCAAAAGAGGTATATCACCTCCTTTATTCCGCAAAATTTTCGGGGCTGATTTTTTTCATATGTTTTTTGTTAGTTTTTGTCTGAGACAAGCATAAAACATATGCTTTAATTTGCCCAAAATTATTCATGAGTTGTATTTTGCGGCTAAAAAGACCTCAGTTTTTCGGGGGCGGTTTTTTCCGGCTCAACAAGGAACAAAAAATGGGACGTGGGAAGCTTTTTTATCTAATACGCGGATAACACCCCTTTTTCTCCAGTGAATCCACCTACTAATCACCGTAGTGACCAAAAGAGTGACCATAAGTGTGGCGGCTTTTGGTAAGAACCATTTAAGGATTACCACGAACCGCCACCTCCACCACCTCCTCCTCCACCGGAACCGCCACCTCCACTAAAACCACTTCCTCCGTGGCTGCTGCTGGAGGGCTGAGAACGGAACGTAGTGCTAATTGAACTTGAAACACTGCCAAGGTTATGAACAAAGTCGCTGGGGTGAAAAGGCCCTGAGCCGGCCCCCTGATACCAGTCGGGCGGCTGTTGAAAGACACCCTTGAAGGCGTTACTCCATTTGTCAGCAATGTTCAAAGTCATAGCGAAAGGAAGCACTTTGTAGAAGGTGTTTTCGTTTTCCTGAAACTTAAGACGGGCTTTTTCGGCGGTTTCGATATACGTTTTGAAGCCTAATGTATGCTCATAGGCAGCCACGCCTTTGGTGGTTTTTTTGGGCATGAAGGGGAAAAACATTATGGACAGAAGACCATTAATCGCCAAAGAATATGGCAAAAGGCCCCCGACAAGAATTATCATGAATGGCACGAACCAGAAACTGACAAAAATCAGAACTATTCCTTTTGTCAAATAAAAACCTCTTATGGAGTTGGGATTTTTGGGGAAATATCCTTTTTCCACCAGGCCGTCATAAAGCGACGAAGTCAGATCAGGAATATGGGTATAAAATTTGTTTTTTAAGGCAGAGATCTTCCTAATATCTCCATTTCCGAAGATTGCACGCAATAATTTACTTTCAAATTTACTCAGCCCCTTATCTCCGGGCTTTGGTTTCTCCGTTTTCTGGAGTTCATAATCATCCTGTTTAAAAATGTGCCCCTGAGCTTTCGGAAGAACCTTGATAACAAGATATCCACGCACACACAAATCGATCATCGCCGCTATGATGTCCTTAATGTCGGCTTTTTCATCATAAAGCGTTCCCATTTCGGCAGGCGTCAGATCATCGGGCGCTTCATACTGAGGTATTATCGTTCCACGTCCTCTGGGGTCCCTGCCCTTTTTGTAAAAGGTGTAAATAGGTTCGAAGGCTATCGCAAAACCAAGCAATACCAATAACAACTTAAGCAGGGAATACCACCACGCTACCTCAAGCTCGAACATGGCCACCTGTGAAGCCCCTTCGGACAAAACAACACTTTGGTTTTCCGGCTGAGTGTAGCCAAATTTTGTTACCCCTATGTCATACTTACCCGGTACCAGATCATCTTTTATACAATTGGTATCGCAAACATAGCTTCCGTTAAGAAAAACATTGGAATTGGCCGGAGTGCTTTGCACTTCCAGAGAGGATGGTTTTTCAAAAGTTCCAACGGGCATCCAGACGGCAACAGTCAGGCCGCTATACTCGGGCAAAGGGTTATTTGCGGTAAAAGTGACTGTATTCGAATTTTCGTCATAAGAATATTTGCAGTCCTGCTCATTGCTCATGTAAATCCCTGTATAACAAATAAACTGAAGCTCATCATTTCCTTTAACAGAATCCGGTAATTTTATGTTCGTTTCGGCGGCGTTTATCACAACGGACCAGGCATTTCCGGTCACATTCCAATACAGCTCATCATGATCATATAAAAACCGAATGCCTTTGCGAACCAGATACTTGATTTTGTAGCTTTGATTCCCATCGACATATATATCTGCATCCCCGATTTTTACACGAGTCCCGTCGTAAAAGGGCTCTAATGTATAGTTCCAATCCTGTTCGCTTTGATTTTTGACGCTCTGAACCTCAATCGAAAGGCCTTGTGTGTCGATATCCCTATAAATCCCATGACGTTGCTCTGTAAAAGCAACATCAATGTTTTCGGTGACATCAAACGTACCGTTTTCATTTAAAACGATATCGGATCTGAAATTCGAGATATCGAAATACTCAGCATTGGCCAGAGTGGGTGCGAGGAGAAATATAATAAGTGTAAACAGAAATGGGCGAATTGATTTCATAATTTTTTATTATTTAGATGGTGGCTAAATAGTTCTCACCAATTTTGTACACGTCTCCGGCGCCCATGGTTACAATAAGGTCGCCTTTTTTGGCTTCGTTTGTAAGGATTTGCAGGGTTTTTTCAAAATTCTCGCCCCAGCGGCAATCAGGGTGGTTTTCGCTGATGGCCTGAACGAGTTTTTCCGCCGAGATCCTTGCTTTATCTTCATCTGTATCGCGGGCTTCAAAAATGTTGGGAATGATAACCATGTCCGCGTCCGCAAAAGCATGGGCGAATTGATCCAGAAGTTCATAGGTTCTTGAGTACTGATGAGGCTGGAACACGCATATCAAACGGCGGTCATCGTAAGTTTGTCTCAAAGCTTTAAGGGTCACTCTTATTTCGGTGGGGTGATGGCCGTAGTCGTCCACTACCAGCACTCCGTTTAGTTCGCCTTTGACTTCCATACGGCGGGCGGTACCCGAAAACTTCTCCAGCCCCTGCCTGATCAGGTCTGTTCGCATGGTCACCCGCATGGCGGCTATGAGCGCCATATTCGCGTTCAGTTCATTGAATTCGCCGGCCACTTTCAGTTTCAGCTTTTCGCTCACTTTTGACACGGGAAACGGAACGGAAATCTTTTCTCCTTTGCAGTCATTGCTCACGGTTTGGCAGTTTTTATCGTTCTCGTTGTAAACCAGAAAGCCGTCTTCCGGAATTTTAGCGACGAGTTCCTTATAGGCCGCTACGTAATCTTCCTCATCCTTATAATAGTCCACGTGCTCAAGTTCACAGTTCAAAAGTACCACACCGAAAGGGTGCAGATGCAGGAAGGACCGCCTGTACTCACAGCCTTCGGCCACCAGCCACTCACTGTGACCTGTCCGCAGATTCCTGGATTCGAAAGCGGCCACCTGGCTGCCGACAACCACTGTCGGGTCCGCTTTGGCTTCAATCAGAGCCAGTCCCAGCATGGCGGTTGTTGTGGTCTTTCCATGGGTGCCGGCGACCACAATCGTTTTTTTGTGTTCCGATATCCTGCCGAGCGCTTCGAAATAACTCAGGGCCGGAATTCCGCGCCGCGAAGCTTCCATATATTCAGGATTTTTTTTCTTATCAATGGCTTCTGAGTAAACCACCAGTTCACATAGCTCACCAGGATTTTGCTTATTGTGACCAATATATATCCGGGCTCCGCTTTTTTTCAGGTTTTCGGTGGTCGGATTTGGAGCGATATCGGAACCGGATACTTTTAACCCGTGGAACATGGCCAGATAAGCCAGGGCGCTGATTCCGCTTCCTCCGATTCCTATGAAATGGATGTGTCGAAAATTGTCTAACATAATAGTTTCAAGTAGTATGTTAGCACTATGATGCAAAGAAAGTCATTCACATTTCAGCTACTAATAATGGGGGGATTCTTCTTTTTCTTCTACATGTTTTTTGCCCTGGCTACTTCTATTTATCGTGATTATAAACTTGAAAGTGAGATCGATATTTTCAAAAATGAAATAAATAATCTGGCGGATCGTGTTAATCAAAAACCGTATGATCTAAAATATCTGCAATCTGATGAATATAAAGATCGTTACGCGAAAGAGAATCTGAACCTTCTCAATCCGGGTGAAAAACTGCTTATTCTGCCTGGTTCCGACCAGAATGTGGAACAGGGGCCGGTGGAGCTTATGACTGACATTCTTTCACCCGATTCCGTTCTGAATAAGCCAAACAGTGAGCAGTGGTGGGAATACTTTTTTGGCCCCACGCTTTCCGTTACCACTACTCCAAAAAACATTCCGAATAAGTTCTTCGAACCGGAAAAAACCGAACCTTTGGCCGAGCCGGTTGAGGGTTGATTTTGCAATAAAAATGGTGGTTGCGGGGGTAGGATTTGAACCTACGACCTCCGGGTTATGAGCCCGACGAGCTACCACTGCTCTACCCCGCAAGGGGATTATACGGATTTGAGCTTTAAAATCAAACGAAAAATGCCAAAAAGTTTTCATGATATTGGATTTTGACAATTTGTCTATTTTGCGTGTAAGTAATTAAGAATTCTGGACAATTTGTCTTTTTGAAATAATTGAGTATTTTTCGCAAGTCAAAATATGTAACAAATGTCTAAATAGACAGTTATATATGGCGAACATAAGGGATTTCTGATAACCTGTCGGGGAATAATTAAAAATCAAGGGAAGGCTTAGTACAAGCCCTGCAGACATGGAAAGTAGACATGGCTTTATCCCGCCACGGCGGGGTGATGTCATGTCTGCGCGTCATGTTATCTGACCCTGACATAAAGTCGGGTCCAATGTGTCCGCGCCGCTCTTTAACATCAAAGGAGGTAGACACGGGATCTAATGTCTATCTAAACATTATACATCCCGCCTCGGCGGGACTAATTTCTGGCCAATATATTTATTGGCCGTCTGAGGCGTCACGTTCTCGGTGACCCTCATACCTTTTATATATAGCGAAGTCATTTTGGCTCCTTTGTTCAAGGCAATGGAAAGCCACCAAAAAAATTTTTACTTCGCGAACTTTTTTATTTACTAATACCCATACAAATTATGGATATTGCTCTTAAGTTGAAAAGAGTTGTAGCTACCCTGGCCGCTGGTGCACTTTTTGCATCATCTGCCGGTATCGCTATGGCTCAGACATTCAACGACGTAGCTACCGACGCATGGTACTACGATTACGTTGAACAACTAGTGGATGATGGGGTTATCGATGTTGCTGATAACTATCGTCCTGCTGACGCGCTCAACCGCGCAGAACTAGTTAAGATTGCTATTACAGCAATCGACGGGCTGGCTGGCTACGAAGCTCCTGCCACCCCAACTTTTGACGATGTCGCCGCTGACGCGTGGTACTTCGATTATGTCGAGGCCGCTGTGCAGCTTGGAATCGTCAACGGTTATACCGACGCTAACGGAAACCTTACAGGAATGTTCGGCCCCGGCGACACGGTAAACCGTGCTGCTGCCACCAAGATCCTTGTCAACGCTTTCAGCGTTCCAACCGATCTTGACCCGGCTTCAGTTTTCCCGGATGTAATGTCATCTGACTGGTTCCATGATTACGTTGTTACTGCTTACAACCAATCTGTTCTGGATGGTTATGACAACGGTTACTTTGGACCAGCTGATCCTGTTACCCGCGCTCAGGTCGCAAAACTTGTCGTCAATTCTCAGAACCCTGTAGAAAGGGTTGTCGGAGAAGGTGAAGGCGAGGGTGAAGGCGAAGGCGAGGGTGCTTCTGAAGGAGATCTTGAAGTATCTCTGAACGATGACACCGCCGCTTCTTCTACTCTTCCTCTGCAGGCTAACGGTGTATCTCTTGCCTCTTTTGATCTCACTGCCGATCAGGACGACGTTTATGTTTCCAACCTCGTCGTTACCCGCGGTGGCGTAGGTCAGGCTGGAGACTGGGCAAACCTTTACCTTTACGACGGTGCTCAGCGTTTAACTACCGGTCGCACAATTAACAGCGACACCAACACAGCCACCTTCCCTCTTAAATTGACTGTTGAGGCTGGTATGACTACCACCCTTACATTGGTTGGTGATGTTGCTTCCACTGCCGGTGCTTCAAACCAGCACTATTTCTATGTGGCTTCCGCCGCTAACGTCACTTCCAACGCTCAGTCTGTTGCCGGTGACTTCCCTGTAGC
>Ga0180007_10004939_pt1 | contig 13870 bp, 12 predicted proteins | sample MM_PC_MetaG_FD_121122 | JGI IMG/M metagenome (GOLD analysis project Ga0180007, IMG submission 121122) | Groundwater microbial communities from the Aspo Hard Rock Laboratory (HRL) deep subsurface site, Sweden - MM_PC_MetaG | ecosystem: Environmental > Aquatic > Deep subsurface > Groundwater... | reverse complement strand
TTGATGTTCTCAGCCAGTACAAGGATCAATGTCGCGATCGTCAGCAAGTAGTACATCGCCTTCCCACTAAACAGCTTTTTCATTCTCTCTTCTCCCTTCTTGTTGTATCCGCCCCATTTCATGGCCGTTGCTCCTTCTATGCCTACGACTTCTCTATCCACCAGTCGGCGGATCCGGACTCCACTTGATGTTCTCAGCCAGTACAAGGATCAATGTCGCGATCGTCAGCAAGTAGTACATCGCCCTTCCGCTGAACAGCTTTCGGATCTTCTTCTCACCATTTCGGTTATATCCGCCCCATTTCATATCGCTTCCTCCTTTTCAAATTCTTGTTGGTCTGTCTATCCACCGGTCGGCGGATCCGGTCGCCATTTGATGTTCTCGGCCAACACAAGGATCAATGTCGCGATCGTCAGCAAGTAGTACATCGCCTTCCCGCCAAACAGCTTCTTCATTTTCTCTTCTCCTTTTCTGTTGTATCCGCCCCATTTCATGTTTCTTCCTCCCATTTGTCCTTCCGCTTCTTGACCTCTCGATGCGCAAGGCTGATTCCGCACTCAATGACGTCCCCTACCGCTCTTGAATTCGATGGAATCGCCGAATTTCTCCGCGCCCAACGCCTATGTCTAACTTCGCTACTAATAAGGCAAAATAGAAAGATGGTCAAGTTTTTTGCAGGTTACTTGCAGTTTTCTTGAAGGTTGCATTACAAACGGATACTATTACATACATGCTCAGAGGCTTCGCCAAAGATGCAAAAGGGGCCCAAGGATGACATCCGAAGGCGCTTTGGGTACACTTTCTCTATCATGGGATGAAGTCGACGGCTCATTCGGATCCTATCTGCACGTGAGACAGGGTAACGCCGACTGAGACGCTATTCCCCCGATTTGACTTAGCTTCTGCGCCCAGATAAAGTTACCGGCAGATTAAGGACGAGGTGTTAGAGTGAGAGAGTACGAAATCGTATACGTAATCCGCGCGGATCTATCGGATGATGATCGAGCGGCCAAAATCGAGCGCATTCACTCACTGATCACAGACAATGGTGGTCAGTTGGGCAAAGTGGAAGATTGGGGAAAGCGCGTGCTGGCTTACCCGATCAGGCATTGCACGGACGCATACTACGGTCTTGCGGAATTCCAACTAGCGCCAGAGAATGTGAAAACGATTGAGGAACGCTTGAATATCGACGAAGAGATTCTTCGATATCAGACCATTTCCCGAGCGTAACTGGAGAGGCCATGGCAGCCAGCTTGAATTGTGTAATTTTGATCGGCAACTTGACAGCAGATCCCGAACTTCGTTACACGCCAAGCGGCACAGCACGAACAAAATTCAACATCGCCGTGAACCGCCAGTACAAGAACGCAACCGGGCAACTGCAAGAAGAAACAACGTTCGTTCCCATTGTCACCTGGGGATCCCAGGCCGAGAATTGTGCGAACTATTTGAGCAAAGGGCGCTCCGTCGCTATTGAAGGACGCCTACGCATCGATTCATTTGAAAATGCAGAAGGCGAGCGCAAGAAAGTCGTCGAGGTCGTGGCATCAACCGTCCAGTTTCTTGGTGGTGCTCCTCGATCAGGTGAAGCGTCAGCCCAGACTGCGGTGCCACCTTCAAGTTCGCAACCGGAGGCCAGCACAACGGAGGAGGTTCCGTTCTAAGTATGTTTCATCGTAGAAAGAGAAAATGCAGAGTCTGTGAGCAGAAGCTCACGCTCGACTATAAGCGGCCCGCAGAACTGAAGCAGTTCATGAATCGCCTAGGGAAGATACTGCCGAAGCGAGCCACCCGATTGTGCGCAAAACACCAGCGCGCCCTTGCCTTGCAGATCAACCGCGCTCGCAAGATTGCTCTTCTCCCCTACGTAGGAGAACGCGAGCCCATGAAATTGCGCCGGTAACTAGGCATTCATTGATGATTGAAGTAATGCCCCAACGAGAAATCCTGTTGGGGCGCTTTCTTTTTCTGTTGACGTGCGAGGACCATGCGCGACGAGGTCTACTGATAATGCAAACATCATGAAGCGAACTGGCGCCGTCATCTTCCACCCGCCCGCGGGGCCGTCAGACATAGAACGTATGGTTGCTTCTGCGCGAGAGGCTTCAGCCTGCGATCTTGTGGAGTCTCTCAAGACGCTCGTCCCTACGACCATTGTCGCATGCTCCAAAGATTCCACTGCAGTTTTCGAGTCGCTCGGCGCTTCAGTCCATCCAGTTGCAGATACCGAGCCATTCCATTTCGGCGAGACACTCCAGCATATCATCCGCAGCCACGAACTAGATGCTGTAGTCTACTTCGGCAGCGGTAGCGGCACGCTTCTCTCCCAAGATCAATTGGCAGATATTGCACGATTTGCTCAACGCGATCAGAACCACGCCCTCTTCAACAACTACTACTCATGCGATTTCGCAGTCATGTCCGATACGACATTTCTGCTTCAACTCCCGCTTCCGGGAACAGACAACGGGCTCGGGTTCCTTCTCTCAGACCATGGAGTGAAATGCTTCAGCCTCCCACGCTCGTTGGCGTCTCAATTCGACCTAGATACGCCGATCGATTTATGTCTTCTAAAGGAAGCCAATCGCGGCGGCTCGCGCCTGCAGTCTTTTCTCGCTTCCCAGCCGCTCGACCATCCGAATATCCGGGAGACGACTGCCTTGCTTATCGAACGAACAGCTCTCGTCTATTTGGTGGGGCGCGTGAATCCGGCGACATGGCAGACGTTCGAGCAGCAGGTCGCATGTCGGACGGCGGGAATGATCGAAGGCCGTGGGATGAAAGCCTACGCAAACAGACAGCACGCCGTGCTGGCGACTCTTTTCCAGAAGCGCAGGTTCGCCGATTTCTTCCACGCGCTTGAGAACTCCGCCGATGCTGCCATTATCGACTCTCGCCCGTTGCTCGCTCGAAAGGGCGTTCTGCCCGCAGCGCACGAGCGGTTTTCCTGCGACCTGTTTCGGATTTCAGAGATGGCCGATCCCCTATGGATTGACTTCGCGCAGAGAGCTAGGGATTCCTCCATCCCCATTCTCTTGGGCGGGCACTCACTGGTCAGTGGCGGCCTGTACCTTCTCTCGGAACTCTGCTGGAAAGGAAGAAACCTACCCCGTAGACTTCACCCCGACCCGTATGAAGGAGATGGAAGTCAACATGAGCCCGTATTCAGACAAATGCATCCTTGACATCGATTCACAAACGGCAGCCTTGATCGCAGCTGAGGAACGCCGACAACGTGAGAAAATCATTCTCATTCCCTCGGAGAGCTTGACACCCAAACCTGTTCGAGAAGCACTAGGCTCAGTATTCACCAGTGTCTATGCAGAAGGCTATCCGCGAAAAGCAATGATGAACGCGTCCCCAGATGAGTTGGCCGAACTGGACGTGCAACTGGCCAGCTACCGCCGATATGCCGATCGCCGATTCTACAAAGGCACCGAATTCGCAGATGTCGTGGAGTCGCTCGCAGGTCGCCGCGCTGCTGAATGTTTCGCTACAGACGAGTATCCGGCAGAGCGCATCTTCGCCAACGTGCAAGCCTTGTCCGGAGCAGCGGCCAATCTGGCGGTCTACGATGCCTTTGTCTCGCCTGGAGATACGGTCATGGGTATGGCATTGACTGAAGGCGGACACTTGACACACGGATCCGAATTCAACATTACTGGCAAGCGATACAACATCGTTTCCTATGCGGTCGACCCAAATACGGGACAGCTCGACTACGAAGCCATTCGCAAGCTTGCTGAGAAGCATCGCCCCAAAATGATCATTGGCGGCTTCACCTCCTATCCTTGGCAGCCCGACTGGCATGCGTTTCGCGAAATCGCTGACTCTGTGGGAGCCATCCTCCTTGCCGATGTCGCGCACACAGCGGGACTCATCATCGGGGGGCAATATCCGAACCCGATTGGCATCGCTGATGTCGTCAATTTCACCACTCATAAGACGCTCTGCGGCCCGCGTAGCGCTGTCATTCTATCCACAGACTCCAAAATTGCTGCAGCCGTAGACAGCGCCATCTTCCCAGGGCAGCAGGGAGGACCCCACGTCAATAAATTCGCTGCACTGGCGGTCGCACTCAAGCTGGCACAGCAGCCTGAGTACCAGGATCTGCAGCGCCGCATCGTTGAGAATGCAGGCTTCCTTGCTGCCTCGCTTGAGGCCGAAGGCCTGACCTTGGCCTATGGGGGAACCAATACCCATTTGCTGCTCGTTGACCTGCGCCCCATCGAGTCTGAGACAGGTTTCGTAATGATGGGTGAGATTGCGTCTCGGATTCTCGACTTGGCAGGCATCGTGTGCAACAAAAACACGCTACCAGGAGACACCAGCGCAGCCGATGCCCACGGCATTCGATTGGGAACTCCGTGGATCACGCAACGCGGCATGGGCAAGACAGAAATGAAACTGCTCGCTGGCATCATTGCCCGTGTTTTGCGCGGTATTCGCCCGTTCACTTATCAGGGCCTTTCCAGTCCGCTTTCGCGTGGCAAGATTGCCGTTTCCGTTCTTGAGCAGGCCAAGCGCGACGTTCGCGCATTGATAACCCGCATTGATCCAACCCTCTATGCCGAGACCCCCTCTTTTGCCAATGAAGAATCTTCATGGGCCATCTTCCGCATGTATGGTGGTAGGATCCAAGCTCTGCTGGAGGAGGCGACTCCTTCTGATCTGTCGTCGTTCCAAAATGGGGATTCGCTTCGCACCTACTTGTTTGATGAGGCGGGAATGCTTCTGTCTGAGGTCGTAATTGGTCAACTTGAGGCAGATGACTTCCTCGTTCTCGCTCCAGCTGAATCTGAAGACATCGTACGACAATGGCTATCCGGATTGGCGGATGGCTATATCATATTTGATGAAGGAGACGTATTCCGCAAAGTTCAGGGCCCTGCGGTGGTTGAGATCCTTGCGGAAGCCGACGTGCCCCCGATCGGACAGGAGTGGCTGAGCATTCCCATTCTCGGATCCAGCAACGGGCTCTCGATCAATGATGTTTATGCTCGATCCCCAGAGAGATTCAATCTTGAGAAACCGTATTTTGTCGCTCAATCGAAACTCACCGTAGCTCATAGAACAATCGACCATACGCCGTGGCTCTGGGAAGAAGCTGAGGGCGGGGAGCTCGAACGGACGCCGCTTGTTCAGGCCCACAAGGATTTGGGGGCTCGACTGGTTCCATTCGCTGGCTGGGAGATGCCTGTTTGGTATAGCTCCGCGCTTGAGGAACATCGAGCTGTTCGTGAAGCGGCTGGGCTCTATGATCTTGGCCACATGGGAGTATTGCAGATCTCTGGCCCCCACGCTGCCGCGTTCCTCAATACGGTCTGTTCCAGCTATGTTTCGTGGCTTCAAGATGGCCAGTCGCAATATGCGTATCTATTGGACATCGATGGCAAGGTTCTCGACGACATCTTCATCTATCGCCGCGCCTGGGATCGCTATCTCGTCGTTGTCAATGCCGCCAACGAGCGCAAGGATTGGAAGTGGCTCAATGGCGTGAATGACGGCATCTATGCCATCGATCGAGAAATCGCAAGTCGTCGCCCCAAAAGAGTCCAGATTACAGACCTGAAGAAGACTCGCGGCGTCGCAGATATTGCTTTACAAGGACCTGCTAGCCCGAGGATTCTTGCTGAGTTGCTGTCCGCGGATCAGAAGAGAGCTTTGGCTGCTCTGCAACGAACTGAATTCAGTGAAATGGACGTCGAGGGGCATCAATTGATCATCGCGCGGACCGGGTACACGGGAGAAGAAGAAGGCTACGAGATTTACGTCGGTGGCGCTTCCGTCGTCTGGCTATGGAATCGGTTGCTAGAAGTGGGCAAAGCCTATGGACTGCTTCCGTGCGGACTGGCTTCTCGCGACTCCACCCGCACTGAAGCTGGACTCCCTCTCTATGGCCATGAACTGGCCGGCCCATACGCGATGAATCCATTTGAAGCTGGATTCGGCTCATATGTGAAGCTCCACAAGCCCTTCTTCATCGGTCGAGCCCAATGCATCGCCGACTACGTCGAGCGCAGACGGTCCCTCATTCGATTTGAGATTGAGGCTGGTGCGCGTCGAGTACAAGCGGGTGCCGCGGTTCTTGATCGTGCTGGAACCGTCATTGGACATGTCACCAGTTGTGTAAGCCTCAGTGACGTGCAGGTCGGATTGGCGCTTGTCAATCAGCTAGCCACAGAGCCTGGCACAACACTCGCATTGATTAATCCGCCGCGCGGGCAGCAGACGGCGACACTGTCTGAGGAACTCCAGCTGGGCGATCGAATGACGCTGCCTATTGCTGGCACAGTGCTCCCTCGATTTCGAGCACGTGGCCTCATCGCGAGGACAGAGGACGAGTAAGTCGTAATGGAAGCTGTGCCGCCGTGAAAGGCACACGTCACAAAAGGTGTCATTCGCTAGACAGAGAGCAAGTCTCCCTACTTGCTCTCTGTTGTTTCTTCGTGGCGAACTTGGGCACGCTGGGGTGGGGTTGACAACAGCGTGGATGGACGTCCTCAATGATCAGGCTGCCCGTCGGAGAGATGAAGCCGTCGGGTTGGTCTTTTGTCTCTAATGGGCACAGGGGGCCCATACAGGCAGCAGCTCATGTGGGTTTGTGGTGTATTCAGAGAGGCTAATTGAGCCGACGGTCAGAGGGACCCGTTGGACTGATGTTGGTCAGCCATTTGAGACTATTCGGAAGTACGGATTGAAGCATCTTGGCATAGCTGCGCCAATGATCGCGCTCATCACAGAGTTCCTGGACAACTTCCTTCAACACCGATGATTCAACTTCTGCGGGCAGCATGATATAGACACCAGGTGGCTGTTCAGTATATGACAGCTCCCATTTGAGTCGCTCGGCTGCTTCTTGAATCAGCAGGCCTTCGCTCTCGCGAAGCTCTTCAAGTCGGCGAAGGATCGCCACGGCTTCGCCTTCGAAAATGAGGCGGTTTCGTTCGCCTCGAGAGAGATAGGCGTCCAACGTCTCCCCCAAGGCATTCACTCGGTTCCTAACAGCGCTTTTCGATAATCCGAGGAATCGCGCAACATCTTCCAGTGTGGCCATGGCCGTAGTATACAAGAAGAACGATCGCATTTCGTGTAATACGGAAAACCCTGAATCATGTCATCCACCCTCGGTTGTACAGTCAGAATGAATATCGGCTATACTGCGCATATCATGTTGTAATGCGTTCCACTTGCCAATTCATAAGCGAACGAAGGAGGGCACGTGCAGCTCACATCTCTGCTCATTCTTGCCGGTGTTGTCATCATCGTTTTGTGGGTGGTTCTGAGTCTACCCAGGCAACGGCGCGTCGTCCCGAGACACGAAGCACACGTCGTCATCAAGCGCAAGAAAGTCGTCGTGTATTCGGGCACGGCGGAGATCGAAGGAATTCGCGGTACAACCTACTATTACTTCCCCAGCTGGGTCCCCTGGGTGGGGATGGACGTCACACAGGTTCCCTTGAGCGTGTTGGAGTTGAGAGTTCCTGAGATGGTGACATTCGCAGCACGGACGGCTCGCTTCACACTCACGGCATCCGTCTTCGTGCGGGTGACAGATCCTCTCAAGTCTGCTCAGCGCTGGCCTGGCCGGAGCGTCGATGACTTCGTAACCGGCGTGAAGGAATTGATGGAGAACGCCATCCGAAACACAACCACGGCCTTCGCTGCAGAGGACATTATTGAGAAGAAGGACGAAATCGCGTCGAAGCTTCAGCATGCCCTATCTGCCGACATGGACGAGTATGGCTGCATCATCACCAATGTTGGGATTGTGGATATTACAGATGCTCCTGACAATTCGGTGATTTCCGACATCGCCAGGAAGCGAGAAGCAGAAATCAACTCTGAAAGCCGCCAAATTGTCGCTGTGAAGGAAAGGGAAGCTCGTGTCGTGGAAGCGGAGAACACCCAGGCATCTGAGATGCGAGAATCGCAGGCAGCAGAAGCCATTGGTGTCCGCAATCGCGAGAAAGAGCAACGGGTGTTTGTTTCGCAACAAAAGGTGGCCACCGAAGAAATGGAAGTCGAACGTATCCGCAAGGTTCGAGCGGCGGAAATTGAGCGCGATGCGGCCATCGAGCGCGCTCAGGGTGAGCGCCAATCTGTCATCCTAAAAAGGGAAGCTGAGGGAGAAGGAACACGCATCATTGGTTTGGCTGAGGCTGAAGTCACCCGTAGCAAGGGAATGGCTGAAGCAGAGGCCATTTCCAAACGTGCTGAAGCCCTTAACAGGTTGCAGGAAGCAGGCCGATCCTTCCGTAATATCGAGAAGGACGAGAAAGTGGGCCTGGAGTTGGCTAAAGCGCTGCAACACGCGGACTTGAAGCTTGTCTCAACGGGGAAGGTAGACAGTTTCCTCGATTTGTTCTCAGCCAATGGTGGCGCCAATCTAGGCGCGTTCATGTCATCGCTGAGGCAAGTCGAACCCGATTTGGCGGATCGCCTGATCAACGTGATCGATCGCCTTGGTAAAGACAAGCAAACCACGGCCTAGATCCTCTATGCAGGGCCGATGGGAATGACAAGTTCCACATCGGCCCTTTCCTGAACGGCACAACCAGTGAATTGAGCGCTTGGGTTTTCCTCGCGAATGCAGACACTCAGGCCCGCTCGCATCAATCGAGCGGCTAGCGCCCACGCACCCGCGAAGCTGATGATCGACGCCAAGCCGGATTGCCAAGAACCTGAACCCTCAGCAGTTTCAGACAAGCGGTCGATTCGTCGGTGTATCTCTGCCAGCACGCGGGCCTTCTGAGGCAACGGCTGCATGCCCAGCTCGACAGCCTTGACACAACCTTCTCGGAACTGACCACCGGATACGGCCCCACAACCGATTGACCCCAATATCGCCCTAGCCTGCGACCTTTCCATTCGAATCCGTAATCCCTGTCGCCTCTTCGCCTCTGAGATCACATCTGCAAGCGACGACTGCATGTCAGATCCACGCACAAGAAGGATTTCTGGATTCCAGCTCACAGCATTCATGTCGTCTCCTTTCCAACAAAAAAACTACAGGCGTTAAGCCTGTAGTCGTCACGCCCACCCCGCAATGCAGCCGAGGCTGCCTACGGGCGGGCTAGTTCGTCGTCGTGTTCAGGAAAAGAGAACTGGGCTGGATCTCAAGCAAGCCCGATTCACTCATTACGCACTGTTCCCTGTTCATGACTCGACTACCCTACAGCATTTGGCAGAAGGCGTCAATGGGAAAAGTCCGATCCATCCAAGGATTCATTCTCGAACGCAAGAGGACTATGATACGTTTGCGTGACAGAGAAGGATTGGCCTATCCGAAGGAGGATCAGATGCGAAAAGACTTTCGAGACTTCATATTGAAGGGAAATCTGCTTCAACTGGCTGTGGCCTTCATTATGGGTGCGGCCTTTGGGACTGTAGTCAAGTCGTTCATTAGTGACCTAATCATGCCTGTAATCGGCAAGCTGGTCGGTGGCGTCGATTTCACCAATCTGTACATCAATCTTTCCAATCAGGATTTTGCCTCGGCCAGTGCAGCCCGAGAAGCGGGGGCAGCGGCTATCTACTACGGCTCATTCGTCAATGCGATTGTCACGTTCCTCATCATCGCCTTGGTGATGTTCTGGCTTGTCCGCGTGACTGCGCGAATGGGAAAGCCCGTCGAAGTCGCAGCTCCAACGACCAAGGATTGTCCGTTCTGCGCGTCTCCCATTGCGCTTGCGGCTACGCGCTGTCCTCACTGCACATCTCAGCTTGGAGCCTGAGGAATTCGACCATTCGTGGGTCGCATGTGTGACACGTTCACTCGTTCGTGGATCGAAATGCTCGATCCACGGACGTATGATGATCCCATTCATCCCAGAGTGAAATAGGAGCCCTCATGGTCAACGCGTCCATTCGACAGACGTTTCTCGACATCGCTAAGAACGAGTACGCCGTCCCTCAGACGGTTGATCCGACGAAATTCATTCTGAACTCGATTCCCTTGCTGGGAGAAAGCGAGGGCGAGTTTCGAGAGCGCTATGTCTATGGCACTCTCCACCGTTGGATCGTGTCAGAAGCCGTCGATGCGCAAGGATTGCGCGAGATCCATCTGGCGCTTCTTGACGACGCGACGCTGTTCTCCGGAATCGGCGAGGTCCGAACCGAGAGTGCATTCCTGAGAGCATTCGTCGTGCTGCTGCTCGTCCCAACGCTCTACATGCATCGCAAGCAGCCGTTCCTATCTGTAGACGAGATCAAGAAGACGTCTACGGATCTGGCTCGGTATCTGCGAGAGGAAAAGGATCATCGTGGGTACGTGTCCGCTGACAACTGGTGGGCGCACGGCGTCGCACACGCAGCGGATGCTGTGGGGCAGCTCGTTCAGTGTTCGGAACTTCACATCGAATCGATGACTGATCTCCTGGAAGCTATAGCACAAGCCATGTGCCCAGATAGCGAAGTCTATGCACACGAAGAAGATGCAAGGATGGCTGCGGCGGTTCTCAAACTGTTCAAACGCAACGTATGGCCTCCAGAGGCCATCGAGCACTGGCTTGGCCTTGTCGTTCCCAAGGCTCGTTTTGAGGGCGAGCTCCCGCAGGTGCACATCCGCTTCGTCAATGCCCGCAATTTCTTACGATGCCTCTACTTCCAGGCCAAGGAGGAAGAGCTCGCCAATGAGCAAATTGCACTCATCGAGGCGGCTCTTGCCGCATTCCCGAATAGGTAGGAATCGCCGTGGCTAGAGGGGCAACAGACAAGGCCACGCATGAGCTGATCCGCCTGCTGGAAGAAGCACTATCGAATGTAGGCCCTCGACTGGTGCGTCTTCCAGTCGATCTCCCGGTGATTTATGTGGGTGATATCCACGGAGACCACACCGCCGTGGATACCATCTGCACGCAATTTCCAAGCAGCGATTGCGTTCTTGTGTTCTTGGGAGACATCGTCGATCGCGGGCCGGATTCAAGGGGTGCACTTGCGCACATCGCACGAGAGAAGATTCAGTCACCGGATCATGTGCACCTATTGATGGGAAATCACGAAGCTCTTAGCATCTCTCCGTTTAGGCCTGCGGACTTCTGGGACAGCCTTCGCGAGGACCAATCCGGGCAGCTGTCCCATCATCTGGAGAAGCTCCCCTTGGCGGCCTGGCATCCCACGGGCATCCTCGCCACACACGGAGGGCTCCCTGATCTTCCGATACTGGAAGCAATCGACGATGTCCCATTGGGGAGTGAATCGTGGAGGGCCATCACCTGGGGAGATTGGGTGGATAAAGACAGTCAAGCGATTCCAGTGGGTAAACGGCCGTCGTTTGGCCCAACGGCCTTTGAGGAGCGCTCATCACAGTTGGACGTTGTCGTGCACATCCGCTCGCATCAACCCTCCCGCCCCTTGTTTTCCTACGCAGACCGCTGCCTCACCCTATTCACATCGACTGCCTATGGAAAGGGTCCGCGGCGCGTAGCCCGCTGGGTTCCAGGGCAATCTGTACATACGGCTCGCGATCTCGCCCTCATCGAGATATAGCAACTACCGCTTGTGCCCGTTTCAGTGAACCGATACCCTCGGATCCATCACGTATGAAGGCGCGGTCGTACCGCGACATGAATGCCCTAAGGAGAAATCGCATGCCCGATCCAAGAGTCGAGAAACTTGCACAGGTCTTGGTCCAGTACTCCATCAGCGTGAAGCCGGAGGACCAGGTATTGATACAGGGAAGCCCCGCTGCCGAGCCTCTTCTCAAGGCTATCCACCTTGAGATCCTAAAGGCAGGCGGGTATCCGATGATGCTCATCGGCTTGCCCGGCCTCGGCGAATCCCTGTTCAAGTACGGCAACGATGAGCAAATTCAGCACATTCCGGAGCCCATGAAAGTGGCGTTTGAGACGTTCGACGCAAGCATCAATATCATGAGCCCTCTCAATACCAAGGCGATGAGCAATATCCCACCAGAGAAGGTCGCCTTGGCCAGCCAAGCACAAGGTGAATTGTTTGGAACCATTATGAAACGCACAGCGGATGGCGACTTCTCGTGGTCGCTGGCTCTGTTCCCGACGAATGCGTCCGCCCAGGATGCCGAAATGAGCCTCACTGAATACGAGGACTTCGTCTACAACGCCTGCCTTCCTGATATGGAGGATCCCGTCGGCTACTGGAAGAAGGTGTCTGTCCAGCAACAGAAAGTGGTGGACTATCTCGACAAGGCAAGTACCCTGCGAGTCGAAGGACCAGATATTGATCTCCGCATGTCGATTGAGGGAAGAACGTTTGTCAACTGCTGCGGCACACGCAACATGCCTGACGGCGAGGTATTCACTGGGCCTGTTGAGGATTCTGTCGAAGGGCATGTTCGGTTCTCCTATCCCACCACCTATCAAGGCCGAACACTGGAAGGCGTGCATGTCTGGTTCGAGAAGGGCAAGGTGGTCAAGGCCACAGCCGACAAAGGAGAGGATTTCTTGCTCAAAACCATCGACACAGACGAAGGCGCTCGCTTCGTAGGGGAATTCGCCATCGGAACCAACGTCGGAATCACGAGGGCCACCGGCAATACACTGTTTGATGAGAAGATCGGCGGCAGCTTCCATATGGCACTGGGGCGTGGAATGCCCGAAACAGGAAGCGTCAACGTATCAGCCATCCATTGGGACATGGTCTGCGATCTGTCTCAAGGCGGAAAGATCTGGGCCGACGACAAGCTCATCTACGAAAATGGCCGATTCATCCACGAACTAAGATAGCTGTTTGCTATGACGATCGACGGTTGCGACTACTGCAGGTTACGGAAAAATGCTGTAGGCTACAGCAGGAGGATTGAATGAACGAAACCGTTGATGCGAGAATCGCCACGCTGGCGAAAGCTGCTGAGCAGCAGTTGGTGTATGATCGCCGCGATTTTCACAAGCACGCAGAGTCGGGCTGGACTGAGTTTAGAACGGCCTCGCTGATCGCTCAACGGCTCACCGGACTTGGTTATGAAGTCCTCTCAGGACGTGATGTCTGTTCTCCAGAAGCTCGCATGGGTTTGCCTCCTGAGGATATTCTTGAATCTCACTGGGTCCGCGCTCAGCATGAGTCTGCTGACCCAGTCTTTCTTGAGTCAATGCGTGGCGGACTGAATGGCGTGGTCGGAATCCTGAGAAACGGTGTCGGCCCAGTCGTTGGATTGCGATTCGACATTGATGCCCTCGATCTTGCAGAGAGCGAGCATCCGTCCCATCGCCCCACTGCAGAAGGCTTTGCCTCGATCCATGAGAACGTTTGCCATGCCTGCGGACATGACGGACACGCCGCCATCGGGCTAGGCATTGCCAGCCTCATGTCTGAGCTGCGGTCAGAGATCAGGGGAACCGTCAAACTGATCTTCCAGCCCGCTGAGGAAGGTGTTCGCGGTGCACGCTCCATGGTCGCCGCCGGAGTGGTAGACGATGTGGACTTGCTGCTCGGGCATCACTTGGTCACCGGTTGCTCTGTCGGCGAAATCTTCCCTGGAATGGGTGGATACGCGGCCACTCGCAAGATGGACATCACGTTTCATGGTGCGCCGGCCCATGCCGGAGGCTCTCCTGAGGGAGGGCACAATGCTCTTCTGGCAGCGGCCAACGCTGTACTCAACCTTTATGCCTTGCCGAGACACCGCAATGGATTCACGCGAGTGAACGTGGGCAAGATGACCGCTGGATCTGGAAGGAATGTCATTCCTTCACAGGCCACGCTTGTCGCTGAAGTCCGTGGAGAAAACACAGAGCTGTGCGATTCGATGTATGAGAGGGCCGTGGCCGTGATCGAATCAGCCGCCGCCATGTATGGCTGCACATCATCCATTCGTGCCATGGGAGGAGCCGGAACAGCCGATTCCGATGAATTGTTGGCACGAAGAGTCCAGACCATCGCATCCCGAATT
>Ga0180007_10004938_pt1 | contig 13872 bp, 16 predicted proteins | sample MM_PC_MetaG_FD_121122 | JGI IMG/M metagenome (GOLD analysis project Ga0180007, IMG submission 121122) | Groundwater microbial communities from the Aspo Hard Rock Laboratory (HRL) deep subsurface site, Sweden - MM_PC_MetaG | ecosystem: Environmental > Aquatic > Deep subsurface > Groundwater... | reverse complement strand
TTTGGAGCCCCTAGTAACCTTTCTGCTTTAAGGTGAAAAGAACATCGGGATCACTTTTATTAAGGTATTTGCATTTTTTACCACCAAAATAAAAGAGGAGGTAAAAAATTATGTCACGTTACACTGGACCAACTTGGAAAATCTCTCGTCGTTTGGGTTATTCAATTTCAGAAACTGGAGTTGAACTTAAAAAACGCCCTTATGCACCTGGTCAACATGGACAACGTCGTTCTAAAGTTAGCGATTACGGTACCCAACTACATGAAAAACAAAAAGTAAGATTCACTTATGGCGTATCAGAAAAGCAATTTAGAAAGACATTCAATGAAGCAGCTAAAATTAAAGGTAAACACGGTGAAAACTTCTTACGTTTACTTGAAGCTCGTTTGGACAATGTTGTCTATCGTTTAGGTCTTGCCAAGACTAGAGCACAAGCTCGTCAATTGGTAAATCATGGCCATATGCTTGTCGATGGTAAAAAAGTAGATATTCCATCGTATCGTTTAGTACCTGGTCAACACATTACACTTCGTGAGAAGTCAAAAGCATTAAAAGTTGTTCAAGAAGCTCTTGAAGGACAATATGCAAGTGTTGAATATGTATCATTTGATAAAGACAATGGCAAAGGAACATTCGTTCGTTATCCTGAACGCAATGAATTCCTACAAGAAATCAATGAACAATTAATCGTTGAATTCTACAACAGATAATAAAAATCAAAGATGACTCCTCGGAATCATCTTTTTTTTGGCAAAAAAAACAAGAACCGAGGTTCTTGCCTATTAATTATTTGGTTTGTTTCTTATAAGCCGCTTTTACTAGAGTTAAGAATGAATTCGGATCTAAGGATGCACCACCAACTAATGCGCCATCAATATCAGACATGGCAAGTAGGTCGTCAACATTCTTAGCATTCACAGAACCACCATAAAGAATACGAATTTGTTCTGCAACTTCTTTTCCATAAAGCTTTGCTAATACCAAGCGAATTGCCTTAATCGTATCATTTGCTTGATCAGGTGTTGCTGTTCTTCCTGTACCAATTGCCCAAATTGGCTCATACGCAACGACTGTTTTTAAAGCTTCTTCTGCGTCAACATTTAAATAAGCTTTTTCAATTTGTTTACCAACCACAGCGTCTGTTGTTCCTAATTCTCGAATTTCAAGAGATTCGCCAACACAAACAATTGGTGTTAATTCGCGATTGACAGCTGCAATTAATTTTAAATTCACAGTTTCATCAGTTTCGTTGAAATATGCACGTCTTTCACTATGACCGATGACTACATAGTCAACACCATATGATTTAAGCATATTTGCAGATAGTTCACCTGTGAACGCACCTTCTTGTGCATAATGAACATTTTGAGCGCCAATGCGAAGGTTTTCACCTTCTCTTTTAACTAAATCTCTTAAGAAAATAGCTGGTGCACAAATGACTGATTCTACGACATCTTTATCAGGAACCTCAAGGTTTACAGCATAAATGAAGGCAAGTGCTTCATCCTTCGTTTTATACATCTTCCAATTTCCGGCAATTAATGGTTTTCTATTCATATCCATTATCCTAAAATTGAAGAAACATCTTTGATTGCTTCTTCAGCACGAGCTCCTCTTGCCACGATACGTACATTGTGTCCATGTGGGACTGCTAATGACATTAACGCTAAGATTGATTTAAGGTCGACGACTTTTTCTTGATAATGAAGTTCAATTTCAACTGCGTATTTTGATGCTGTTTGGACAACTTTTGCTGCAAGACTAGCGTGTAATCCAGCAGTACTCTTAATCATAATTTCTTTTTCCATTTTTTTCCTCTTTCTTTTAGAACATCGGTGGTGTACTAATCCATAGTACTTTTGCATTTTGGTTACTATTATTTAATAGATAATGTTCTTTATTTGCTAAATAATAGAATGTTTCACCCTTACGGATAATATATCTTTTCTTATTGATGACTAATGTAATTTGACCCTCAAGGATATAACCAAATTCTTCTCCTGGATGAGGATCGTCTATAACAGACTGTCCACCTGGTTCTATGTCAATCAATATTGGTTCCATTTCATATTTTAAAGCATTAGGTACAATCCAACTAATAATATGCTTCAATTCCAAATTTTCTTTTTCATTGAAATCTTCTTTTTTATAAACATAAGTTTGTTCTTCTTCTTTAGAGAAAAACTCATGAACATCAGTTCCTAGAACTTCAAGAAGTGCAAATAATGTTTGCATAGATGGTGAAGTTAAATTGTTTTCTAATTGTGATATGTAGCCTTTTGTTAACTCTAATCGATTGGCTAATTCTTCTTGGGTCAGACTATTACCCAATCTAAGAGCTCTAATCTTTTTCCCTATATCCATTACTTATTATCAACACATTCGATACCTGGAAGTAACTTACCTTCTAAGTATTCAAGTGATGCTCCACCACCTGTTGATATATGGGTAAATCCATCAGCTAGGCCAAATTGAATAACTGCAGCAGCAGAGTCTCCACCACCAATAATGGTTGTTGCTTGATCTTTAATTTCTGTAATCGCTTGAGCAATACTTCTTGTGCCTTCAGCAAATCTTGGAAATTCGAATACGCCAAGCGGTCCATTCCATACAACAGTTTTTGCTGTTGCTATGAAGGATTCAAATAAAGCAATTGTTCTAGGTCCAATATCCATACCCATTTCATCAGCAGGAATACCTGTGACGTTTCTTACATTTTTTTCGCTTTCTGGATCAAAAGCTTTTGCTGTAATAACATCTTCACCTAAGACAATTTTACCATTTGCAAGTTCTAACAATTCTTTTGCTAAATCAACTTTATCAGCTTCAAGCAAACTGTTTCCAATTTCATAACCTTGAGCTTTAAAGAATGTATATGCCATACCACCACCAATAAGAACCTTATCGGCAACCTTAAGTAAGTTTTTTATAACTTCAATTTTATCAGATACTTTCGCTCCACCCAAAATAGCAACAAAAGGTCTTTCTGGGTTTTCTAAAGTTCCGCCAATAAAATTAATTTCTTTTTCTAATAAGAAGCCAGCAACAGTGTCTTTAATGTTTGCTGCAATCCCAACGTTTGATGCAGCATCTCTATGTGCTGTACCAAATGCATCATTAACAAAAACATCTCCTAATGAAGCCCAGTATTTGCCTAATTCAGGATCATTCTTGCTTTCCTTTTTACCATTTAGATCTTCAAATCTTGTGTTTTCAAACATCAAGATTTCTCCATCTTTGAGCTTGTTAATTGCATCTTCTAAAACCTTACCTCTTGTTTCTGGAACAAAGGTAACTTCCTTATTAAGCAATTCACTTAATCTCTTAGCAACAACCGCCAAACTGTTGCTAGCTTTATCAGATTCGTCTTTTACACGTCCTAGATGTGAAAATACAATTGCCTTTCCTCCTTGTGTAAGTATATACTCAATTGTTGGTAAAGCTTGTACGATTCTGTTTTCATCACTGATCTCTCCATTCTTTAACGGAACATTGAAATCAACACGAACTAAAACCTTTTTTCCTTTAACTTGAATATCTCTAATCGTCTTTTTAGCCATCATTTTTCCTCCTTATATGATGTAATCGTTTAATGTTTTAACCATGCCTATTATAACACTATTTCTAAACTATTTCTATAATTTTAGAAATGAAAATGCTTTACTTTTGTATTCTGAATTGCTTCTAAATACATTATTTGACGCTTAAGAGATTTAAATGAAATATTTATATGTAGATTTTGTTTACTTTCAAAGATGAGTTCAATTTTGTTACCCCCATGATTTATATCATGAATGGCAGCATAATTGATCCATATATTATCAAAATCTCTAGTTCTCTTGATTGGGATAAACATATGCTCTTCATCTATATAGATTGGAATTCGATATACTTTCCCAAATTTCTTTTGAAATGCTTTTAAATATCCTTCATATGAAAATAATGCGTCTAAACACATTTGTTTAATCAAGCTTAAATTATTTTTGTTTGATTGAGTCATTGAGTTCGTTTGATAAACCAAACTCCCATTCGAATTGTTAATGATGTATTCTATCATATATTTTTATAATAAAAAAAGGCCTGTTGGCCTTTTAATTATTCTTCTTTAGTTTCTTTCTTAGCTTTTTTAGCTGCTTTATTTAAATCTAGAACAAGACGTTGTTCTGTTGTTGGATCAAAGAAATGGCATTTATTCATATCTAATGCTAACTTCATCTTATCGCCAATACGAACACCTGTGCGTGCATTAATAACAGCACAAATATGATTTTCATTAATATTTGTATAAATATTCGTTTCAGAACCTAAAAGTTCAGCTACGTCAACGACGATTTCTAATACTGCACCTGGATATGTATCCATAACAACTTGTTCATCATGAATATCTTCTGGTCTAATACCTAAAATGATTTCTTTGCCGACCATCTTATTTTCAGTGATAAGTTCGAATCTATCACCAGGAACCTTTAACGTATGATAACCTGCAGTAAATAAACCATTGGTATCAACAATACCTCTAATAAAGTTCATTGGTGGTGTACCAATAAATCCAGCAACGAATAAATTGTTTGGATTGTCATAAATGTCTTTAGGTGCGCCAACTTGCATAATATAACCATCTTTCATAACAACGATACGGCTCGCCATAGTCATCGCTTCAATTTGGTCATGGGTTACATAAATTGTAGTTGTTTCAATTTGATTATGTAGTTTAATCAATTCACCACGCATTTGTACACGTAGTTTAGCATCAAGGTTTGATAATGGTTCATCCATTAAGAAAACCTTTGCATTACGTACGATTGCTCTACCCAAAGCAACACGTTGTCTTTGTCCACCAGACAAAGCTTTTGGTTTACGCTTCAAATAAGGTGTTAAACCAAGAATTTCAGCTGCATTGTTAACTTTTTCATTGATGACATCTTTAGGCATTTTTCTTAATTTCAAACCAAATGCCATATTGTCAAAAACAGTCATATGAGGATAAAGTGCATAGGATTGGAATACCATCGCGATATTTCTATCTTTTGGTGCTTTATCATTGACGAGTTCTTCATCAATATATAATTCACCTGAAGTAATTTCTTCCAAACCAGCAATCATTCTTAGTGTCGTTGATTTACCACAACCTGAAGGACCAACAAATACGATAAATTCCTTGTCTCTAATTTCCAAACTAAAATCAAAAACTGCTTGAACACCGTTAGGATAAACTTTGTTAATATCTTTTAATTTTAATGTTGCCATAATTTTCTCCCTTTTTATACATTGTAAGTACATTATAGCAATCATAAGCGATAAAAAAAATGTGCAATGTGCACATATTTATTTTAATAAATGATAGACAAGATATGCATCTAGAAATATTCTGACATCAAATCCTGTTACCTGATTGAATTTATCTAATCTTTGAACCAAAGTATTTCGATGAATATATAGTTTTTTTGATGCGACGCTCGTGTTTTGATTGGATTCTAAGTATACTTTAATGCTTTGTAAGATGATAGGATCTGCAGCATATTTTCGCAAAATATGCTTTCTTAAAATGTCATCAATATTTTCTAATGATTCTCTTAAAATTGTTTTATCATCCAGATGAACATGTTTAATAAATGGAATAGATGACATCTTTTTCTTGGTTAATAAAAGATGTTCTTGAAGCTCTTTTTCAGAATCGAATCGATAAGAAACATAAATTCTCAAATCACTCAAAGTGTCACTCATGATGTTTAAAATCACTTCTGAAAAAGAAACATCTACTTCTTGAGTATAAAAAAGATGGATGGCATGGTTATCCGTCTCTTTTTTAGTAAAATCAATGAATTCTGAAAAAAGAGAAATAATCATTGATTCATCATTTGTAATATCTTTTTTACTCTCAATTATCAGATAGCGATACATATCATCATTCCTTTATTTTATTATAGCATGTACAAAACGATTTTTGATAATTATGTGAAATGCTCTAGATTTAATACATAAAAAAAGCGATTAAACATCGCTTTGATTACATATTGATTTATGATTCATAGAACTGTAGAAATTCTATAATCTCTTTGATTGATATTGCATAACTCTTGCCATCAATAACATCTATTTGAATACCAATTAATTGATTGCTTAAATTGATGATTGCACTACCATTAGCAAATTCATCAGAAGAAATTGTTGTATAAAAATAGTGATACGACGTCGATTCATCAACATATTCTTCAACCATTAAACCCATTGTCATGGCGTTTACAACTTTACCTTTATAACCAAATTCAAGAATTGGTTCACCATTCAATGGCATTTGTTCTGCAAATTCAATTGCTGGCAAATGCGTATCTAAGGTTCTTTGAAATCTCAAGACGGTTAACCCATAGCTTGTTGAACCATGATCCACATCTGCTCTTGTGATTCTGCCTTGATAATCAGTAACTTGATAGGTCGCATTATCATATTGGTCGGAATTAATTAAACTACTTGTTGTTAAAACATAATAATAAACACCTTTTGAAATAATCACTCCAGAACCATAACGTGTCTCTACTAAGCTATTTAAGTCATTAAAAAACTGTGATTTAATCATTACATTGGATAAAACAGATTCAAAAGTTGCAGTGTTAATAAACGATTCAAATTGTTCATCATTAAGCACATCATGTGTGATGAAATCATCATATTGTGCGGATAATGCACGATATTCATCAGAATCTTCTTCCTGAATAATCTCTAAACATCCAGACAGGATTAACAAGAGCACAATGAACAAACCGATGAGCTTTTTCATGATTCCACCACCAAACTAAATTGTTTTAATTGGAAGAATTCATATATTTTTTCTACAGGTATACAAAATGTATATTCTGATGTTTCACTTGAATCAAGAAAATTGCCTGCATAGACAAGACCAACAAGTTGAAATTGCTCATTGATGACTACGCTACCACTGCTACCTGATTTTACAGGAGCATCACTAATCAAAACATCAAACAAGACATTGATCACATCATATGAGGAGCTTGCAACATCAATTGGAGCATAATCTATCACGTTACCCATTGTTATTGCATTCAATTGATAACTTGGATAGCCTAAAATTGAAAGATTGATCCCAAGTCTAGGATTATAATCAGCAAAATCAATGACAGGAAGAACAAAAGTTCTTTTAGTAAACCGTAAAATTGCTAAATCATAGTCTTCGCTATGATCTATTAAATATGCACTGTATTCATTACCTAAATAATCGGTAACAGTATATGTTGCATTGACGGTTGTTGATGCATTATAAATGACGTGATTATTTGTCAAAATATAGTAATCATTACCTTCTAATTTAATAATAACACCAGATCCAGTAGATGAACCAACTCCATATATCTCTTTTTCAACATGAACCACACTTTTGATGATTTCTGAAGAGACATGGTTAAAAAAGTCTATGGTTGATAGATAGTTTGTTTCATTATCTTCTAAATGTGTTGAATACTCTAAATATAGATCATCATAAGTTTTATTGACTGTACAGGCTGATATACTGAAACTTGTGATGAATATTATGAAGATTGCTATTACCTTTTTCATAAGTTCACCTTTGCATTTCTATTTTACTGTAAATCACTCTAAAAAAAAAGATATTTACGAGATTACAGTAAATATCTTGTCATTTTTAATAATTATCCAATTGAGCCTTCCATTTCAAGCTTAATTAATTGGTTGAGCTCTATTGCATATTCCATAGGTAATTCCTTTGCAAATGGTTCAATGAATCCCATTACAATCATTTCTGTAGCATCTGCTTCAGTTAATCCTCTACTCATTAAATAAAACAATTGTTCTTCAGAAATCTTAGAAACCGTTGCTTCATGTTCAAGGAATACATCACTATTTCTAACGATGTTTGTAGGAATGGTATCACTATATGAAAAGTCATCAAGAATGATGGTATCACACTCGACATGAGCCTTTGCACCTTTAGCTTTTTTACCAAAATCAACCTTACCACGGTAATTAACAGTTCCACCACCACGGCTAATTGATTTCGATATAATTGTTGATGTTGTATTTGGAGCAACATGAATCATCTTAGCTCCAGTATCTTGCCATTGCCCTTTACCTGCAAAAGCAATAGAAATTGTCGTTCCCTTAGCTCTTTCACCAAGTAGAACACATGATGGATATTTCATATTGACATTACTACCAATATTTCCGTCAATCCATTCCATATGACCATTTTCATATACAAAAGCACGTTTTGTTACGAGATTAATGACATTATTCGACCAGTTTTGAATGGTTGTATAACGACAAGTAGCATCTTTTTCAACAACTATCTCTACAATTGCAGCATGAAGTGAATCCTTAGAATACACAGGCGCTGTACAGCCTTCAACATAATTGACATAAGCACCTTCATCAACAATAATTAATGTTCTTTCAAATTGACCCATTTGGTCAGAATTGATTCTAAAATAAGATTGTAGTGGTTTTGGTACTTTAACACCTTTAGGAACATAGATAAATGATCCGCCACTCCAAACAGCGGAATTCAATGCTGCATACTTATTATCACTATAAGGTACCATCTTGCCAAAGTATTTTTTAACTAGATCTGGATATTCTCTTAAAGCCGTATCCGTATCAACATAAATAACACCTAATGATTCAAGTTCCTTTTGAGTATTATGATAGACAACTTCACTTTCAAATTGTGTAGAAACACCTGATAAGAAGTTTCTTTCTGCTTCAGGAATCCCTAACTTTTCAAAAGTATCTTTAATATTTTCAGGAACATCATCCCAATTGGTTTCAGCTCTATCACTTGCTTTGATAAAATATGTAAATTGATCAAAATCAATAAATGTCAAATCTGGTCCCCATTTTGGATTTTTTAGCTCTAAAAACTTTTTATAGCTTTTTAATCTAAATTCAAGCATCCATTCAGGTTCTTTCTTATAATTGCTAATCATTCTTACTATATCTTCATTTATACCTTTACCTGAATTAAATACAGGTGTATTTTCGGTATGAAATCCAAATTGATAATCGCCAATAATGGCGTCTATTTTCTTTTTATTGTCATCCATTCAGTTCATCCTCCTTTATTTTGTTGATGCCTTGTTCTGTTGCTTTCCAAGCGAGTGTTGCACATTTAACACGTGCTGGAAACTGTGCTACACCTTGATAAACCACTGCATCACCTACAAGAATTTCCTTATCATAAGGATATCCTTTAATTAATTCATAAAATTCATGGATAATTTTCATGGCATCATCCATTGACTTCCCTTTAAGCGTTTCGCTCATCACACTTGCACTTGAACAACAAATTGAACATCCAGTGCCTTGATGTTTAATATCGGTGATCACATGATCAACGACCTTTAATTGAACAGTCATCTCATCTCCACAAGAGGGATTATTCAAATGAATTGTCAAATAACTATTATCAGCAACAAAGCCCTTATTTTTAGGACTTTTATAATGCTCCATAATGACTTGTCGATATAAATGTTCAATGTTCATATTGTTTCTCCTTTAAAACCCTTCAAAGAAATTCTTAGCTGCGATAACACTTGCAACAAACGCATCACAATCTGCATAACTGTTATAGATATGAAATGATGCTCTCAATGTTGAACTAACACCTAAAAACTTATTTACGAGTTGAGCGCAATGATGTCCTGCACGTACACTCACATGATATTGGTCAAGCATTGTTGCGATATCATGTGGATGAATATCATTAATGTTAAATGTAATCACAGGATTCTCACTTGACGCATTATAAATCGCTAGACCTTCAATATGACTCATCTTTTCAAGCGTATATTGCTGCAAAGCATGTGTATGTGCGTGAATTGAGTCAAATCCAATCTTATTGATGTATCTTATTGCTTCAGCAAGCCCAATTGCACCGCTAATTACCGGTGTACCAGCTTCAAATCTTAAAGGTGCATCTTTCCATGTCGCATGGTCTTTATAGACCTCATCGGCCATTTCACCACCATATTCGAATGGTTCAAGTAGATTGAGCAGTGCTTCTTTACCAAAAAGGACACCAACACCAGATGGTCCAAACATTTTATGACCAGAAAAAGCCATAAAATCAACATCAAGGTCTACTACATCTAGTTTCATGTGTGGTGCAGACTGGGCTGCATCTAGTATAACAACAGCTTTCTTTTCATGAGCAAGCTTTGTGATCTCTTTGATCTGTGTTAAAAATCCTAATGCATTCGATACATGCGTTAGTGCTACAACTTTCGTTCGATCGCTTAAAACAGACTGAAAAGCATCAACAGTAATTCTACCTTCTTCATTTAAAGGTATGTAAACAAGTTTAGCTCCTGTATGTTTAGCAGTAACCATCCACGGCAATAATGAAGAATGATGTTCAAGTTCACTTGTAATGATTTCATCGCCAGGTTTTAAAATATTTCTGTAGCTTCCAGCAATCATGTTTAATGACGAAGTCGTTCCTCTTGTGAAGATGATTTCTTCATTTTTCGCATGAATAAACTCAGAAACTGTCTCTCTCGCTTCTTCATATAATCTAGTTGCCTCATAGGCAAGATCATAAGCTCCACGGTGAACATTGACACCAAGTGTTTGATAATAATTATCTATCTTATCAATCACAGATGACACTTTCAATGAAGATGCAGCTGAGTCTAAATAGATTAAATTGGGTTGTTTGCTATAAATAGGAAAATCTTTTCTAATGCGATCTACGTCTATCATATTCTTGAATTTACGACGCTAACAAATCTTTCCTTAAGAGGTTCATCATCGATTTCATCGATGACTGGACGGAGAAACCCATTAATAATTAATTTCTCAGCTTCTTCTTTTGTCAATCCTCTACTTCTTAAATAGTACATGACATCCTCTTCAATTTTACCAATTGTTGCACCATGACCAGCTTTGACATCGTATTCATCAATAAGCAAGATTGGATTAACCTCAACAATAGCTTGATCGGACATAATGATCCCTTTTAAGGTTTGGAATGCATTTGCATGCTTCATTCCCTTTTCTATTTTTTCAACGCCATTTAAGACGATTCTTCCTTGTTCGTTTGCAATACCTATGTTGGTCATGTCACCAAAGGTTTCAGGTGCTTTATGCACGATTAAAACATCAATATTTTGGATGTTTGTACTAGAAGAAATAGCGATAGCTCGCATCTTAACTTCTGCCCCTTCACCAACAAGATCAACATGCATTTTAGCATCTAATACATTACTTACAAAACCACCAATTAAATTGAGTTTTGCATCTCTTTCAGCAGTAAAATAATGCTCTAGTAAAGCCTTTTTACTTTCAAGTTCACTCACCAATAAATATTTAACCTGACTATTAGGTTTAGCAACTAAACTGAACTTATATTGATTGGCATTTTGATCACGACTAGCCAATTCTAGAATAATTTTAACACTTGTATTTTCAGAAACGATAATTTCAAATGACTCATTGTTATCGTCTTCTATAGTAATCATAATAGGGTCTTGATACTGGATATTTTTAGGGATAATCAATTGCTGATTTTGATAAATGAAGTCTTTAGGTAGTTTAGTTATAACTTCATGGTTTTTAATAATGATTGACTTCATTATTGTTTGCCTTCAACAAAATCAATACCTAATTCATCCTTAATCCACATATATCCATTACGATCGATTTTTTCAATTAATTCCATACCACCTGTTAGAACAATAACACCATCAATCATGATATGAACAAAACTTGGTGTGATGTGATCTAAAATTCTTTGATAATGCGTGATCAAAATACATCCAAAATCTTCATTAACTAAACTGTTAACATTGTCTCCTACGATTTTTAGTGCATCGACATCTAATCCTGAATCAATTTCATCTAATATTGCAAACTTAGGTTTAAGGACCTTAAGTTGAAGTATTTCATTTCTTTTTCTTTCTCCACCAGAAAAACCTTCATTAAGATAGCGATGAGCTAAATCTGGACGCATCTTTAAATCTTCTACAGCTTTTTCATATTGTAATGCAAATTCAAATAAACCAACTTCTTTTTTCGAGGTTGCTTTAAGTGCTTGACGCATAAAATCACTGTTTGTAACACCTGGAACTTCTGCTGGATATTGCATAGCTAAAAATAAGCCAGCGCGAGCTCTTTCATCAACTTCCATTTCTAAAAGGTTTTTTCCATCCAAATATGCTTCACCAGCAGTGACGATATATTTAGGATTCCCCATAAGTGCACTTGCAAGTGTTGACTTACCAGTACCATTAGGACCCATGATTGCATGAACTTCACCTGATTTTACTACTAGATTGACACCTTTTAATATTTCTTTACCTTCAATACCTACGTGAAGGTTTTTAATTTCTAATTTTGCCATATAGACCTCCTTGAATTTACCATGTCTATTATATAACAATTCACATTATTATGCCATTTAAACGCTAAAACAGAAATTTGATAATCCCGGAAACGTTTTCAATGAAAATATTATGTAAATTATCATGAGTTTTCATTCATGTTATATTATAATATAGGTGTAGTCGCAGTTACCTTTTATTTAACTGTTATTACAATCAATATTTTTCTCCCAAAAAATAATGAATGCGGCATCTCGCGTTGGACTTATAGGTTGGACTGCCATCCACAACTATTCTTCCATAAAAAGATATTCCCAAGAATGGGCTTCTAACGAAGCTCTTTTTTTTATTTTACCTATCTAATCATGGACTTTTTATTCAGTTCATGATATCATTATATAGACTAATACTAAAAAATATATATGAATAAGTAGGTGGCTTTTTATGCTCAATAAATCAAATAATAAATATACATGGCTGACGCTTTTTGTTGGGGTAGTTCTTGCTTTCGATATCGCTACAATTATTTCAAATATCTTTATATCCCCTATTTTAGAAGGTTATGGTTTACCGGATGTCTTGATCTATTCGAAGACATTTGTGTTTTTACTGTTTTTCATTATTTTAATTGTATGGAGAAGAAGTTCAAGTTTTAATTTAACAAAGCCTACTTTAAAAATACTATTATACTTATCACTTTTTACGATTGTCGCCTATTTTTCGAGTTTGTATCTATATAAATTTGTGTTAATTGTTGATACAGCTGATATCATAAAAAACAATATTTTATATGGCAATCCCTATTTAATATTCGACTTTTCAACAAGAAACTATAAAACATTGTCGTATATCACAACAATATTTGGTGGATTCAACTCCGAAATCATCCTCTTTGTTGAAGCGATGATTCTTGAATTCTTTTGTATTCAAGCAAGTCATTACGAAGTCCAAGAAGAAAAAGCTCACACCTATGACATTTTCTTATATGATAGTATGATATTTAATCTCTTCGCCGTTCTTGCACTCTCAACATTTTTATCAATTAATTTATTTGTGTTTAGATATGATTTGATGGGTAGCATCGAAATGGCAATAGCAATCTTTTCATTCATGCTTGTGATATCAGGGATATTCCCAATCTATAAGCTAAATAAAACAAGAGGATTGCCTGTTACCAAATCTTTCTTCGCTGGCACATATAGACTTATATTAGTTATTTCTATTTTAGTCTTATTATCATCTGTTGCTTTATTTGTGATCAATAATATATATATCGGTCTGGGTACTGGTAATTATAGAATTGCAACAACGACAATTTCTGTACTTGCAAGCATTATATTAATTTATAAGATTCGCAGTAAAATGATATTAGATAATAAGTAATTCAAATTTAGCATTCAAGAAAAAAGGGGCTGTAACGAAATGAAGATTTAATTTTCTTCATGGACTTAGCAGTCCTTTTTTCTTTATCTTAGCCATCTCATTGTGGAAAACATATCAAAACCAGCTGTTTTCTGGCATGTTT